>JAABUU010008164.1_pt1 | contig 10491 bp, 9 predicted proteins | sample 5559301 | NCBI WGS metagenome assembly JAABUU01 (sample SAMN10711884, study PRJNA513360) | rock metagenome | isolation source: Antarctica rocks | place: Antarctica: Victoria Land, Richard Nunatak white | reverse complement strand
ACCCGGTGAAGATCGTCGCCGGCATCTTCACGATCCGCCAGGCGGTTTACGTCGCCGGGATCGTCGTGCTCACCTATGGACTCATCAACGTGACGAGCCGCCTCCCCTATGGTCAGTCGGGGCTCGGTCAGTTCCACCTGCTGCTCATCGTGGGCGTCCCCGCGCTGCTGACCCTCCTCGTCGTGACCTTCGCCGGCAGCGGGACCGTCGAACCCTACGCGCGCCAACTCACCGGCTACCTGTGGCGCGCCACCCTGGCTCTCCCGCGTCGCCTGGCCTATCGCGCCGTCCGGCTCGTCCGCCGCACCCCGGCCCCCGTCTATGGCCCGGTCCCCAGTGACGGCCCGGTGCACGTCGCCGACGCGGAGGCCGCCACCGCCGGCGCGGAGCACGCGCCCAGGGCCACGGCGATCCGCGCCCTCCCCGCGCCCTACGTCGCGCCGGTGCTTATGGCGACGCCGGTGGCGCAGACTCAGCGCGCGCGTCTCCTGGCCTGGCTGACCGCCCATCCGTGCGTCACCGACGAGGAGATCGCCGAGGGCGCCGGCATGAACCCCTCGGCCGCCCGCCCGCGCCGACGTGAGCTGGTGGAGGCCGGCGTGGTCCGCAAGGTGGACCTGGACGGACGCACCCGTGCCGGCCGCCGTGCCGCCCGCTGGACCGTCGTGGGGACACCGGGGGAGGTGGCGCATGGGTAGGGCGGCACACATGCACGCGGAGCGCCGCGCCCGCTGGACGTTGTTCCGGGGGGGCCGCGCGCCGCGCGCGGGTGCGCGGGCCGAGACACCGGGGCGTCCCACGCGCGCCGTGCAGGAGCGCATCACGATCGCGGACGACGGGACGCGCACGGAGAAGGGCAAGGACGCGTGCATCTGGCTCGAGGTGGACGGCCTGCAACTGTTCAGCCTGCCCGGCGAGCTGCTCGACAAGTTCACCGACGGCGCGGCCGGCGCCTTCACGCCCCCGGTCCCCTACACCATCCAGTTCACCGTGCTCTCCACGCCGACCTCTGCCGAGACCGCCGTGGCGCGCGCCTTCGCCGACGTGGACCCGCCCACGGCCGCGCTCCGGGACCTGGCCGGGCGCCTGCGCGCCTGGTGGGAGGACTACCTGAGCGGCGAGTACGTGCCCGCGCACCGCTTCCTGCTGGCGATCTCCGGCCCGGCGCGCGCACCGCAGGGGACCACCCTGGCCCGCGTCGTGGGCGAGGTCGAGCGCACCCTGCACCGCCTGGGCGTCGCCGCCCGCCGCCTCGACGGCGCCGCCGTGCGCGCGCTCGTCGCCGCGTTCCCCGATCCCTTCGCCGATCCCGCCGCGGGGGAGACCCTCGACGGGGCCTACCTGCCGGGCCAGGGCACGCGCTCCTGGGCCTGCACGTTCTACGTCCGCGTCCCCGCGCACGTCACGCAACCTGGTTGGCCCGCCCCGCTGCTCGCCTTCCCGGCCCCGCTGCGCCTTTCCCTCCATGTGACCGGCCTCGACCAGGACAAGGAGCGCACCACGGCCAAGAAGCGCGGGCGCTCGCTGGGCGACCTGGTGGTGAGCGCGGGCGCCCAGGGCCGCGAGGCCGACGGGGACATCGGCGACGCGCGGGCCGAGGCGCGCGCCCAGGCGCGCAAGATGCGTACGGGCGGCCTGGCCGTGGTCCGGGCGGGCATCTACGTGACCGTGTTCGCCCCCGACAAGGACAGCCTCGCCGTGCGCGCCGATGCGCTGTGGGGCCTGCTCACGGGCACGGGCGCGGGCGCGTTGGACGCGCGGGGCGCGCGCGCCAAGGGCGCGCAACAGCCGTTGCTCCGCGCGACGCGCCCGCTCGGCCGCAACGACGCGCCGCGCTACACGACCTACAAAATGTACGCCGAGACGGTGGGCAACGCCTGGGCCGCCATCGTGCGCTCGCCGGGCACCGCCGGCGGCGTGCTGATCGGCCGCGCCGAGGGCGATGGCGCGCTCGTCTACCTCAACATCGGCGACCGCGCCTTCAAGAACCGCCTCATCGACGTGTTCGGCGGGAGCGGCCAGGGCAAGAGCTTCTTCGTGCAGAAGTTCATGCTCCCCGTCCTGCTGCGCAACAGTTGGGCCACCGCCGTCGACACGGTCGGCGGCTACGAGACCCTGTGCGCCATCGCCGGCGGCACGACCGTGCGCCTGGGCGGCCCGCGCACCGCCGCCATCAACATCTGGGACGGCCCGCGCGCCACGGAGGAGGAGCGCGCCGCGCGCCTCTACTTCGTCGGCAAGGCCCACGAGGTCTTATTGGCCGAGAGCGGCAAGGTCATCACCGGGCGTGTGCGCGGGCTCATCGACGCGGGCGTGGCCGCCGTCTACGCCGGCCACCGCGATGAGACCGACGCCGGGCGGACCCCCGACGGCACGCGCCGCACGGCGGCCGACCCGCCGCTGGAGCGCGACCTGCTGGCCTGGGTGGAGGCGCAGGCCCGCCAGCCCGAGCAGGACCACGAGGACCGCCGGCTGTACAAGGACGTGGCCGCTGAGTTGGCCCCCTACGCGCGCGCCGGCCGCTACGCCCCCCTGGTGGACCGCCCCACGTCGTTCGGCTTCGATACGCGCCTGCTGGCCTTCCACATCGACCCGCGGGACCTGGGGACCACCACGCCCGTCTACGCCTTCGTGATGTTCGCCATGACCGACATCGCCGACCGCCGCGACGCGCTCGCGCAGGCGTGGGGCCGGCGCTCCGGGCGCGGCACCGTGCAGCACCTGTTGGCGATAGATGAGGGGTGGAGCATCCTGCGCCACCAAGCGGGCCAGGAGTGGGTCGCGGGCATCGGGCGCACCGGCCGGCACTCCGGCATGGTCCCCATGTTCGTCAGCCAGAAGCTCTCCGATCTGACCAGCAACGCCGCCGCCGCCGGCTATTTCGACCAGACCAGCTTGCACTTCATTTTCAATATGCACGACACGAACGACGAGTCGGGTGTCGATCCCCGGCAGTGGGTGGCGGGCAAGCTGCGCCTGACCGACGGCGAGGCCGCGCGGATCGGCACGCTGGCCGGCAAGGAGGCCGCCGACAAGAAACGCTTGGAGTACGCACAGATGTTCATGATCCGCACCACCAAGACGGCCAGCCGGCCGGCACGCGGGGTGGTCAACGTCCCCTCGTCGCCGGAGGAGGCGTGGCTGTTCGCCTCCGACCCCGACGACAAAGAGTACCGGGCGCGTATGGTGCGCGCCGTCGCCACCGATCCGGACGACCCGACCGGCGAGGAGGTGTACCAGGCGGTGTGCCTGCTCGCCGAGGGCGCCACCCCCGAAGAGGTCGACGCCGCCCGCCAGGTCCCCGCCCCCGCGCACGCCGACGACGCTAACAGGGACACCACGCTAGCTGGGGTGGGAGGTGCGGCATGGACCGCTGCCCGCTGATCGAGAGACGAGGAGGCCCCCTGCGCCACTTGATCGTCTCACTCGCCGCGCTTGTGTTACTCGCCCTCGGGACCATAGGCAGCCCCGGCGTGGCCCGCGCGCACGCCGCGTCCGGGCCGCCCCCGCCCACCCCGGCGCCGACATACCACCCGACGCTCCAACTCTCCGCGACGCAGGGCGTGGCCGGCCTAGCGCTCCTCGTCGTGGCCAGCGAATTCCCCGCGAATGGGACGGTCACGGTCTATTGGGACGGCGCGTCTCTCGCGCGCGGCGACACCGACGGCTCCGGCTACGTTGCCCTGCGCATGGCCGTCCCCCACGCCGCCGCCGACGGGCCGCACGAGGTGCGTGCCGTCGGCCCCAGCCACACGTCCGCCGGCGCGGCCTTCACCGTGGCTACCCCGCCCCCGCCGGTGTACCACCCCCACGTCACGCTCTCGCTCACCCACGCGCGCGTCGTCACGGGGACGGTGCTCACGGCCGACGTGACTGGCTTCGCGCCCAATCAGACCTTGACCCTCGCCTGGGATCATGGCGGTGGGACCGCCCTGGGCGCGCACGCCGTCGACGACAACGGCGATACCAGCTTCGACATCGCGCTCGGCGTCGATCCCACGCCCGGCGTCGGTGGGCATCGCCTCTATGCGTCGGGCACGCACCCGACGCTCTCCACCTCCGCGTCATTCACGGTGGACCCGCCGCCGCCGCCCCCGCCCGCCTGCGGCGGCTTGGGCTTCACTGTCCCCTTTATCAACTGGAACGTCTGTATCGACCCCATCGGCGCGCTCACCACCTGGATCACCCATGGGGCCACCGCCGGGGCCAACGCCGTCGGCGCGCTCGTCGCCAAGGACCTGACCGAGCAGAAGGACTACACGCAGATCGCCCAACTACAACCCGCCTTCACGACGATGCAGCAGCTCGCGCGCGACCTATTCGGGGTGCTGTTCCTGGCCGGCGCGCTCACCTGGTACGCGCGGCGCCTGGGCCTGGGGCCGGGCGGGGAGGCGGCCACGCAGATGGTCGAGGGCGGGCTGGGCCTCGCCCTCACTACGGCGCTCCCGTGGCTGATGCACCTTTACATCGTCGCGGTCAACGACGCGTCGGGGATGATCCTGGCCGATCCGAACAACCAGGGCGGGGCCGCCATCGGCGCGCTGGCGGGCCACCTCGTCAATGCCGCCCTGCTTTCGGCCCTCACCGGCGATCCCATCTTCCTGCTGGTGGTCGTCGGCTTTATCGTCCTCTTCGTCGTGCTGCTCGTGCTCATCGCCATCACGCGCACCATCGGCACCCTCTACGGCGCGGCGGTCTACCTGGCCGCGCCGGTGTGCGCGATCTGCATGGTCACGCCCCTGACGCGCTCCGTGGCGGTCGCCTGGGCGCGGCTGTGGTTCAGCCTGACCCTGTGGGGCGTGTCCTACGCCGTCGCGCTCGTGGCCGTACGGACCATGGTGGACGCGTTCGGGGGCGACGGGCTGCAATCGCTGGCCCTGGCCCTGGCCGGCGCGCTCGTGCTCTACGGGGCGCCGCGCCTGGGCGACGCCCTGCTCGGTGGCGGGGCCTCGCGCGCGCTCGGCATCGGCAACGTGCCTATGCTCGGGACTGCCGCCCGCATGGGCTTGGCGGCGGCGACAGGCGGGGCTGGTGGCGCGGCCGCGGCGACCGCGGCGGGAGCGGGGACCACAATGGGGATGCCGGCGACCCCCGGCGACCCATCAATTACACCCATGCCCAACGCCAGCGTGTCCGAGATAGCGTCCATCGCGGCCCCCATCAACGCGGAGTGGGGGCTGATCGAATGAAACAGCGATTACAACGCGCGGCACGCGCGACGGGACACGGGCTGTACATCCTGGCCGTGCCCCGGACGGTGCGCCGCTCGACGGACGAGATGCGCACCGTCGAGATGTCGCCGGCGCTCGGGCTCGTGCTGCGGCTCGCCGCGCTCCTCGTGCTCGCGGGGACGGTCCTGGCGGTCCACGCCGTCGGGCATCCCTTCCTGGGCCTCGCCCGCAACGCCCTACTGCTGCTCGGGGCCGTCGTGCTGCTGGCCCTCTCGGGCGCGCTCGCGCCGCAAGGCCGGCTCCTGGGGCGGCTCTTGCTGTCCTACGCCAAGCGGGAAGCCGGCCGCCGAGGATTGACGTGGCAGGGCCGGCTCTTCCGCGCCCTCGCCCGGCGCGTAGAACCTGCCATGTCGGGAAAGAAAGAGAAGGGGAAGACCGATGGCCGCTAACCAAAATGACCCACAACGTCCGCGCATCTCGATGGTCGCGGCGGTGTCGCAGAAGTGGCAATACGGGCAAGAACTCAACTGTACGTTGGAACGGTTGAACGAGTTGGGGCAAGAGGGCTGGGAGTTAGTTGGGTCGCCGGTGATAGCCCGGACAGTCCTCGGGTCGTCTGGACAGCTCCTCTATGTGTTTAAGCGCCCCCTGCCGACACCACACTAACGACAAAGCCGCTCAATCAACACACGGCGCCCCTCACCGCCGCGATGGATGGAGCACAGGAAAAGGGAAAGGAGAACGGCCATGTCCATGACGGATCGCTACCACGACATCTTGCGGGCGCTCGCCGACGGGGAGGAGCGCCACGGCTACGCTATCATGGAGGCCGTCGAGGAACACACCTCCGGTAAGGTTATGCTCGGACCCGGCGTGCTCTACCGCGCCATCGGACACATGCTAGAGGACGGCCTGATCGTCCAGACGGACCGGCGGCCCGACCCCGCGTTAGAGGACGAGCGCCGGCGCTACTACCGCATCACCCCGCGCGGCCTGGCTCTGCTCGCCCGGCCGGGGACGCCGCTCCCCCCGCTCGCCCCGCCGCCGTCGTCCGACGACCTCGGCCCGGCCCACCGCCAGTACGACGTGCTGCGCGTGCTTGCCGACGGCCAGGAGCGCCACGGGCACGCCCTCTTGCGCGCCGTGGGGAGTATGCCAGGAGCGGCCCCCCTCGGCCCGACCACGCTCTACGTCACGCTGCGCCGCCTGCTCACGAATGGCTTCGTCGCGGAGGCCGCCGCGCGGCCCGACCCGGCGCTGGGCGACGAGGTGCGCGAGTTCTACCGCATCACGCCCCAGGGGGCGGAGGCCCTGCGCACGCCGGGGCTGCTGCCCCTGCCCCGGCGCACCGCCGCCCAGCAGCGCCAGTACGCCGTCCTGTGCGCCCTCGCCGACGGCGCGGAGCGCCACGCGTACGGCCTTATCGCGGTGCTGCGCGCGGACCCCGCCGGCACGGGGCGCGTCGGGAGCGGCACGGTCTACCGCACCCTCGACGGGCTGGTGGTGGACGGCCTGGTGGTCGAGGCCGGGGCGCGGCCCGATCCCGCCGTCAACCCCGCCGTGCCCCGCCCGCATTTTCGCCTCACGGCGCGCGGGGAGGAGGCCCGCCTAGCCCTCGCCGCGTTGCCCCCCCACCAGCCCCACGGCGCGGTCCCGTGGCGCGGCGCGCTGTCGTTCGGGGTGACGTGGGGCGCGGCTACAGGCGGCCTGCTGCTCCTGCTGGGGGCGGGCGGCGCGGGCTGGGCGACGGGCGCGGTGGCCACGGTCGTCACGACGGGCGCGGGGTTGCTGCGCCGCGATGAGGCGGCATAGCGCGCCGCTCGGGAGCGGACACAGACAAGAGGACACGGAGAAAGGAGCCGACACATGGCAGACGAGAAGGGCGAGAAGACGGGGGCCGCCGCCGGCAAGAAGCGGCCGGGGTACTACTTCTCCGACGAGGTGCTACAGGTGGTCAAGGACCACGCCACGCGCGGGGGCCTCTCCGAGTCGGCGGCGGCCGAGGACCTGATCGCGCGCGGCGCGGTCGCCGCCTCGGCGCAGGCTGCGGGCGCACAGGCGGTCCCAGCTATCACAGCGGCTGTGGGCCGGACGGTGGAGGAGCTGCTGCGCGCGCTCGTCGTGCAACCGTTCGGCGCGGAGTTGGCGGCGATCCACCACGAGGCGACGCTGGCCCGCCTGGAAGGGTTCGCGCACATCTACAACGACTACGGAGCGGAGGTCGCCGAACGGCTCGAAGCGGCGGCCGAGGAGCGCGCCACGGCGGCGCGGGCGGCGGGCGAGGTCGCGCGGCTGTATCGGCGCGTGACCGAGGAGCAGGTGGCGTGATGACGACGCCGACGCAGACGTTCGTGGAGGGCCGCTACGTGCCGGTCGGGCCGTGGGCCGCGCAGAAGATCGAGGACCAGGTGGACCATCTCAAAGGCAGCTTCCGCCCCGGCGAGGCGCGCGAGGAACGGACCCTGTTCGACGCCTACGGCGACGTGGCCGACCGCGCGACCGCACGGGCGACCGTGACGGCCGCGATCGGCCCCAAGGTGGTGTTCCACCGGCTCGTCCTCTCGCCGGGGCGGCGTGCGGAGGTGGTCCGCCCCCTCGACCTGCGCACCTGGACGCGGCTGCTCCTGATGGACCTGGGCCACGACCTGGGACAACGGCTCGTGTGGGTGGCCGCCGTCCATCGCAACACCGACGATCCGCACATCCATGTGCTCCTCGCCGGCGCGGCCAAGCGGACGCAGTGGCCCCACGAAGGGAAGGTGCTGAGCGTGGAGCTACGGCCCCCGCACTACGCCCTGCTCCGTGCGCGCGGGGACGTGCGCGCGGCCGAAATCCGCGCGCTCACTGGCGATGGAACTGCGGCCTGACCGCACGAGAGGAGAGGAAAAGATGAACCAGAGGGCAGGGGGCAGCCTCGCCTACACCGTCGATGGCCAGGGCCTCGTGCTCTCCGTGGGGGAGGCGACGCCCCCGGACCTGACCCCGGTGCGCGCGGACACCACGCCACACGTCGCGCTACGGACCCTGGTGGCCCCGCTGACGTGGGAGCCGGTGCAGCGCCTGCTCGCCTGGGGCGCGCGGGAGGGCATGACCGCGGCCGAACTGCTCGATAGCTGCCGGACGGCCACGCGCCCCTCGGCGACACGGACACCGCGCGGACGCGCGAAAGGAGATGAGAAACGATGACGGATTATAGCCGCGACGATAGGCTGCTCACGCCGTTCGACGGGATGCTCGCCGACGGCGGCCCCGACCGGCTGGTGTTCGAGCCGACGGCGACCGGTGACCCGGCGCTAACGTACTACACACGCGAGCCGGACGGCTACGGCCCGGACGACGTCCGCTGGCAGGCGATTGCCGACCCGGCCGAGATCGCCGCGATCGAGGGCGCGCTGGCGCGGGGCGTCGACCCGCCCTACGATGTGTGGGTGGACCAGCCGGCCGCGCTCGTCCCCGGAGACCTGATCCCGACAGAGGAGGGGCCGACCGTGTACGCCTGGGAGCAGACCGGTCCCGCCGTCGGCGACGGCCAACTCTACGAGGTGACCGATCCGGTCGTACGCGCCGCGTACGAGGAAGCACACCTCGCGCAAGGGACCATCGAGATCATCAACCCGGCCGACTTTTACGACGCGGCGTGGGCGACTGACGCGGCGCGTGCGACTGCCCCCGCGCTCTATGACGCGCAGATCGAGGGGCTCGTCGCCAGAGGCGACACCTGTCTTGAGGTCGAGCACGCGGGGGGCGGCTTCGCGCTCGGGCGCTACGACGTCGGTCCCATCGAGCGCGACACCAACGGCTGGGAGCCGGTACGCGTCGGCGACGGCCCCGACGACGGTCCCACGGGGAACGTCTATCCCAACGAGGTGACGGCCCGCCAGGCCGCGATCGCGTACAACGGCGCGGACCTCGCGGGCATGGACCTGACCCTTGATCCCGTCCCCGTCACCTTCGACCGGGACCTGACGCCGGCCCTCGACATCTAGGAGCCAGGAGACACACCGCATGAGCACACCCGCCAGCCCACCTATTACCGGCCGTCCCTGGGCGCGCGCCGGCCATCTCACCCGCCGCCTGCCCCCCCGCGCCCGCACGGGGGTCGTCAGCCTGCTCCGCCTCGTCCGTCGGCTCCTCGCTCGCCTGTTATGGGTGCTGCGCGGGTGGTCCGGCCTCATCGCCGGCCTGCTCATCGCCCTGGCGCTCTGGCTCGGGCCGCTCGCCGGCGCGCGCTGGATCGTCGCCCAGGCCACGGCCCTCTACGCGCACGCCACGGTGGCGGTGACGCTCTGGTATCAGATGGCCTACGACGCCGTGGCCTGGCCCGCAGTCAATGGCACGCTCGCCCTGCGCGCGACGCAGGCGTGGGCCCGCCACGGCTACCACGGGCTCGCCCCGGCGATCCGCACGACCCCCTGGGCGTTCTGGATGCGTCACGGCGTGGCCTGGCGCTACGCCACCCTGCACCGCCCGAGCGGGGCGCCCGTGCGCGCGGCGATCCCCCTGGAACTGGGCAGCGTGCTCACGTTCCTGGCGCTGTTCGCCGTCTTTGTCATGATCGGCCGTAAGAAGCGCGCCCTCGACCCCACGCGCGCCAACACCTACGGCGGCGCGCGGTGGCAGACCTGGGACGAGTTGAAACGGCGGCGAGCCAGGCCGGGCGACATGGTGCTGGGCACGGCGCGGCGTGGGTTCCGACGGATCACCGTCGGCGTGTCGTCGGCGCTGCTGCTCGAAGGGGTGGCCATTGACGCGCCGACCGGCCTGGGCAAGAGCAACGCCTTCTTCAAGACGCAATTATTGGAGCCCGATCCCGCCGTGGATTACGTCGCCACCGACAACAAGGGCGACGGGTGGAACCAGACCGCCGCGGCCATGAGCCGGACGCACGACGTGTACCGTTTGGACATGCAGAACCCGGCCAACAGCGTGACATGGGCGCCGCTCGCCCTGGTGCGTACGCCGGCCAAAGCCGAGGACTGGGCGCGGGCATGGCTGCACAACTCCAAGCCCGCCGACAGCGCCCCGCCACAGCCCTACTTCGAGCAGGCCGTCTTGCTGCTCATGGCGGCGGGCGTCATGCACGTCCACGCTGTCGCCGCTGTGGCCGGCCGCCCCTCCGGCACCCTCGACGAGCTGCTGGCCCTGCTGCTGCAACCCAACGTGGAGGCCATCGAGAAGGCGCTCAAGAAGGGACCATCGGGCGCGGAGACGGGACCGGCGGCGCAGTTCCTCGGCTTGATCGCCGAGCACCGCGACCTGCGCTCCTCGATCCCCTCGGGGTTGGCCCCGCGCCTGTCCGCGCTCGCTGATCCCGCCATCA
>JAABUU010008162.1_pt1 | contig 10493 bp, 9 predicted proteins | sample 5559301 | NCBI WGS metagenome assembly JAABUU01 (sample SAMN10711884, study PRJNA513360) | rock metagenome | isolation source: Antarctica rocks | place: Antarctica: Victoria Land, Richard Nunatak white | reverse complement strand
GTGCCGAAGGCTGCCCTCGATCATGATGTCTGCTTTCAGGAAGGCGAGTACGAGCCGCAGAACCTTGCGGTCCCGAATGCGGCGTCGCACGCGATCCATCAGCACGTGATGATCGATGGCGTCGAAGGAAGCGGCCACAGACTACCCATCACCGTGATATTCCAGATTCGGTGACCATCACTCGCGGGCGCCACGCCTTCGAAGGCGAGTCGCTGGCCGTGATCAGCAGCATCCGGCGGCGCGGCGTCCTCTTCGTTCTCGTGGTCTTGCCAGACGGCAGCCGATCGCTGATTCCGGCCAACTGGACTGATTGGAGCGCCGAGCAGGCAAGGCGAATGCCGGCGAACGATGCTGGTGGTGCCCACGATCTCGGCCGGCTCGGCGATTTGCTCCACCTGCGCAAGGTCATCGACGCTCTCTACGACCGACACATCGAGTCGGTGCCGTGCAAGGAGAGCGGACATGCAACTGAACCTGGCCTTTCTCGATCGCCCCGATCTTCCCCCGAACCCCTCTCCAGCAGTCCGGTCGGCGACGGCGTGGGAGCAGCTGGACGAAGCTTCGCGCATAACGGCGCTCGAGATCCTCGCACGTCTCATCGCCCGCATGCTCGCGGCCAGGTCGACGAGGGAGGCAAGTGATGAATGAGCGCGCCAAGATCACGGCCAGCCATCTCTCGCGCCAGGCCATCGTCTACCTGCGTCAGTCGAGCGCCGCTCAGGTCGAGCACAATCGCGAATCGACCGATCGGCAGTATGCGCTTGCCGCCAAAGCCCGTGAACTTGGCTGGCCCGACGATCGCATCGTCGTCATCGACGAGGATCTCGGGCTCTCCGGTTCCGGTTTCGTTGCGAGATCGGGTTTCGCCCGCCTCACCGCCGCAGTCGCGCTCGCCCATGTCGGCCTCGTGCTCGGACTGGAAGTCTCACGCCTGGCGCGCAACAACGCCGATTGGCACCGCCTCATCGACCTCGGCGGCCTCACCGACACGTTGATCGGCGATGCCGATGGCATCTATCATCCAGCCCTCTTCAATGATCGCCTCCTGCTCGGGCTCAAGGGCACCATGAGCGAAGCCGAGCTGCATGTGCTACGGGCCCGCCTCAACGGCGGCATCCGCAACAAGGCAGCACGCGGTGAGCTTCGCCGAGGATTGCCGGTCGGCTTCGTCTGGGGCGAGGCCGATGGCGAGGTCCGTTTCCACCCCGACGAGGCCGTCATCACCGCCATACGCAACGTCTTCGCGCGCTTCGCCGAGACCGGCTCGGCGCGCCGCGTCTGGCTGTGCTTTCGCTCGGAGGGGCTCACATTCCCTCTGCAAATGCACCAGGGCGCGGAGATCCGCTGGGTCGAGGCCAGCTACACCGCCATCCACCACGTGCTCACAAATCCCGTCTATGCCGGCGCCTATGTCTATGGCAAATCACGCCAGGAGACGATGCTGGATGCAGCGGGTGCACGCAGAAAGCGCGTGCGGCAACTGCCACGCTCCGAGTGGCAGGTCCTCATCCCAGACCATCATCCGGGTTTCATCGATTGGCAGACCTATGAGGCCAACCAGGATCGCATCGCCAAGAACACCCGTCCCGAACCGCACAAAGTGGGCGGCGCCGTGAGGGAAGGCAGCGCCCTGCTGCAGAGCCTTGCGAGCTGCGGGCACTGCGGACGCCGCTTGCACACGCACTATCGCGGGCGCAGTTCCGCACCGGGGTATCATTGCCCCGGCAAAATCCTGGTCGAGGGCCGCGGCGTTTATTGCCTCAACATCGGCGGCATTCAGATCGACGAGGCCGTCACCCGGGCCTTCATCGCCGCCCTCGAGCCGGCAAAGCTCGCTGCTACTCTGGCTGCTGCCGAGCGGCTCGAAACAGATCGCGAGACCTCGCTCAAGCAATGGCGTCTCGGCGTCGAGCGGGCAAGCTACGAAGCGAGCCGCGCCGAGCGCCGCTACCGTGCCGTCGATCCGGACAACCGGTTGGTCGCTCGCGGCCTGGAGCGCGAGTGGGAGCAAAGCTTGAGCGCACTCGAAGCCGCCAAAGCCGAGCTTGCACGCCGTGAACGGGAGCGTCCACGCGTGCTGTCCCAAGAGGAGCGCGACCGTCTGCTCGCGCTCGGGCCCGATCTTGCCACCGTCTGGCACACGGCAACGACCACGCCACGTGACAGGAAAGAGCTCCTGCGAGCATTGCTCGAGGAGATCATCATAAAGGTCGAGCGCGACAAGGCTGCAGCCCACCTCACGCTGCGCTGGAAGGGCGGCGCGCTCAACGAGATCGATCTCGCGCTGCCGCGCTCGCGGCCGGCCACGATACGCACCGATGAGGACACGATCGCACTCGTCCGTCGGCTGGCCCTCCATTATCCAGACACCGTGATTGCCGGCATCCTCAATCGCCAGGGGCGCACCACAGTATACGGCCATCGCTTCGAGGCCGGCCGCGTCGGCAATCTGCGTCGCCACTGGGATATCCCGTGCTTCGAAGCCGGGCCGTCCTCCACCAAGGGCGAACTGGCGTCGATCAAGAAGGCGGCGGCCGTGCTCGGCGTCGCCCCTTCGACTTTGCACCGGTGGCTCAACGACGGCATCATTCCGGGCGAGCAGCTTACGCCCGGCGCACCCTGGCGCATTCGCCTGACCGATGACCTCATCGCCCGATTCAGCGAGACTGCTGGGGACGGCTTCGTGACTATGCACGAGGCAACCCGCAAGCTCGGTGTCTCGCGCCAAACCGTGTTGCAGCGTGTCAAGCGTGGCGCACTCGAGGTCGTGCATGTTACGAATGGCAGGAAAAAGGGAATCCGGATCAAGGTGATAACCCGGCAATCCGAACTCTTCGATCAAACCTCATGAACCAGGAGGCATTATGAAGCGGTGTCCAAGAACTTGGCCAGGTCGGCGTCGACCACATCGGTGAAGCCCCGGCAGATCAGCCGGTGCACCTCCTTGATCGCGTCCAGCGCACTCCGCTTCGGTCGATAGCCATAGGACCTCTCGTCCAGGTCCGCTTCGAAGATGGGCTCCAGGACGAGCTTGGCGGCGGTTTGGACCACCCGGTCCCGGATCGTCGGGATGCCGAGCGGTCGCTTGCCGCCCCCCGGCTTCGGGATCAAGACCCGTCGCACAGCGGCCGCCTTGTAGGTCTTCGTCGCGAGTTCCATCCGCAGGCCGGCCAGCCAGCGATCCACGCCCTCAGCCTCGATCATCGCGAAGGTCACACCGTCCACGCCGGATGCACCAGCGTTGGCGCGAGCCAGCTGGTAGGCGTGGTGCAGGATGTCCTCGCGATAGATCTTGTCGTAGATCGCGTGGAAGCGGCAGGTCGGTTCGGCCTTCGCTTTGCAGTAGAGCTTTCTCTGTAGGGTCCGGATCTGTTCCGGCGTGCATAGGCTTATCGCCAATCGCCTCACCTCTCCATCGTCGAAAGCGCGCCGGAAGTCGGGGCCCTTCCCTCCACCGGCGTTGCCCGGCTTCGGCGGTACTATGGCCCCGTCCGACTCCCGTCCGGACCGCCGCCACCATGGCGGCGTCGAGGCTGCGATCCTCGTCCGTGACGGGTCTCCCCCGTTACCCGCATCACCTTCCCGGCGTGCCGTGCCCACTACCCCGGCGAATCGGATGGGTGCGCGTGTCGATTGCTTCCCCACCCGTGCGGCCTTCCCCGTGATACGGCCGGGTCGGCATCCGCGACTTCACTTTCGAGGCCTGCTCAGGCTTCACTCGCGTTACGGCCCGTCGGGTTGCTCGACCGCCCAAGGCGGCCTTCGTTACGAGGCTTCGACCCGGGAAGTTGCCCGCCCGAGCCGCTCGTCAGCTACCAGACCAATCGACAATTGCCTGGGTGGCACCTTCCTCCACTGGTGATGCGTGCCCTCGGGGCACACCGTATCGAGGCGGGTGTCCAGCCTGCCAGAACCTCTCACCGAGAGCGATACGCCATGAACGAGCCTATCAATGTTGTCCGTCTCCGTCAGCCTGACGATATCGACGATCCGCTGACCGACGTGCTGCGCGCCGGTGCGCGGCGGCTGTTGGCGCAGGCTGTTGAACTTGAAGCCGAAGCCTTCCTGGCCGGCATGCAGGAGCTGAGGCTGACGGACGGGCGGGCTCGCCTGGTCCGGCACGGCCATGGACCCGAGCGGCCGATCCAGACCGGGATCGGTGCTGTCGGGGTCGCCCGGGTGAAGATCCGCGATCGTGGAGCTGCATCGGATGACGACCGGGTCCGCTTCTCGTCGGCGATCCTGCCCAAGTGGTCGCGGCGGACGCGCAGCCTCAATGCGCTATTGCCCACGTTGTATTTGCGCGGCGTCTCGACCGGCGATTTCCAAGAGGCGTTGACGGCCCTGCTGGGTAAAGACGCCCCGAACCTGTCGCCCTCGGTCGTCAGCCGTCTTACGGCCGAATGGCAGGCCGAGTATGCGCGCTGGCAGACGCGGGACCTGTCGGCACGGCGATATGTCTACGTGTGGGCCGATGGCGTCTATCTGCAGGCTCGGATGGAGAACCAGGCGGAATGCATGCTGGTGCTGATCGGAGCCACACCCGAGGGCAGGAAGGAGTTGGTCGGCTTCCAGGTCGGCGTCCGGGAGAGCGCCCAAAGCTGGCGCGAACTGCTCGTCGAGGTGAAACGCCACGGCCTGACCGTCGCGCCCGAACTGGCGATCGGGGACGGCGCGCTCGGCTTCTGGAAGGCCGTCGAGGAGATTTACCCCGGCACACGGCATCAACGCTGCTGGGTTCACAAGGCCGCCAACGTGCTCAACAAGGTGCCCAAATCCGTCCAGGCCGCGATGAAGGATGACCTGCGTGAGATCCACGGCGCGCCGACCAGGGTCGCGGCCGACGCGGCGATCACCGTCTTCCACGAGAAATATGGGGCGAAATATGAGCAGCGCGTCGCGGTCCTTGGTCAGACAGGCGACCGCCCTGGGGTAGCTAAGGGATCGTCAGGAATCGACCGCTCGTTCTGGGTGATTGAGTGGCTGGATAGTGTAGTTCCATTCGCCATGGAAATCAGCGCGGATCATGGTGATGGCCGCCATCTCCTGCTCGGAGACGGCGATGCCCTTGGGGTACGAGTTGGTATCGAGTTCGCAGCGCACCGTGAGACCGGTCTCTGTTGTGGTGGCGCGCTTCAGGAGTTCGCCGACAACCGTGTGGCTGATCCTGTGCCCACGCGCCGCCAACTCGGCCGCCAAACCGCGCAGGCTCTTGCAGGTCCAACGCAGCGGCGACATCGGGTCGCCCCGTTCGCTCGGCTCGACCAGCGCCAGCAGATCGCCCAACAGCGCCGGATCGGTCGTCACCAGGGATTTGCGACCCCCGCCCGGACGACGAAGCCGGTTGGTGTTCACCTGAGCAGCGGCGGCCAGTTCCTTCAAGCCCCGGCCGATCGTGCTCGCCGCGATGCCGGTCGCCCGCGAAACCGCAACGATGCCGCCATACCCGGCAACACGCGCCTCCGTCGCGGCAAACAATCGCCGCCCCCGCTCGTCCAGATACGGCGACAGAGATGCAAAGCGCGCTCGGATCAGGTCAGGATCAATCATCCCAACAGAGTACGAAATCGCTCCTCCGTCGGGAATCCCCAGCTTCCCTCCGCCTCACCCGATTCGACTATTCCCTGACGATTCCTAAACGGCGAAAACCAGTTGCCCAAGATCGTCGCCGGTGTCACCTTCCGAGATGGCGCCGAGGTCCTCGACCAACCATCAAATCGCGCCGCCTGACCGCCGTGTCACCCAAAATCCAGCATAGCTCGACGCCCGACGCTCGCTGGCTGAACGTCGGCCAGCCGGAACCGTCCACGATCAGCCCGTTGCGGTTTTCCATAAGGAGATGTCCCATGAAGCACAGCTTGGCTTCCCGGCCGCGCCCCTTGCGGTAAAGCCGCGCTTCGGGGTCCGTGCTGCTCCGGTGGGTGTCGTTGGACAGGCGCTGGCCATGGAAGTCCACCTCGGCGTTGCGCCCGCCAGCCGGAGGTTCGGGAGGCTCGGACGGTGTGCCGTCCTTGGGCCGGAAGCTCTTCATCGACGCCCAGGCCTGGATCAAAATGCCGTTCACGCTGAAGTGGTCCTGCGACAGGAGCCGCTTCGCGCGCGGGATGGCCAGCACGGCACTTAGGAAGGCCGCTGCCACGCTGCCCTCGAGCAGGCGGTTCTTGGAGAAGGTCGAGGCGTCCCACACCGCATCGTCGATGCCGAGCCCGACGAACCAGCGGAACAGGAGATTGAAGTCGAGTTGCTCCATCAGCTGGCGCTCGGAGCGCACGGAGTAGAAGGCCTGCAGCAGCATCGCCCGCAGCAATTGCTCGGGCGGGATCGAGGGACGGCCGATCTCCGAGTAGATCTCGCCGAAACGACCGTCGAGCGACGCCAGAGCCTCGTTGACCAAAATTCGGATCGTACGCAGGGGATGATCCGAACGGACCCGCTGTTCCAGGCCCACATAGGAAAACAGTGAGCCGTTCCGGCTATCCTGTCCGCGCACCCGACACCCTCCCGCTCATCGCGGGGGAGTGAGTCACGAACTCGTCAGACCCCAAGCCTTTTTCAGCCTCCTGCTAGAAATAGTCGCGACCCTCGGGGCGACAGCTGGCCGGCGTCAGCACGCCGAAAATACGGGTCTAGAAGGCCGGGGCCTGCTCGCCGCTGCGCAAGGGTCCGACAGCGGAGCCGCAACTACGGACAGCCGTGGTTTGGATCGGAAGGTGGGGTCACTCCCGACAGCCACTTCCCGGCATGTGACAGCAGCCTGAAGGCGAGCACGATCACCGAGACCGCACGATCTGCCAGGTCGCTCGCCTCGGCTGTGTGCAGACTTCGCACTGGGTCAGCCTGCAACCCTTTCCGGTCGACTTGCGCTTCTGAGCTCTTCGGCGTCTCGAGGAGCATCTGGACGTCGTTCACGGACATACTGTCGAGGCGAGCAGCCCATGACCCTCTTGAAGGCGGTGCTGAAGGCGCTTTCAGACTCGTAGCCGAGCGACGGCGCGATGATGAAGATGGAGTCGCCGGAGTTCGTCAGCCGATCCGCAGCCAGGAGCATTCGCCAACGCGTGAGGTATTCCATAGCCGATTCCCCAACAGTCTCCTTGAAGCGTAGGGCGAAGGTCGATCGCGACATGGCGGATACCTCCGCTAACGTCTGCAATGTCCAGCGGCGCGCCGGGTTCTCGTGCATGGCGTGGATCGCGGCGCTCATTCGCTTGTCTGCTAGCGCGAAAAGCCAGCCGACACCGGCCCTCGACCCTTCCGCCATATGCAGCCGCAAGGCCTGAACCAGCAGCATGTGGGCGAGGTGTTCCGCGACCAGCGAGCCACCCGGCTGGGGTTCCCGAAGCTCCTGCATCAACCGTTCGAGACACCAGCGTAGCGCCGCTTGGTCTGATTCCTTTTGGATATGAACGATCGGCGGCAGCACGCCCAGCAGTACGTCGGCGTGACTGCCGGCGAACTCGAAATAGCCGCCGATTCCAAAGAAATCTCCCCCACCGTTGAGCGTCGCGACGCCGCCCTCGCGAGCGGCCGAGAAGAAGGTTTCGGCATCGACCGGCGCCAAGGTCATGTCGCTGCCGAGGCGGAGTGGTCTCCCCCTCGGCAGCAGGACGCAGTCACCCGCCGTGAGGCGCACCGCATCGGAAACGCCCTCCACGGATAGCCAGCACTGACCAGACATCAAGGCGTAGCATTTGACCCCCTCGTCCTCGGAAAAGTCGATCGACCATCGTCCGCCGGCGTCGAGTCCGCGGAACATGTAACTCCGCGGTTTGAGCAGCGACAGCACATCTGAGAGCGGGTCCATGGCGATCCCGGACGTTCGCGAAGATTATCCGGACGGTACAGCATGGATCGTCTGCTTTCAACGGTATATCAGCTTGCTAACGCTCCTCGACGAGACGACCTGCGCCTGCGCGCGCTCCAGCAGGAACGCCAGTCTTCGCGAGAGAAAGGTGAGTAGAGATGCCCGCGAACAACGCCGTTTGGCTGCCGGCGAAGCACGCCGCGCTTGAGATCAGACCCGCGCCCTACACCTCCCCTGCTGAGAACGAGATTGTCGTCAAGAACCGCGCTGTGGCGATCAATCCGCTCGACTGGCTGACGCAGTCGATGGGCGACCTGTTCTTCTCGTGGATCAAGTACCCGTTCATCGTCGGTTCCGACGTTGCGGGCGAAGTGATCGAGGTCGGACCCGGCGTCTCTCGCTTCAAGGTCGGCGACCGTGTCCTGGGTCACGCGGTGGGCGCGGACAAGAAACGCAACAGTTCGGCCGAGGGCGCTTTTCAGGAATACACGGTCCTGCTCGCTCACATGGCGTCCCCGATCCCGGATGGGATGGCTTACGAGAATGCCGTCGTTCTGCCGCTGACCCTGTCCACCGCGGCCTGTGGCCTGTTCGAGAAAGACCAGCTCGCGCTCCAACATCCTTCGGCCCACCCCAAGCCGACGGGCAAGACCTTGGTCGTCTGGGGAGGTTCCACCAGCCTCGGCAGCAACGCGATCCAGCTCGCCGTCGCGGCCGGCTACGACGTCATCACCACGGCCTCGCCGAAGAACTTCGGCTACGTCAAGAAGCTCGGCGCGTTCCAGGCGTTCGACTACCGAAGCAGGACAGTGGTCAGGGACATCATCAAGGCCCTGAACGGCCGCACGATCGCCGGCGCCCTCGCCGTCGGGCTCGGGTCGACCGAGGCCTGTCTCGACATCGTTCACGCGTGCGAAGGCGAGAAGGTCGTCTCGATCGCCAGCACTCCGGTTTCGTTCGATGAGGCGCCCGTGGGCCGTAGCAGGACCCTGTGGCTGGTTCCAACCATGGCGCGCATGGTCGCGTCGACCGCCGCGATGACGATCAAAGCGAAAACGAGGGGGATCCGCACCAAATTCATTTTCGGCACCACGCTCTTCGATAACGAAGTCGGCCCAATGATCTACGCTGATTTCCTGCCCGATGCGCTCGCTGACGGCCGCTATATCGCCGCTCCCGCTCCGCTTGTCGTCGGACGGGGTCTGGACAAAATACCGGCGGCGCTGGAAGCCCAGAAGAAGGGGGTTTCGGCTCAGAAGCTGGTCGTTGCGCTATGATCGTGCTTGGCCAGGGTGCGGCTTCAGTGGCCCCGGCCGGAGGTGACCTGAAGGTAAGCTCTCGATCATGGCGTGGCTTGGGGCCGCTGCGCTCAGTGCTGGCGAGGCCCTGTTAAGGGGCCTGTCGCAAACTTCCGGCGTTGACGGTTTGTTAGGCACGCCGACCGAACTTACCGCCTCCGGCCCGGAGGCATCCATGATCCTGTCCGCCATCGCCGCCAGGCTGAAGAGCCGGTCGAAGGACGACTTCAAGGGTCGCCATTTCGAGGCCGGGCTGATTGTCCAGGCGGTCTCGTGGTACCTGCGTTATCCGCTGAGCTACCGCGACGTTGAGGAGCTGCTGCTCGAGCGCGGTCTCGAGGTCGATCACAGCACGGTGAACCGCTGGGTGCTGGCCTACGCGCCGCTGATGGAGCGCCGGCTGCGCCCGTTCCGCAGGCTTCAGCAACGCCGCGTCGGCCACCGCGTGGCTGGACGGCGGCCTATGCCGCCAGGCGTAATAGCCCGCCTTGGACACGCCGAGCACGCGCGCCATGGTGGAAACCGGAAAGCAGGCCTGGTTCGCGCTCATGAACCGGAAGAGCCGGACGGGAGCGTCCCGGTCTCCCGTGCAAACCAGGCCCCGGCTTTTGACAGAATGTCCCGCTCGACACGGAGCTGCTTGTTCTCCCGCCGCAGCCGAACCAGTTCGTCCCGCTCGGCCGCGCTCACACCGGGCAACACCTCGTCCCGCCGACCCTCTTTCTTCTCGGCATCCGCGATCCAGTTGCGGATCGACTGCCCGGTCGGCTCGAACTCCCGGGCAAGATCATCCGGATCACGGCCGGCGCGAACCAAATCGACCATCTGACGACGGAACTCAGGCGAATACGGCGGGCGAGTCTTGGGCATCGGGTACACCTCTGGCTAAAGCTTCAGGGTGTCCAACCGAACCGGATCAATCCCAGAGATCCATCCAGGGGTTCGAAGCCATGCTGTGGCTGCGCAAGGGCTTCGGTTTCGCCGGTGCCTGGACGGTCCACGAGCAGAACCGGCTGCTCGGGTTCTGCTTCGGACTTTCAGAGGTTAACAAAGCGTAAAACCGGGATCGGCCGAGCCCGATCTCCAACCTATCCTGGAGTTTGCGACAAGCCCGGCGTGCATTACCACCACTTCGGTCGCAAAGCCGCACCGCAGCAGGACCTTGCGGCCGTTTGCCAACAGCGGAGGCTTCGTCGGCTAGCGATGCGACGGTCCCCAAGGGTCGCTCGCAGATGCGCTCACGCTGGCGGTGGTAGGCAGGTGCTGCGTGAACAATCGACGATCTCGAGCCAACCTCACCCTCGCGGTCGCTATGGCACAGCCTTCGCATTCAGTTCGGCGCCCGGCCTGTCAACAGAATCAGCGCAGCGAGCGACGTGGCGGTTTCGGAC
>JAABUU010008161.1_pt1 | contig 10494 bp, 13 predicted proteins | sample 5559301 | NCBI WGS metagenome assembly JAABUU01 (sample SAMN10711884, study PRJNA513360) | rock metagenome | isolation source: Antarctica rocks | place: Antarctica: Victoria Land, Richard Nunatak white | reverse complement strand
GCACGCGCCGCCAACGTCGAAGGGGTCGGCGAGGTGACGGTGCGCCAGCTCGTGCGCCAGGCGCTGCGCATGCGACCGGACCGGGTGGTGGTCGGGGAGGTGCGCGGAGCCGAAGTGGTGGACTTGCGACGTTCCGCCAATACAACACCGGCTAGCTGGGTGCTTTAGCGGACGTTGCCCCTGGTCAGAAGGCCACCGGCAGTGGCACCACGTTGTTCGGCCGGTCGTCGGGCGGGTCGGCGTCCACCTCAGTTGTGGACTCACCGGCCGAGGTGATGGCTTCGCGCAGGTGCCGGGCGACCACCCCGCGCACGTAGCTTGAATCTGGGTCGGCACCCAGCTCACGCAAGATCCCTGTCATGGCGACCTCCAGGGAGTCGATGGACCGCTCGGCGAGCACGGTCCTGCGCTCGTCGGAACGGCTACTGATAATTTGGTGCGACAGGCGCGCCAGGTGTGCGCGCTCACTCTGGTAGACGGACAGCAGGCCGGGGTCGTAGGGATTGGCCGCGACCTGCTCGCTTACCCAGTCCACGTGCCCCTGGGTCCGGTTTAGCTCTCCCTGCAGCGCGTCGGCAGCGGTGATCTGGCGTGGTACCCCATACCTCTTCGCGGCCTCGATGGTCTTGCCCTCAACGACCCGCTTGGCTGCTGCCTTGCGAACCTGGGGTGCCGATCCGCCGTGCATCCGGCACCTGCTGCTGCCCCGGATCGCCGCGCCACGGCACGGCCGGCCCTTCCTGGTCTTGGCCCCGCACGGCCGCAGGTGGTCGGTGCCGGACATGTCTACGCCACCGCCGCAGCCGCTGCCCTGGCTATACCACTCGGGGTGACGGCTTGGCTGATGCGCAACGCCTCGCCACCCCGAAACGCGACGGCCTCGAAAGTCTCGGAGAACATCTGCAGATCGTTCGCCGCGTTCAGCGTTGAGTCGCGGACGAGCCCCAGGTCCAAGGTGCCGCCATCCAAGAACTGGAACGCGCCAGCAGGGAACATGTAGCTGATGATGCGGTCGGGCCATGCGTTGACCGAGCCGGGTGCTTGGACGTTGAAGCTCTGCCCCGCTTCGCCGTCCAAGGCCCACGTGGGCGCCAGGTTGCGCGCCGCCAGGTAGCCCATCAGGTCGGAGTCCGTGACGCCCTCGCGTGCGTCGCCCGGCTCCTGGAGCGCGAGGTCGGACCGCAGGATGCCACGTGCCCAGTGCGGAAGGATGAGTTGCAGGGGCGCATTCGGCGCCGTTCGCAGACGATCGCGCATGCCCGTGGCGGCGCGATCCAACAGGGGCAGCAGGACGCGCGTGGCGCCAAGGTTGTTGCCTTCGTTGGCTGCGCCCGAGACGCTGGTTGAGAGGGCACCGATCTGGGTCAAGATCTGCTGCTCCGCCAGCCTCGCATGGGCCGCGATCGCCAGGTCCACCACGCTGGCGACGAACTCGGGATACGCCCTGGCGACCATGTTGCCGAACGTCAGGATGGACGTCACCGCCTGGACGTCCACCACGATCTCGCCGTTCACCGCAACGCGGAGCGAGGGCTTACGGATCGCCGCGTTGGTGGCAGCGGCGATGTCGGTGGGCACATCCCAGATACCCACGGCCCCGTTGAGATCCGCCAGGCTCGGTGGCCGCGTGAACCGGACGCCGCCACGATCGGCGGTGAACACCGGCAGCGCCAACTTCACCGGTCGGTCGTTGACATCGAAGTCGGGAAGGGTGTAATCGACGTCCTCCGGTGCACCCAGGCCACCGGCGGCGGTCAACGCACGTTGGGCGTGTTGGGTTGCTGCGGCGTCCAGCGCGGCGGTCACGGATTCAGGAGAGTCGCTGTGCCGGAGGGTTCGGGCGGCTGATCTGTCCGCGTGCACGCTGGCAACCAAGACGCGACCGTTCGACGCGTTGGGGATCCGCTGCTGGCGCAGAGCGGACAGGAACTCCTCGGCCAGGTCGATACGGTTGCCGACCAGTTGCCCGCTCGCGGTGACCGCACGTGCACCGCCACGGGTGGGGCGCGGACGTCGATCTGCCGGGACCACTGCGCGGCCGGTGGCGTTGCCTGAGCGGAAACTCGCCAGCACACGCTCGGCTTCGTGCCCTCGGGTGACGTTGTCCTCGCGGCGGCCGCGCTCCTGAGTGATGGCCATCGCCGCCGCCGAGAGACTCTCCAGGTCGTCGAGCGCCGCTTCGTTCATGCGGACGCTGGGGTCCGGGTTGGCCTGAGCGTCAAAGAGTTTGAGCACGATGTCGTGCAGTTCTTGCAACTCGTCGTCGCTGAGGTCGGTGATTCGGCTGAGCAGCTCGTTCAGCCGGTCCATGTTGCCGCCGCCGTCAGAGGCGGTTGGCGTGTTGGCGGGCGCTTTGGTGGGTGGCGTCGGTGCCATTAGGTACTCCCGGGTGCGTGATCACTGTGTGTGACGTTCACTCCGGGATGGCCGCCACGGCGTGTTCGGTACGCCGCCGGTTCACCTTCGCTGCCCTCGCTGCGTTTGCGCTGGGCCGTCGCTCTGGGTCAATCGTATCGCGGACATAGGAGTAGCATCAATCCCGACAGCAACCCAGGTCGCAATCACAATCGTTGACCTGGTACCTATGAGCCGCTGTGTCCGGGAGCCCGAACCCGGCCAGCGGCTCGTGCTGTCTTCCGTTGGCCATCTCCCGTGCACAGCACACAGAGATGGAGACAGGACATGAACACGAACGATTCAGCAATGCCGATCCGCTACGACGTCCATGCGTATGAGGGCCACTGCGACTTCACGATCGCCTTTCCGCACGGCACCATGCCAGATGAACAGGAGCTAAACGAATTCATCTGGACGGCGATCGAGAAACTCGACAAGCTTCTGAACAAGACACTGCATCGGTACTCCGCCAGGGTGGGGGACGTTTCCTCTTACCGGGTCAACTACCACGGAGACTGCAACTGGTCAGTATCGCGCAGCGGTGATGAAGACAACTGAATGATCGATGCCGAAGCCCCCGACCAGAGACATTTGGGTCGGGGGCTTTCGGCTTTCCGGGGGAAGTCCTGAGACCGCTCAGACGCCCGGCCGGACCTGCTGGCGACGAACGACCCGCGTCCGCCGGGTCTCGGCCCGCAGCCAATGACTCAGGGGTGGCGCCGGATGGTCTCGCTGGGTTCGTCGTCCGGTTCGTCGTCTGGGTCGTTGGGTTCTGGCTGAAGGGTGAGCACGCCGTCTCGCGTCGGCAGGTCGGTGGGGAGGTCGACGAAGTGGATGGAGTTCGACCACTCGAAGAACGCCGCAGTGGTCGCTGGGGTGATGCGCGGTACCTCAGTGCTCATGCCGCTTCCCTGGCGAGTATCGCGCGGATGGTGTTGGGGTACCACCGAACGCCGCCACGTGCGGTGGGTATCTGATCGGCGTTGAGCTGGTCCGCGATGGCCGCCAGGGTGGCACCCTGCTGGCGAAGTTCGGCGACGCGTAGGGCGACGTCCTCGGGCAATGACCGCGGCCGACCCAGCCGGACGCCTTTGGCCTTTGCTGCGGCCAGTCCGTCCTTGGTGCGCGCGCCGATCATGCGCCGTTCAAGCTGCGCGGCCGCGCACATGATCGTCGCCACGAACTCGCCCGTCGGACTGGACAAGTCGAGGCCGATGTCCAGCACCACCAGGTTCCACTTGCACGTCTTGGCCTCGCACACGAGGTTGGCGAAGTCGGCCACCGACCGGGACACCCGGTCGATCTTCGTGGCGACGATGCCGTCGACCTCGCCGGACTCCGCCAGGGCAACGGCCTCCGTCCACCCGTCCCGGCCGCTGAGGCTTGCACCAGTCACTCCAGCGTCGACGCACCAGGCAACTACCTGCCAGCCCTTGGCCTGTGCGGTGCGAAGGATCTCGGCGCGCTGCGCGTCGAGGCCGTGTCCATCCTCGGCTTGCTCTCGGGTGCTCACCCTGATGTACGCCGCGATCTTCATCACGCCGCGCCGCCATGCCCCGAGCACCTGGCGTCCCAGTGCCACGTCGGCCGGCCGCACACGCGGCACGGCACCGCCCGCTCCCGTGGCTGGTGCTCCGACTCGCCACAGCAAGTGGCGCAGGCGAACACTTGACAACCGGTCTCGGCGTCGTGCCCGACCGGCACCTGGCGGACGCCCCTCGCCACGGGGCTCGTGAAGTCCAATTCGCAAGCGACGCAGGCTAAGCCGTCCTCTGTCTGAGTTCGTGCCACGTTCATCTCGATCATCCGTTCGGAGTGTCCTATGTGGACTTATTGCCCACAGAGCGAACGTATACAGCCGGTGATCGTAAGTACACCAAACGAACGGTTTGTGTATTTCGCAGCAGTCAGCGCCCCTCCCTGGCGATGGAGGGGCGCTGAGCAGTGACCGTGGCGCAGGCGTGTGGGGTCGTCAAGAAGGGGGGCGGTGGCCTGCCGCCAGGCGACAGCTAACGATCGCCTATCGGAGTCCGGTCCAGCGCAAACTCCCAGCCCCCAAAGTTGAGAAGTCGTCGTGCGCTGGTAGGCGCTCGGACGCTTCGCTAGCCGTACCACGCCTTACCAAGGCATGATGCGAGCATTACCGAACCGGAGGGTGCGATGAAAGTGCGGATGCTCAAGGCCGGAGTTGCGGCCGCCTTACTACTGACGGCCGCTGGTTGCAATGACTCCACGAAGGCTCCGCCGCCCAGCACGACGACGGCCACGCCGAACGTCACGACCACTCGGCCGACGACTCCGCCAACGACGACGACGACCACCACTACCACGACGACCACCACGACGACGACCCAGCGGCCCACGACTACGGAGCCCACGACCACGACGCGGCCCACGACGACCGAGGCTCCGATAACCACCCCACCGCCTATCACGACCGCTACCGGCGGCGGTGTGAGCAGATCGGCGTACTACCCCAACTGCGCCGCGGCTAGAGCTGCCGGTGTGGCGCCGTTGCATCGCGGCGACCCCGGATACTCGTCAAAGCTCGACCGAGATGGCGATGGAGTCGCCTGCGAGTAGCAACTCCTCATAGTGTCCCCCGTTTTCCGTTACTGCTGGTGCGAGCCGCCATGTGGTTCCTGCCCAGGCCGCTGGCCATCCTGCGTCATTCGCGTCAACTCCTCCTCCGTGGAGTTGCGGAACCCGCTTCCGCCCGGTCCTGTTGCAGGCCAGTGCAGCACGACCAGGGGGACGTTCGGCCGCATCTTCTGGTCGCAGAGCTCGCATACCGTCGCCACGTCGTCGAGTCGGACCATGGCGCCCGCTTCGGTATCAGCGGTGACCGTGTGGAGGAATCCGCGCCTGGCGTTTTTGATCGTCGTGCGGGCCCACAGCTTGATGGGCTCATCCAGGATCAGCAACCCCGCGCGCGGTACTGTTGCTTCTCGATCCTGGCAGCGCGGGCACAGCGGCATGCGGCCTTCGTCATCGGCGTCCCAGAGGCGGTGCTGTTCGCGATGAGCCGTCGTGCAACTCCGGCACGCCCACTCGATGTCCTCGTCCGGTTCGCAGGCTACGCACCACCCGATATCACTCCACAACCCTTCCTCGTCGCCGTCGAAGCCCGCGGTCGGGTTGACCGGGTTCATCAAGTGGCGGCACCCGTTCAGTACCCGCCCCTCGGACAGGTGTTGAGCCGCGCGGTCGAGCCGCAACTTCGCCTGAAAGTCCAATGGTTTCATCAGTCGTTCTCCCTCTGTGTTGTGTCTGCTTGGTTTGCTTCAACGGCCTCATGCATCAACCGCAGCATTCGGCGGCCGTCCTCCGCCGTGAGTAGCGGCAGATCCTCGCTTCGGCCCCAGTACTCCGCCCAGTTGTTGAGCCATCTGGGACGGCGGACGTCGGCGCTCGACTGGATCGGCGTTTGCCACTCGACGCCCCGCACCGTCGCCAGCAGGACCCACCACCGCGCTACCCCTCGCCGCCGAGACGTCCGCCGGTCCAGCGTGTCCAGCACGCCAGTGATCTGGTCATCCAGCGTCAGGAGCCGGTTCAACTCGCGGAGCGGGTCGCTCGATGACGGCGGCATCACTGCGCCGGTCATCGCCATGGGTGGCCCAGCCGTCGGCGGTGGCAACGCGCTGGCCGTGATCGCCGCGCATCGCCGCTCCAGCTCGTCCAGCCGGTTTGCTGCCTCTCGGCTATCGCCTTGGCGCTCGCGTTTCGCCGCCAGGCCATCTCTACGTTTTCCCATCACGCACTCCTCCTGGGTTGGGTTGTTGGTCGAGCTGATCGCAGTGATCCAGGTGATCCAGGCAAGGTTGAAGTCGTTGCCATACAAATGTGTCGTGACGCAGTACGGTGCGCTAGACCTGATTTCACGAAACGTTTTCTACCAACTTGTCTATTTGCTTGGATTGCCTGGATCAGTAGGTAAATAGAAACTTGTAAATTGGTTCTGACCTGCGGCTTTGCATCATCGGAGCTGATCCGAGCAACCCTCGATATGCTGCGATCAGTGCCTGGATTGCCCGGACTCAGTGATCCGGCCTTGATCGGGGTATCTGATCGGGGCACTTCGCTGGTAACCATCACGGCCGCCACGTGTTCAGGTAGTCCGCGCGCGCTCCCGGCGTCAACGCGAGCCCGACCGTGGCGCTTTGCTGCTGGCCGTTCGCGTCTCGGTTTGTCTTACCCGCGCCGAGCTTCGGCAGGGCGGTGCGCAGGTTGCGCCCGAACCACGCCGCGTTCCCCGGCTTGGTACCGCGTCGACCGCACCAGCTCGTCCACGCCGCGTAGAGGTCGCCGTTAGCCTCCTTCGCCGCCGGGTCGATCACGCAGCACTCCTGCGCGAACACCATCTCCGGCGCGGTCAGCTCCGCCAGCTGTGCCAGGTCGTCCAAGCTGGCGCGGGGCTGAATGAACTCCCCTCGCGACCGCAGCCGGTCCAGACCCTCAAGTGCCCAGTTCATGATTCCCGGAAGCTCCGCGTTGAGCTTCTCGTCAAGGTCGCGGTCCTCACGGCCGACGAACGACTCCTTGAAGGTGATCAGGATCGTCCGGTTGCGGAGGGCTTGTGCATCGTCGCGCAGGACCGGCAACGCGTTCGCCACCATCACGAACCGGCACGGCAACCTGGCGGTGTACTGCTTCCTGCCCTTGGGATTCACCGGGACGTCGTCGTCGCCCGTGATCGACAGCAGCCGTTCCACCGCCCTGCCGCTGTCCTGACCCGTCACCTTGACGTCACCGAGAATGACCACCGGCTTGTCGGCGATGCTCTCCAGTCCGAACTCTCCACCCAAGCTCGACAGCGACGCTGCACCGATGTTCGACCGCCCGACGAGCTGACCCAGCAGTCGCGCCGTGGTGCCCTTGCCCGACCGGCTCGCTCCCATGAGGTGGAACATCATCTGGTGCCGGTTGTCCGGCGTCAGTAGATAGCCGATCATCTCCTGCAGCGTGGCGACCGACTCATCGTCGTTCGGGTGCGTCTCTTCGAGGAACTGAAGCCAGCGGTGTGGCTGTGGCGCCGCCGGGTCGTAGTCGAACGGTAGGACGTACGTGTTGAAGAACCGTGGCGTGTGCCGTAGCAGCTTCCGTGTCGGCGTATACAGCAGGCCGTTTCCCAGCGGAAGGATGTCGCTCGCTGCGAGCCCGTCGACCTCCACGCCGTTCTCGACCCATGCCGGTGAGTTGATCGTTGCGGACGTGTAGGTGATGTTCCGCAGCGCTCCCAGGAGATCCCGCATCTTGGTGTTCGTGGGGTCAAAGTCCACGAAGTCACCGGGGCCACCGTTTCTGCCGGGCTTGTAGTAGGTAGCAAACTCAAAGAACTCGGCAACCTCCGCCTCAACGGCCTCACTGCCGGTCGTAGCCCAGTGCGTGCCTTCCCAGAGGTAAAACGATCCCCGATGATAGCGCCGTACATAAACGCCACCTTCAGACGCCGAGGCTTCGAGCCATTTCCTGCCGTTGGCCATCGGTTTGCCGGGGCTGTCTACGATGAGGTTCTTCACCAGGTTCCGCGCCGCATCGGACAACTCGGCGTTCTGGTTCGACGTATCGGCCGGTTCTGGATTACGATCGGTCATAGCGGCCTTCCCCACGTTGTCCGTTAGGGTTAGCTTTGGCAGGCATCCCGATGTGCGTAGTACCGCGACCTGATTCATCGCACGGCGCAGTCCTGCTCGGTTTCTTCACCGAGCGGGACTGTTTCGTCTCTGGCCCCGACCGCAGCAGCGCCGCCACCCGCTCGATGGTGTGAGGGTCGGTTACCTGCACGGGGACGTTCGATGCCATGCAGGACACCCAGAGTGCCCGCTTCGCCAGCTCGGATAGGTCGTCCAGCGCGCTCATACCCGACTCACCCCGCGCTCTCCGCGGTAGGCGTACGTCGCGTCCAGCGCCGACTTGGTGAAGAGAAGCTCAATCGGCTTCCCCAGCACGGCCGGGAGTTCCGCGCGAAGTTGCGGTGACGGCGGGCAGCGACCAGCAATGGCCAGCAGCGCGTGCGCCTGGTTGGTGTCGAGCCTGCGGACGAAGCCGCGGATGGTGCGACCGTCGTTCTCGATGATGTCTTGGACCGGTTGGTAGCCGTACTTGCGTTGTTTGTTCACAGGAATCCCCAAAGGCGATGAACGGGTGGATTCCTTGCTGCACGATGGGCAGTGACTGTGACAAGTGGACACGCTATGTCAGCGCTGGCGGTCCGGTCGGTCGGCCGAGCAAGGTGGCGACGACTACGGCGTCGGCAGGATTGACAATATCGAACTGTTTCTCAAATTGTCAACACGACGATGAGCGGTTGACAGCCTAGTCACGCCAAGCAATGCGCACGCGCTGCAACAAAAGGCGTTCCGAGTGCTCCAAACGCCTCCTTATTAGATCTTCGTCGTGTTCCTGGCGGCGGCGAGTCAAGGTGGAGGTGACGCCCGCCGGGTGGGGGTGGATGACCACCTTGGCGACCACGTGCTCAAGCAGGGCACGCTGCCAGGGAACGTCCTCCGCGTGCGCATCCCACGCCTCGCGGAGGCTTCGGCCCTGGGTGTCGACGACGAACGTGGAGCGCAGCGTCTCCGCCAGTTGGGAGCGCATGGCGTCGACGCGCTCGGTCAGCCGTGCCACCTGGCGTCGGTAGCGCGCGCGATCCAAAGTGCCGTCCGCGTAGTCGTCGTCCAGGCCCTCAAGCCGTCTCTCTGCGTCGGCGATCTTCTGCCGCAGTTCGTCGTCGTCAGCGGACTCTTCGCTGGACGAGAGGGCGGTCTGGACGCCCGGAACGTCCATCCTGGCGAACACCTGTCCTAGCACCCAGGCTTCCACGGCTGCGTAATCGATCCTGAGCTTGCCGCAGCCGCCGTTGGCGGGGGCACAGGTGAAGGTCTTCACCTTCTCCCGGTCGGTACCGTCCTTCCGCTTCGATGCGGCACGGAGCGACCCGGACATCCAGTGCCCGCACAGCGAGCAGAACAGCAGGCCCGACAGCGGGTACTTGCGGCGGTTTGACCAGTCCCGCTTACGTGTCTCGGTGAAGCGGCTTGGCTCGTACAGCCGTTCGACCAGTCGATCCCACGTCGCCCGCTCAAGCATCGGCTCCGCCACCTGGCGCAGCGTGCCGTCGTCCTTGCGCATGCACCCGACGCTGGCCGGTGTCGTCAGCACGCGCTTGAGTGTCCTGCCGTGCCAACCGACGCCGTTCGGCGTTCGAGTGCCCAGGCCGGTCTTGACGCCCCTGCGGTTCAGGTCGGCACACACCCCGTACAGCGATTCTCCGCTGAGGATTCGGCGCGCGGCTTCATTCACCACGGCTGCGCGGTCGGGGTCGATGCCCAGCTTGCCGTCGCCCAGATGCCGATACCCATACGGGATATTGCCGCCGTGCCACTTGCCCTCCTCCCGGCGTTGCCTCGCAGCGCGTGCCACGCGCTCACCGATGCGTTCGGCCTCGGCTGCGTCCCACGCCGCGATCGTCCGCGCCACTGCGCGACCATCAGCCGTCGCCAAGTTGGTGTCCCCGGAAACGATCGTCCGCAAGAGGACGCCCTTCCGCTCGTGCAGGGAGATGAGCTGCTCCAGCTCCATCGGCCGCCGCGTCAGCCGCGACGCCGAGTAGCTCAGGATGATGTCGATGTCGCCTTCCTCGGCGCGCTCGATCAGACGCTTGTACAGCGGGCGCGGCTTCCGCGACTTCGAGCTGGCGCCGACGTCGTTCTCGCTGAACGTCTCCACGACGTCCCAGTCCTCACGTGCCACCCGTGCCAGGCAGTCTTCAAGCTGGCGCTGGACACCGAGCCCCCGCTCGCTGCCGTCGCGGCTGTCGTCGCTGATGCGCGTGTAGATCCCAACGCGGGGTCGATGCTGTGGTTGTCCCATACCGGTATCGTATCGTGTGTATAGCGCCTTGCTCACCGCCCTCAACACCGGCCACGACGGCGGGGCGGGGACGGTGCACGCAAACTCGCCACGCAAGGTGCCCGCCCGGCTGGAGGCCCTCGCGGCCCTCGGTGGCATGGCAGCGGCGGCGCTGCACAGTCAGCTCGCGGCGGCGGTGCAGGTGGTGCTGCACGTGCACCGGGGCGCGGACGGCTCGCGGGG
>JAABUU010008160.1_pt1 | contig 10494 bp, 8 predicted proteins | sample 5559301 | NCBI WGS metagenome assembly JAABUU01 (sample SAMN10711884, study PRJNA513360) | rock metagenome | isolation source: Antarctica rocks | place: Antarctica: Victoria Land, Richard Nunatak white | reverse complement strand
TGAATCAGAAACACTGCACCACACATGCGCATGAGAGGCTGTGTATAGGTCTGCATGGCACTAGATGCTGCATGCAAAGACAACGGCTAGACCAAGCACCATTGCGTTCAAGCTGTGAAAGTGATGGACAGTAATGAGACTCGACAAATGTCAATTACCGCAGTGCAGTTATTGACAGATGTGTTGAGCTGTCCTTTGAAAATCAGAGATTTGTAAATGGTTAGCGCTGCATCAGGCCTGGCAGGGTGTTTGAAGGTCTGCATTGAAGCGAGCGATGGGCCTTGCATTCACATTAGATGTTGTGTGTAGAGGCAACAGTTAGATCAGTGGTACTGTTGCAGTCAAGGTGCGGAAATGATACAAAATCATGGGACTCGATGCAAGTCAGTGTACCTGGCTGCAGATGTGATGAGCTGTACTTTGGAAAAATCACAATTTTCGTGATTGTTTCATGCTGTACCGGGCATGGCAGGGGGTGTCAAGGTCTGCATTGAAGCGAGCAATGAACCGTGCATCCACAAATCCGCATCAGATGTTATGTGCAGATACAGCGCTAGACCAGTGGCACTGTTGCGGTCAAGATGTGAAAATGACACACAATCATGGGACTCGATGCAAGTCAGTGCACCTGGCTGCAGACGTGATGAGCTGTACTTTAAAAATAAAATAAAATTGTGATTGTGACATGCTGTACCGGGCATGGCAGGGGGTGGACAGGTCTGTATTGAAGCGAGCAATGAGCCTTGCATCCACAAATCCGCATCAGATGCTGCGTGTAGAGACAGCGCTAGACCAATGGCACTGTTGCGGTCAAGATGTGAAAATGACACACAATAATGGGACTCGATGCAAATCAGCGCACCTGGCTGCAGATGTGATGAGCTGTACTTTGAAAAGATAATGTTTCGTGATTGTGACATGCTGTACCGGGCATGGCAGGGGGTGTAGAGGTCTGTATTGAAGCGAGCAATGAGCCTTGCATCCACAAATCCACATCAGATGTTGTGTGTAGAGACAACGGCTAGATCAGTGGTACTGTTGCAGTCAAGCTGTGGAAATGATACAAAATCATGGGACTCGATGGAAGTCAGTGTACCTGGCTGCAGATGTGATGAGCTGTACTTTGGAAAAACCAAAATTTTCTGATTGTGAAATGCTGTACCGGGCATGGCAGGGGGTGTAAAGGTCTGCATTGAAGCGAGCAATGAGCCTTGCATCCACAAATCCGCATCAGATGTTGCGTGCAGAGACAGCGCTAGACCAGTGGCACGGTTGCAGTCAAGCTGTGGAATGATCATGGGACTCGATGCAAATCAGTGCACCTGGCTGCAGATGTGATGAGCAATACTTGGAAAAAGTATTATTTTTGTGATTGTGACATGCTGTACCGGGCATGGCAGGGTGTGTACAGGACTGCATTGAAGCGAGCAACGAGCCTTGCATATGTAAGTTCACACTAGATGCATCTGGTATAGACATCAGCTGGACTTGCTTGGCGAATATGCCGCCAATTATGATGGATATCAAAGGAGATTGGTTCATGAAGGTACTTGCAACTGTGCTTTGCGAGAAGGAGTGAACTGGAAAATGATGAGCTTGACCTGCAAAAGAAACAAAACTTTGTGAGCTTGTTTTCAGTTTTTGACCAGTTTCCTGCAATAATGCTGAGGGAGATCCGTAAAGAACAATACAAATGCCTCACCGGAGGAACTAAACCCTACGGGTCATCATACAAACAGTTCACGACAAGGTTCCGATGGACCATTTTGACAGAAGCAGGGTTGACTGTGGCAGGAAGACCTAAGCCCCATGGGTCATCACACTAACAGTCCGCAACAACAATCTAACGGAGCAATTTGAACACAAAAGCTGACTCTGCCCTATGGGTCATCATACAAACAGTCCACAACAAGGTTCCGATGGACCATTTTGACACAAACAGGGTTGTTCGTGGCAGGAAGACCTAAGCCCCAAGGGTCATCACACTAACAGTCCGCAGCAACAATCTTATGTGCTACAAGTTCAGCATGTCTGGAAAAAAATTGCATTTAGCTTTGTCTTGATAATTACAGTAGGCTCCACCTGTTATCCTTGTGGCTGACTTCATAGTTTGATCCAAGGAGCATAGCTAGTCAAATGATGACTTTGGGCGCAGTTGCACAGCCAGAAATCAAACTCGTTGATCAAGAAGACAGACAGACGTCTGTCGACAGACAGACAGAATATTGACAACCTTGTTCAGCCAACCAAGCCAGCAGGATGAAAACGTTTGGTCAGTCTTATCTTTCAGAGGTGCGAAAGAGCCGCCCTTGCCTACTCGGTAAGTTCCTCCCTTTTGTTAGAAAGCGGTCATGAGCCAAGTATTGAAAAATACTGTTGATGAACTATGCACTCAAGAAAAGCTTTGACCCCGTCTGACTTGCAGATGTGATGAGCTGTACCTTGGAAACATCAACATTTTGTGATTGTGACATGCTTCATCGGGGATGGCAGGGTGTGTACAGGTCTCCATTAAAGCGATCAATGAGCCTTGCATCCACAAAACCGCGTTGTTGCGTGCAGGGCCAGCAGCTAGACCAGTGGCACTGTTGCAGTCAAATTGTGGAAATGACAGACAAGCATGAATCTCAATGCATGTCAGTCCAGCTGGTTGCAGATATGATGAACCGTTTATTGAAAAAAACAAAATGTTGTGACTGTGAAATAATGCACTGGGCATGGCAGGGTGTTTCAAGGTCTTCATTGAAGCGAGCAATGAGCCTTGCATCCACAAATCCGCATGCGATGTTGCCTGCAGAGACAACGCCTGGACCAGTGGCGCTTCCCCTTGGGGAGCAGCCAAGCTGTGGAAATGATAGACAATTATGGAACTCAATGCATGTCAGCCCAGCTGATTGTACATGTGATGAACAGTTTTAAAATAAATAAATAAAATTGACTGTGAAATGTTGCACTGGGCATGGCAGGGTGTTTCAAGGTCTTCTTTGAAGCGAGCAATGAGCCTTGCATCCACAAATCCGCATGAGATGTTTCTTGCAGACAGCAGCTGGACCAGTGGCACTTCCCCTTGGGGAGCAGCCAAGCTGTGGAAATGATAGACAATTATGGAACTCAACTCATGTCAGTCCAGCTGGATGCAAATGTGATGAACATAAAAATAAAAATAAGGTTGTGATTGTGAAATGTTCCAATGGGCATTGCAGGGTATGTACAGGTCTGCATTGATGCGAGCAATGAGCCTCGCATCCACGATCATTAGATGTTGTGTGCACAGCAGCTAGACCAGTGGCACTGTTGCAGTCAAACTGTGGAAACGACAGACAATCATGGGACTCAATTGCTAGGACCAGGTGTCACAGGTCGTCACAGAGACACAACTCTGGAGGACATGCACAAGGACCTGACTGCTCTTGGGGTTGTGTACAAGTGGCACAAACTTGCCAAAGACACACTAGCTTGGAGGAAGCTGATTGCGTCTGTACGTACCTAGGCTGGGACCTGATCCTACCTAGCACGCAATTTAAATGAATGAATGAAAAATGAACAGATGTCATTTCAGCTGGTTGCAGACGTGATGAACCGTTTATTAAAAAATCAAAATGTTGTGATTGTGAAATGTTGCACTGGGCATTGCAGGGTGTGTACAGGTCTGCATTGAATCGAGCAATGAGCCTTGCATCCACAAATCCGAAAAAGATGTTGCCTGCAGAGACAGCGGCTGGACCAGTGGCGCTTCCCCTTGGGGAGCAGCCAAGCTGTGGAAACGATAGACAATATGGGGACAGGATGGATAGAAATGAAGCAGGTTGGCAGACGTGATGAGGTGTGCTTTTAACACATTGAGATTTTGCGCATCACCAAGGATGGGAGGATGTGTAAAGGTCCGCATTGCAGCAATCAATAAGTCTTGCATCCACATATCCGTACAGCAACAACACCAACATCACAACTGACAGCAGCGCTGAAGCACAAACGTTGAAGGTGCATAAAGAGAACTTGTGTTGGACTTCGCAAGTTTGGGCAGTCTAGCACACGATGAGCTTCATCCGCAAAAGGAACAAGAACGTGTTCAGCTCGATTGCTACATTGGGCCTTTTCAGCCAAATCAATGATCATGGGCAATTCAAGCTGCCTTTCAGCAATTTCAGGCGAGAGAAAGAGAGATGCCATCTGTTTCAAAAATTGGCTGGATTGATGTTTGACTGGATTATGAACCTGAAATTTTAGTTGATGTTTCAAGAAATTTGTGCTTCAGCAAAAAAAGGCCCCCTGAAAAAACCAGTCAAAAAGAGTTATGTGAGTCCCCGTTTGATGCATTGCCTTTCCCTTTGTTGGGATCGGGTCTGGATGCCAAAGAGCTCCATCAGCTGCACATCACAGTGTGCATATCAGCAATGATCACAACGTCCACAATGATTACAGCACACAAAACAACAGCGAAGATCACAGCACGCACACCACAAACGTCACAAACATCACCATGCAGCTGCTACCTTACAATGCCATTCCTTACCCTGCTGCTGAATGGGAGAAGCTGTTTGAGAACACTTGTCTCAAGACGATCGAGAAGCTCTTGGGGTTCAGTCTGTCGGATCCGGCTGCAGCCTTGCTGGCTTGTCTTAGATTTCAACACTTGAATGCTGACATGCCGCAACGCCAGACTGTTCGCATCAAAGAAGGACAGATGGAGCAATATGGCTTGGATCGTGGAAACATGAGCAACAAGAGCACAACATGGCTGCATCAAGAACTAGACGAGGGATTGAGAAAATGGCTGTGCAGAAGGCGCCAAGACTTTTATGATGTGCAGGGCAGCCTGGAGCAAAAGATGAACAAGAAGCCGTATGAGCATTTGGTTGCAGAATTGGACAAACAGCCATCACTGAATTCACTGGCTGAAGTGCTGATGGATTTTATGGCTGGGGAGATGCGCCAGCACTGCCAGCGGGTGCTGACCCCAGTCAGAGAAATCAGGCTGAATGCAGTTGACCCCAGAGGAGGTATTCTGATGTTAGAAGCAAGAATGATGCCGCCAACTTTGTTTGCCGCAGATGTCTCGATCACACATCAAACTTGAAAACAATCTAGTAAAACACCTGAAAAACAACAAGCAAAGCAGCTGCATCAAGCTCATCAGCTGTGCACCACAATGTGAATGTCACGAATGACCACAGCGTGCACAGGGATCACAACACTCACAACAGCGATCACACAAAACACAGATATGACCGATCAACCATTCAATGCCCAACCCCAAATGATGAATGGGAGGAGCTGTTTCAGGAATAATGCTTCAAGACAGTCTACCAGCGCTTGGGCTGCTGATCGTACAAAGAGCGCCACATGAATACAGGTCCCAATAGAAGAGGGACTGAAGGAATTGCTGAGCAGAAGGCGCACGGACTTCTATGCTGTGGAGGACAGCCTGCAAGGAAAGATCAACAAGAAACCGTTTGAGCATTGAATGGAGTATTTGGACATCTTGGATAGCTAATTGTCAGCAGTCCCAGAGGGCACCACTTCACCAAAGGAAAGAACACAGATAAATAGGAATGTCAATAGTTTTCTGAGTTCTCAAAAAAATAAATTGAAGCTTTAACACCATTGAGATCATTTTAGTGTGCTGACAGTGTCGTCGAAGGATGGGTTCAGATCAGTCTGAGTTACACCCTGAGTGACTGTGCCTCTATTGGCAAGCAAAGTGCAGGTGCTGTCAGCTGAGACGCCGTCTGTGCACGCAAAGGAGGGATTGTTAAAGCGCGCAGCGACGTCCAAATGGAAGACAATTGCAGGTGAAATCTGACCCCTGCCCCACAAATAGAGTGGGCATGGTCGCGCCAAGAACTCTCGGCACACCACCGATCATAGGGTAGCTGGACGTGGAAGCGTCGACGTTGTACAACAACCCCTAGGCTGAGTACTTATGGCTTTAGTTGCGAAAGCTGAAAAATAATAATATAACTTTAGCTTAAAGGCAAAAAGTTTTTCCAGAAAATCACAAGCTTCTTCAGCCTGCCAGCCTTCGGCAATTCGCTTAGATCGCTGAAGATTGAAAATGCCGTGGTCTTCAATGAATAAATTGTAAAACAAACATAACCAAAATACATTTTAGCTTTCTTTTCTTTTTTAACTCCTTTATCATGTATTTACATTATCTAACAAAACATTGCTAGACCAAGCTTAAAATGTTGATTGAAAGGTTTGTGGGTAGGAAGTAAATAAACGATATATTTAATTTTTTAATTGATGTTTTCATTTGTATGATATAGACTTTTTCGCTTTTTTGCAAAGCCCATCTTCCGGAAAAGGAATCAATTTAAACAAAACATAAAAACCGATATTGGAGTCAATAATACAACTTCATTGATATTAATCAAAGAAGGGCTCATCTGTTGTAAAAATGGAAAACAGGTAATCAAACCCTAATTTTAACGTTTTTGATACACGTTATTTTTTTGTCTTATGCCAGTCTAGTACAAATTGTCAACACAAATGATGGTGTGTCAGTTAGAGTCCGACGGCAACTTGAAATCTCTTTCTCAAAATGAAAAAAATGTAATCAAAATGTTGTTTAATACACATTGCAAACCTTTTTTGTTATGCCAGTTCTCTCTTGGATTAAAAGATTAATCCAAAGCACGCAAAAACAGTAGAAAATCTAATTGTCCACAGGAGTATTTCATTTCATTAATATTCTTTGAAAGTCATTTTTTGAATTGTCATTGTTCGAGCTTTAACTCTCTTCGAGCTGTGCTTTTTGGTGCCCCGCTTACCAAAAACTGGGTAAACGGTTGTCACGCATATGTCACTCCGATGAATTATATCAAACAATCTCTTTTTCATTCTCTTGATCACATCTAGGTGTTGATGGCAACAAACTTTATAACCGGGGCCCAAATGGCTCGTCATGATCAAATCACTAATATCACAAAAAGACATGCGAAAGACAAAATCTGCATCAAATTCGCAACAAGTGCTTCACGAAGCCGTCAACCTAGCAATTGCAAAGCCTGATGAAGGAATTCGGAGACACCGGATCTTACAATCTGTGAATAACAGAATAACATCAGTGCCTGCACCATTCATATTGGGGCAAGGCCTAGAGTGGCAGACATTATGAACCAAAAGCTAAAGGCAGGCAAAATGCGCAATTTTCAGTTTTCCAAAGCTGAGCTGGCGTGGCTGCAATATGTCAGTCACCATGCAATATGTGGCGTGTCAGCTCAGCTGCAATATGTCACAGTGGCGTGTCAGCTCAGCTGCAATATGTCAGCTCAGCTCAAATGCAATATGTCAGCTCAGCTCAGCTGCACTGTGTCGGCTCAGGCGCAATCTGTTAGCTGAGCTCAATTGCAATGTGCAACCCAGCTCAGCTACAATGTGTCGGCTCAGGTGCAGTCTGTCAGCTCAGCTGCAATATGTCAGCTACGTAGTCAGCTCAGCTGCAAAGTGTAAGCTCGGCTGTCAGCTCAGCAGCAACATGTTGCCTGAGCTGTAAATTGTCTTTTGTTGGTAAATCCATGCACTAGCAGGATGATGGTCTTACAAATGTCCTTCTTCTCATATGTCAAACAGGAAAAGTCCAATGCTAAAAGTACTTCCCTGCTTTACCTGTCGTGCAACTCATGAACTGTAGGTTCTGATAGAAGTAAGAATATAGTAAGACTTGGTCACAATAATATCGATGAAGGTGAAAACACACAGAACCTAAGTTTGACGTGTTTTCGAGCTTGCCAGCACTAAATTTTGGTGAAACTTCACCACACGTAGGTCATGAGGTAGGTGTTGTGGTTATCACGCTTCACATATCAAACACTGTAGTGGTCACAACATTCATTCAGTGTCTTCCCACCTTGCAAAGTTGAAAACATCGTCCAGTCTTTATCCCTTAGCTTTAAGTTGTACGACTATTCAGATTATTCAGGTTCAACAGCCGCAGAAAAACCAACCTTTAAAATGCCCTTGTTGCATTTGTTGGAAACCACAATTGCTCACTTGTTTGGCAGTCTGCCGCACGAAACGCTGCCCGCGTGCGCCTCGAACGGGGGTTGGACCCTTACCGCACGTGCGCGGGAGCACCTGGTCTTGTGTGACTAGATGTTCGGTCTCACAGAGGGGCTGGCCACCTTCGTCTGTAGCCGCCTTCGTTGGTATCTCTTACGCGCATTTTGCGACCAGCTGCATATGCTTTCCGTCAGCTCTATTTAGCCGCTCAAAACCCTGTCACGACAATTTGGCGGTAAACCCTTGCTCTGTGCTGCTTACTTTCCACTAAACTCCCTGCAGGCAACGGCCTCACTGTTAGGCAAGGTCCCTGGTTGCGCAAGCGTAATGGCCAGCAACGACGCTCAGGCGTCCTTGCCTTATGCCAGAGCACGTCCTGCTTCAGCTTTGCCTGCACAGCAACAGACAAGCATCCCTCCTCACCTTCACCTGCTTAACATCTTGCTGGAATCCACGTTCCCGTTCGTCGAAGCTGCAATTGGTGAAGAGTTGTTCAAGCTCTTCAAGGCAAGTGGTTCGGAAAACAGCCGCGAAAACAGCGAAAATATTTTACCGCGAAAAGCCATGCTACTGCATGCCTGTGTCAATGCCTAAGTATTGTTAAGTCCTGACTGAATCGTGAAGCTGTTTGTCCTTCTCTGCTCTTCCAACAGACATAGTTTCTGCTGCAGGCACCAGATAACAACCTCGCTTTGCATGATCATAACCACAATGCATCCTCTCCTCATAACAGCTATCTTGATAAGAACATTGAGAGGGCGCGCCAGCGGCAATACGGCAGTCTGTATGAGATGATGGTGGACGTCGACAAGATGCTGGAGAATGTCCAGCAGCGTATCGCCAGCAGTGATAGTGCAGACAGACAAATTGGTAGGTTCAGTTGCGTGCCAATTGACATGCTGCATACCTGTTGACATCATGCACAGTTGTGCTGCTCAAACAAGGAAATTATGAGCCTTCAGATTCTAGAAAGCTACGACTGTCGTGATGTCCAATTTTCTTATTGTACCTGGTGTTGAGGTCCGGACACAGTGCTGTTGTACATCAGCACGTTTCATGGTGACGAGCGATTGCTGAGCAGGCATGATGTGCTGCACAATGTAGGACAAAACTCTGTGTGCCTCATCTTGCCCGACGGCTGGGTATGCATTTAGCATGTAGCATGTGTACTGACTGCATCACTTGGTGTGCACTGCAGACGTTCCAAAGGCAGCGCAGGCCGTTCGCACAGCATTCCAGACAGCGTGTTTTGTCAATCTGCAGCGAGCCATGAACATAGTGATGCCATTTACGTCAACTGGTGCAGGTAAGCTTTATGAATCACTGCCCGTAAGCTAGCATGGCACGGGTGTGTGCTGGCCAGTGTTGCCATCATTTTTTGATGCAAATCGGCATGATGATAGGTATGATTATATTGTGTACAGCATTTCAGCAGTCACTTTGGAACCCTATGTATGGAGCTGTAGGCAGCAGGTGCATTAGTCTTTGTGATGTTGCACAGTCCTGGGATGTATTGCTTAGACAAATTGTGCATGTTATTGGCAGCAGAACAGAAGACATGCATGCTGTCCTTTGTTTGGAATCTGCAGCTTTTTGAGCGATAGTTGCTTATAGTTGATGCCTTGCAATTTGCCCATTACAAAGCTCAGGTATACAAGTGTATGGGCTACAGATCAACTTGTGGGCGAGGTGATGAGAGAGCTGCTGTTGGCGCCAGGGGAGGACCCTGCAAAAGCACTGCAGCTTGCCCATGCCAGGTGCCTTTAGTTCTGCAGCAGTTGTAGCCTTGCTCACCGCAAAGATTGATGTTGCAATGTCTGCCTGAGTAAATGTCTGCTGACATCCGCAACGTCAGCCAACATCCATGATCGGCTTGTGCACCAGTTGAGGAATGCTGTGTCCTCATGTTCTCATGCTATTATGCTGGCAGTCCAACAGTGCCTTCTGTGTGCAGGAAGGGGATCACCAACTACTTTCCTGGCACCTCGACCCCTGCACCCCAGTGCGCTGAATCTGCGTACAATGCTGATACCTGCGCAAAACATCTTTCGTTTCCAGCACCTGTCAATCCTCAGCTGTCTGAGCCAGACAACATACAGGAACCTGCGCACTTGTGTCAACTTCCTGCTGAAAATGGATTGGGTGTAGCTTCGGCACAAGCGCAGGCGCACAAGAAGAGAGGCAGGTCTGATGTTGCACACCTCAGCAGGTCAGTGCATGCCAACCTGCTCAGCTAATAAAACCAGAGAGCTGAAATATGTGTGGCATTGTTGTTAAATGGTGGCTTGGATGGCGTTCAGTCACCAAAAGGATCAGTCAACAGTAATGCAGGGATGGTGCATGTTGAAAAGAAGGATGTCTGTGGATGCATAGACACCTGCATAGACAATTGAGTAACCAGGGGTAGGGATCCCTGATTTTTTCTTGCGCTCCATCAGCTTAGTCTGCATTGATGTCCACCTTTATGTCTTGGCTCTCTGACTATATGAC
>JAABUU010008159.1_pt1 | contig 10496 bp, 11 predicted proteins | sample 5559301 | NCBI WGS metagenome assembly JAABUU01 (sample SAMN10711884, study PRJNA513360) | rock metagenome | isolation source: Antarctica rocks | place: Antarctica: Victoria Land, Richard Nunatak white | reverse complement strand
GAGGCGGGGTGGGAGTCAGGATTGGCGGCAGGGCGGGGAGCGGGATGATAGACGGAGAGAGAGAGGATATGCGAGGCGGAGGGGAGAGTCACGGTCGAGGTCGAGGTCTCGACATCAGGAGCGGGATCGGGACCGGGAGAGGAGACGGACGTTTTATCGCAGCCGATCCCCGCACAGAGACCGAGATCGACATCATCACCGGAGGCGGCGGAGGCACGATGATCGCGTTGACGATCGTCGTCGTGATCGTTGATTGCCCGCGAGGGTCGCTTACCATTTTTCTATCCGTTCTACGAAGGGATTTTTCGTCCACGGGCAAGCATAGCGTGGGCGTCTCGGATGTCTACGTCATCAGAAGGTAAAGGATGGCCGTGTCTTCGGACTTTGTTCATCTGTGATTATCCCGTCCTTTCTTCCCTCTTCGTCGAGGATCTTCGAAGGCCGGATAGTGCGAATGGAGGTGAAAGGTGAGAGGTCCAAGCAGACTGAAGCTAGGATAGCCATTCACCATTCACCCAATACATTCAGTTTCAAGTTTTAAAGACAGAAGACGAACTGAACCTGTCTCTTGCTTGCACTGGGTTCACGTCGAGAATCAGAAACCTCACTCCACTATCAGACCATTCGCTCGGGACGGAAACAGTCACGTCTCCAACCCAATGATCTCCTCGCTGATCCCTATCGCATGACGTACAGCGACCTCCAGTCAGTGATAAGTCACAGGGCCGATGAAAGCAGTAAATCAACCGCCATCGTCCTACGAGCACAGCATTCCCGGAACACCCAGAACCACAGAGTACAGCGCCCCCATCACTCCCGACTCGGGCTCAACGGCCTATTGAACCCGCCAACACGGTTCATGTACTGCCGATACTCCGTCTTCTTCTCCTTGCGCACCCCCGACACATCGTTCCCGGGCACCTTCGTGTTCTTCGTCGTTCTGAACCCGCCGAACCCCATCGTCTTCCGTATCATTGCCCCCTCTGGGTCGTCGTCCGCCTCGGTGTCCACCTGCATCTTCTCCGCATCGTCGCCGCCGCCCTTTGAATCTGCGGCCGGTTTCGACGAGGGCTGCGAGGGTGCGGGCTTGGCGTCCTTGTGGCTGCTGGCGGGCTTGGAGGGATCGTGGGGCTTCGCGACGCGTGCTGCGCGGGGTGGAGAGCGGGCGCGGGTGTTTGTGCTCGTGTTGGTGCCGTTTCGAGCGGGTGAGCGGGAGCGGGTGCGTTGTCGGTCTGGTTTTGGTGGGGGGTCATCTAGAGGCGTTCGTTAGTTCCAGTGCATTCTTGTAGAGGGTAGTGGAAGATCACTCACCCCTCCGTGACCGCTTGCGATCTCGACTTGCACTCCGTTCGCGATCCCCCCTTCTATCCTTCCCCTCACGTCCCTCCCGGTCCCGATCCCTGTCCCTCTCCCTATCCCTATCCCTCCCCCCTCCTCTCGACCTCAGCTCGCCCCTCTCCCTCTCCCTCTCCCTCTCCGGACTCCTCTCCCGCCGCCTATCGCCCGCATCGCGAGACCTCGACCGCCGTCTCCGCTCGTCTCGCCCGTGCGTCCTCGCGTCCTCGTGCCGTCCGTCTCGGTCCCGCTCCCGCTCCGTCTCGCGCCCTTTATAGTCCCGCGCGTCCCTTTCGTGGACTTTGCTGTCGCGACGATCGTCGTCCCACATCGCCGAGCTGTCCGTCCGTCGAGAGCGTTTGGCCGCAGGTTCGGCCATGCTGCGGCGAGGTAGGGAGTTAGGTGAAGGGGTTCTGAACCGGACACGCTTTTGGAGAGCGGTTGGCTTGGTTTCAGCTGCTGGGTTGCCAGGAGCTGCGGCGGGTAGCTCGGGAGCTGGCTTGGGAGGTTCTGGTGCGGGTTTCGGGGATGTCGATGCTTGAGGTTGAGCTTGAGCTGCTGCTCGTTTTCCCCATGGAAATGAATAGGGTGGACGTGATGGATCCATGTTTGTACTACGGGAAGGTAGGTACGCTACGGTACGGTGTACGGTGGTCGTTGCGTGCTAAACACGCAACCGTTCTGGCCGGTGAGCTCTGCGCCTAGGTCTGTTAGGTAACTTTAACAATATTGCTCTCTTGGGGCTGCTGTTTTTGGGGTGAATGGGGTGATGCAGTATCTTTTCGGAATGAGTGACAATAAGTGTTCCAGTATTCACATTCTATTACAAAGAGTATAGGTGTGTCAATAATCATTTCTACGCATCGCTATACGTTTCTGCCGCCAGTGACTTCTAGTATACAACACTCTCATTTCAGTGCAGGAAGAATACGGAGGCCAGCACCGTTATGATTCTCTCCTCATGCGCGATTACGATCTTCAAGATGGCTTTCTTTATCTCGCTCGCAGCAGGAGTGCTGTCAGTACTTAAGAGCATCCGGCGTCCTGGGTGGAGAGAGACTGTCCTCCAACCCGGTCTCACGCCAATCTCAAGCTAATTGAGTTCTTGTCCTAATAAACACCCAGTTCGCTATCTGTCCCTTCCGAAGCTTCCGAAGGGTGAGAAATCTCGAAGAGTCTTTCTCCCCGTTACTGTAGAAGTAGGGTTAGGCGGCAGAGAAACTCAACTGATCCACTCCAAGATATTACTGTGGGGCCCCGTCAACAATCTGCAAGCTCAGCCCATTATGATTTGCCATTTTGCCAGATCCTGATACGTTGATTTGGGCCGGTGGCGATCAGTTTGACTGTACCGACGTCAAGTGAGCAAGGTAGTGTAGGTTCTGGCCTGGTTTTCGTTTTCATGTTGGATGTTGGATGTTGGAACTGCTTTGAATCTTGAGTTAGATCCCTGTGCTCGGATTGGCCCGGATGAGCTATTAGCTGTACCCCGTAGGGTTGTCAATTAGAGATGGTATAGATCGATCAACTGGGGTCTCAGGATGCGATGGTGCGGTGTGTATATTGAGTGTGAGGATAGGAAATAAAAGCAACATGGACATATTCCGCTGAACCTTGGTAAGAAGTCACTGAACGGTCTTCCCGCCCTCTAGCTGCATCAGACTTTAACCTTCAGCACGCTTCCCACTTTCGCAAAGCGCGCCGACACGAGAATCGCAAAACCCAAGGCCATCGAAGACGCTGCAAACATCTGCGCCTTGAGATAACGCCCCGCATCACTCTGAATCAGCGCCCCGGCCAACGGCTGCCCCGTGAGCGTAGCCAAGCTGATAACCGTGAGGACCATGCCCATCCTCACGCCCGTCTTCGTCGGGTCCGTCGTAAGACTGCTCAGCGTAGCCAGAAACAACGACTGAATCCCCGCCGCGAAGAAGCCATAAACAACCGCAAACGCGTAGCTGCCCCCGACGCTGGAAACGGCCGCCCAGCAATACAACAGCACGCTTGACATGAGCACAAACGGAAGGAAGGTATTCAAAGGGCCGAAATACCGGTCCGCGACAAAACCGGGGATCAAGCGGCCCGGAGCACCGACGCCGTTCATGACCATCAGCACCTTGATCGACGTCTGCTGTGACGCGCCCAGTGCATCGCGCGTGAAACTGCCAATGTAGTAAAAGGCGAAGTAGAGACCCCAGAAGACGAGGAACATGGAGATGGAGAAGAGAAGATACGGCATCTCGGTGAAAGCAGCCCACTCGACTAGCGGCCCCCTTTTGCGCGGCGGGGTCCGTGCCCTGAAGAACGGGACGGTCAACGACATGGTGCCGAGCATCACGAAGCCGATAACGCGCACCGTCCACGGAAACCCCAGCGTCGGCAGGAGTCGCTCGGCAATAGCGGGGAAGACGACACCGCCCGTCGCGGACCCCGAGGCCGCGACGCCGATGGCCAGCGCTCGGTTTCGAGCAAAGTAGCCCGAGAGCAAGGCGAAGGAGGGGCAAAAGACGAGGCCGTTCCCGATGCCGGTACATAGGCCCTGGGCGAGGAAGACCTGCCAGTACGTCGTGGCCCACGAGGTCGCGAAGACACCGACAATCTGCATCAGCTGGCCCAGGATGAAGACGGCTCGGAAATAGCCCGCATCCAGGGCCCGGCCGGAAAAAGTGCCGATGAAGAAGAGAAGCCAGATCTGGACGCTGCCGATCCAGGAGATGGTCGAGGGCGGTTTGCCGAGTGCGGTGGTGTAGTACGTCTGGAAGATGCCGAAGCTGTTGATGAATCCCCACGTGTTGAAGATGGCGAGGTGGGCGAGAAAGGCTTGGCTCCAGGCGGGAAAGCCTCCGTCTGGAGGTGGGCCAGGATCGCTGGCTGAATCTGGAGTTCTTACTCGGTGCAACACGTCTCGAGGTCGGTAATGTGAAGTCTGTGGTGACGAAACCCGATCGGGGCAGGGATTCGCGGAACGTGAAGCTTCTGCGTCGATGGCGGCGCTCTCACTTGTTTCAGGAGTGGATACGGGAGAGGAAGATACCAGTTCTGGATAGGACTTCTCGCTCAGGGCGCCTTGCGTGGTAGCCATGCTTCAAGATCATCAGGATGCACCGTAAGCTGCACAAAATCTGAGGCTTCCGAGAGCAGCGCCGACCTTGACCTGCAATCGGACTAAGTCTCTGAGGCATCCAACTGTGAGATTGGAGGAAACGGAATGAGCCAAGAGCCCCCAACGATGTTCTACATTCTTATACATCGGTAATACGGATGACGTGCAGCCGGATCGGCACGCATGTACGACGTAACGGTGGGGTACTTTGGATTTCGTTGGACGGGTCGAAGGGCATGCCAAAGCATCTGTGGTTCCCAAGTCCTCGTGGAAGCCGCCCTTCTCTGTAGGCTATCAGGTTGGGTACGTTGGGAGATGCCAAGTTTCCTCATGAATCATTGATAGTGTCACCTTATTGGGGTTCTTAGGGTGATGCACATTTGTCGCTGGGATTTACGGTACGATCATCTATGTGCGAAATACTCAGGAGTCAAGAAGCTTGTATGTCCATATCCTTGATACACGCTGAGTAGATCTCCGTGGGCTTAGAGATTGAGGAACGGTGCGGTGACTGATGGGCAGCTAAAGGTCTCGATCGCTCTCTGCCGAAAACCGTTTCGCCCGACAATGCAAAAGTTGTGCTCTTCAAGATCAGTGACCGTTCATCATTTCATGCGGCTCATCGGGGAAAGCAGTCTCGTAAGGCCGTTCAGCTTGTGGTGTGAGACGCGCCAAATGGCGGCGTTGACCCTACACGATCGTCAGGGAGCCTTTCGCTCAATGTATGGTCTGCAGTAACCAACCTGGAAATCGGCAAGTGGAGAGTGACCAGTCACACGGTTCTATATCGTTCAGCTTGGGGCCTCCTCAGGACCAAGGGCAAGAAGGATTGCGCTTACGTCGAACGCGACGACAGTCCCCTTCTCCCATTTCACTCTAGTCTGGAAATCAGCACCAAATGCTATATGGTCGTACAGGAACTTGAGCAGTGCATCGCTCTCTTCTTTTTTGTATCCGACAATATACCTCGTGTCTGTCAATCTGTACTTAGTAGGATCCTGAACAATTGGCCGCGCAGACTCGACCTACATTGTGGATTGACGTACAGAGCCTTCTCTCCTGTGACCGGGTGCGTTCTGACGATTGGGTGCTCGTTGGCAACCGGCTCTCTCCTACAGATACCTCCTAGGGCTTTCTGAGATTCGGCCTGTTCGACGCCTGAATGAAGTGCCGTTAGTCCGTGTAACCTTTGCTGAAATCCTGGGCTGAGTCGATTGTAGGCTTCCACCATGCTCACGAAGAGGGTGTCGCCGCCTGTTTTCGGGGTGTCCAGGATGTACATGACCGTCGTTCCTGGCGGTTGCTCTTCGTTCGTCACATCGCTGTGCCACACAACGCTGTTCGTTCGTCCGGCGAGCACCTTTTGAACACTCGTATCACCCGCACCTCGGTGTACCAGATGAACTTCGGGGTGCCCCTTGGGACAAGGGCTTATGTTCATGATATGGAGTCTTCCAAAGTAAGCGCCGAACTCAACAGCCTCCGCAATGGGGAGGTCGGCAAAGTCCTGGTCTCGAAAAACGACCACTTTACGCTGAGCAGTCATGAGCGCCAATTGATCTTTGCCGCGACCATTCAGGCGACTGAGCTGGACGCCACGGATTATAGATCCAATCGATGGAGTCAGCTCTTCTACTTCGACACCGGCAGGAAGCAGATCAGGGAACGACTCATCAGCGTGGAGGCCGCGGTCGTGATGAGTGAACGGTTCTAGAGGTGGATATACCTCCGAGTGATCCCAGGTCGGAAGATATTTTGGATACTTCAGATGGAGTATCAGCGGATGTTCCTTACGATCAAGCACAGGAGGTACTCACAGAAGCTTTAGGTTGGTTTTCCGTCCCTTCCTCTTCCGTCTTCCTGTCGTAAGCATGGGGGCCGGTGAAGATTTCCTTAAAGTTACCTCGACTTTTGACCTCGTCTGTCTTGGGGACAGTCACCGTCATTGTGGACATGTTACGAGTACCCCTATGTTGTGCCTCTTTCTCTTGGCTTATCAGCAAGCTTTAACCTCCGGAGATATAGAGACGCCAAAGCTGCACTTGAGGTGAGAACATAGGGAATTCCCGACAGCTGACAGTTCTCAGGTTTCAAGTGCGTCTTGCAGTGGTCGTACCACTTCCTTGTAAGAGCATCATTCATCGGCATGAATGGGCTTTGGAACGGTCGCCGCACGGATGTCAGAAAATGGCCACGCCGATGGGAGTTGGGGGCGGGGAGCGGGGAGCGCGGCCCGTCTGCATGAGGATCAGGATCCTTGGGATGCAGACGACAGCGGACTTCTCCTTCTGCTGCCCAAGTTCGTGCTGACCCCGCTGTTGCAGCGACTGGAGGCCTCAGGACCAACGGATCGCATATCTGCTCGCTCGAGTCACAAAAGAAAGTGTTGGTTCTAAAGCGTAGAAGATACCGCGAAGATAGCTGTGCCGCCTGCACACATTCGAATGCGATAATAATATTAATCCTACGCCAGGGTATCTGTTAAAGAATGTGAAGTAGGTAAGGTATCTATTGCTGTGCCTCAATGCAGACGGAGGAGTCCGAGTGATCGAGTGATCGATCACGATTGTGGCCCCTGCAGTCTCTTTGGCTGAGACTGATATTGTTGCCCGACCAGCATCACTCAACCCATACATGTTTGATATCCGCACCTCGAGCTGAATTCGGTTGTGTAGGAACTTTTCGATAATGCAGCTCCATAACTGTCAGACGCTGTCTGGACTACTGCCGCTGCTTTAGTCAGTTATCAGGCGGTAGTACTCCGTAGCTGTACTCACACAACACTCCGTCGAGGACTTATTCATTTGCTTTCCAATTGCATATCTTCCCCACCTGGCCCCTGCCACCTGCCAGCCTACCTGACCAGGGCCCGGCCAACATCAGAGATGAAAAGGGTGCGAAGTTGCTTTTTGCAATTTAATTGCTTTCCTTGCTTACGGGACGATCTCGGATCTCCTCATCCAGTTAGTCTTGCCTGCAAACTGCACGGCTTTTTACAAACCACCCAACCACACAAGCACAACACCACACATGTGGCTGATCCTTCGCGATAATGTCTGCAGGTCTGACAGCTCTTATCAGACTGTACTTCGTTCCACTGTGGATTTCTGGCCATGGTTGTTCTATGCTCGTTCAGCTCGACGACAGGGCTGGATGCATGCTTGGGTCATTTGATTGTACTACCTTATCTATGCCCTACCGAGTTCCTTCTTACTTTGGCGTCGCCCTCATACTCTCATAACAGACCGATCTTCTGCGAGAATTGCTCTTCGGTATTCTTCTTGCTCCTCCATATCTTTGCTTTGCCTGAAAAGATAGCTACTGCTCTAAATTATCATAACCTTACAATACCTTCGATCAACAGCATGTCGTCCCTTCCTGCGGCTTGGCGGTCTGCATTCTCTGAAGCAGATGAAGGGACATTCGAGTCCGAGAAGCTTCTCGGTCAGGCGGACGCCGACTCTTACCTCGTCCGCGACGAATTGGAGTTTGTCAGACCTCGTCCATCGCGTTGGTCACAGGCAGGGAGATGGGCGTTGAGGTTCCTCATGATGCTGCTCATAGGTTGGAGTCTTTTCGACGTCACCTGTCACTTGTGGTCAACCTTTCATGTGAGCAAGAGGAGCTCTTGTTCATGCGGAAACTCCATCGAGGAAGCCAAGTCTCTCAATTGCAAATACGACACGTTAGCCTCAGCCTGGCTTCCTCCTGCCTGCCGAGACGAGGAGCTCACGGCGGAATTCGACCGCGCTGGCCCCGGACCCGATGGCTCTTGGCTCTACTACACGGACCTCAACAAGAGTGGTACATACTCAATCGACGAGGTCGCCGCTCTGGCGGATAGACCGGTTTACTACTATAACACCAAAGAATGGCATATCGCACACTGCACTTACAGTTGGCGGAAAGCCGTTCGAGCCCGGTCCACAGGTGTCACCCTTGAACTCCGTGCGGATACTGAGGGACACGTGAAGCACTGCGAGGCTATGATCAGGAATCCTTACCCACTAGATGCCGTCATCGTGGTATCTGCCGTAACACTTGATGCCGACTGGGAGGTGCTTCGAAAAATGCACCCCATGCATCCAGAGAACTCTGCAGTAAGACAAACATGTCATCGGTCTCTAATAGCAAGGCTGACACTTCAGATTCAGGTCATGCACCCTGACAGTATGCACCCCAAAAACATGCATCCGGATAACATGCATCCCGAGAGCATGCACCCGGACAGCATGCACCTGGACAACATGCACCCTGAGAGTATGCACCCGGATAACATGCATCCTGAGAGCATGCACCCAGACAGCATGCACCTGGACAACATGCACCCTGAGAGTATGCACCCGGATAACATGCATCCTGAGAGCATGCACCCAGACAGCATGCACCCGGACAACATGCACCCTGAGAGTATGCACCCCGAGAGTATCCATCCCGAGAATATGCATCCCGACAGTATGCATCCCGACAGTATGCATCCTGAGAGTATGCATCCCGACAGTATGCATCCTGAGAGTATGCATCCAGACAGCATGCACCCCAACAACATGCATCCTGACAGCATGCATTGAGAAGATCAGATAGCCTGATATATGAAAGGTCAATGACCATGTTATTGAAGTGACCATGTTATTGAAGGGTATGCGGAAAGCTATGGTCCATTGAGGGTCTGTGGGTGCGCAGGGTAGCTATGAATATATGTCAATTGAGTACATGATAGCATAAAGGAAAGCTCATCTCTATTAAGTGTCAAACTGGTACTCTCAGAACTTGCGTGTAATGAGGTGACAATGGTTGTTGTAACAAGAGATGTAGAAAGCAGGCTTGTAAATAATGAGTGTGGAAACAGATCGCTCCAACGATAGCGAAGTTAGTTCGTGATACCGAGGATTGAATTGATTGGAAAGAAGAGGAGTGATGGAACATAGTGAGAAGAGAGCATGGCCACCTGTTTAGGGTATGAGATCTTCCGAGTGCTTGGTGGGATGAATCGAAGGAAGAAATGTGGTGGGAAAGCAGAGTGGACATACTTGGAACCAGGGATTGAAAGTGTTGAGGAAGACAGAATGGAAGATTTGAATGAGCTGAAGCGAATGAGGTTGATAATGGGTCTCTTGTCTCCGATTGTTGCCGCTCTTTCGTTGGTGCCATCTCTAGATGCTGGATCTCACCTATGCCATTAGCTCTGGCCACCATACACAGTAACAATTGCATGTGGAAGGACCGTTTTTTTGCTCTTGGATACTTTTTGAAGGAACGGATTGTTTGAGCTTCATGTGATGTCTCTCCCTTGAAGAGCTATGCACGTAGATATAGGATTGGTCAGTGATATATGGCTAGCAGAGCAGAGCATTAAATTCCCAGCATCGTTAACAATGCCCCTGGAACCTTAGCGTCGACTGTATAGTATTTATGACTCCCATCGGGATCTTGTCGTAGCTAAGAATTGAACCCAAAAAATTGACTGTCCATTTTGAAAGGGGATCTGTGACTACCTTATCAAAGCCGAGCCGCTTCCCACGTGGCAGCCCTAGACGGTGCCTTACAGTAGCTTCGTCGATCTCCCGCAGAGCCCCACAGCTTCGACATCGACCCCTCCGATTATTTCTCACCCGCAACAAATCTAAGTCCTCAATATGCCTCCAACTAGTCTCCAGCACCGTCGCACCCATAACATCCTTCTCATATCAAAGCTACTGAACCTCCGTGACAACGCCTCTCCTTTCACATTGGTGCTCGACTCACTCGAACAGTCCGGCAAAACTCTGGTCCGGGAGTTCGCCAGTCGCGCAAAGGTCTGACAGTTACCCTGAAAACGCCATCGAGAGTGCACACTGACAAGCTGAGGGTAAACCAGTTATCCAAATCACGAGTACTATACATCTCCTTCGAAACATTACGCCAACCCGCCGACGTCGACGTCTTCATCCATGCCCGGGGCAAAGCCCCGCCATCACTCCGAGCCGAGGTCTCCGTCTCATCTCCACCGTCTCAAAGTACGCCACAACCATAGCCTCAAAGCCGTCCAAACCCGTTTACTAAACCTTCTTCCCTCCAG
>JAABUU010008153.1_pt1 | contig 10502 bp, 10 predicted proteins | sample 5559301 | NCBI WGS metagenome assembly JAABUU01 (sample SAMN10711884, study PRJNA513360) | rock metagenome | isolation source: Antarctica rocks | place: Antarctica: Victoria Land, Richard Nunatak white | reverse complement strand
CTGCTGCCGGGTGCCTAAAGCGAAAGGGGGCGACGGCTCAGAGGTAAGCGTTGGACCGCAACGGAGTGTCGAGTCAGCCCCCTTCCAAACTCACCCTAACATACAGACGGAGTGTATCATGGTGGGGATACTACCCTCCCCTCTTTCCCGACGAGGAAGATGAGAAGATGAGAAGAGGAGACGCAAGCGCATGTTCACTCCTGTTCCGGTACTCGATGCCCATGCACAGCGCTATCTCGCGGCGCACCGTGTCGCCCGGATGACAACGGTGGATGCCGCCGGGCGACCATCCATCGTGCCAATTTGCTATGCGACCGATGGGCAGATGATCTATAGCGCGCTCGACGCGAAGCCAAAGCGGGTGCCTCCCTCTGCTCTCCGGCGCGTCCGTAATATCCTCGCGAACCCGGTGGTCGCACTCGTCGTAGATGACTATGCCGAGGCATGGGGCGATCTGACACACCTGATTGTGCGCGGCACAGCATCGCTCATCGCAGCCAGCACGATCGAACACGAGAGAGCAATCGCGCTGCTCCGTGACAAGTATCCGCAGTACGCGGCGATGCTGATTGAGGCGCAACCGGTTATCGCGATCCAGCCCGAGGCGGCGCACTTCTGGGCGTCATCCCTGGATACCGACGAGATTGGGGCGGAGCCGCCGCGATACCTTGACTTCGACGCGCTCGTGCGCGGGCGTCGCTCCGTCCGCGCCTTCCGGCCCGATCCCATCCCACGCGCCCTGATCGAGCGGGTGCTTGATGCGGCCCGCTGGGCACCCTCCCCGCACGGGCGGCTGCCGTGGCGCTTCGCTGTCATCACCCGTCCGGCGGTCAAGGCGCGGCTCGCTGACGCGATGGGTGACACCTGGCAGGCGACGCTGGCGATGGACAACGAGCCGTCGGCGGTCGTCGCGCAGCGGTTGGCGCACTCCCATGTGCGCATCCGCGACGCGCCGGTACTGATTCTGCTCTGCCTCTACACGGCGGATCTCGATCACTACCCCGACCCCGACCGTCAGGCGGCGGAGACAACGATGGCGATTCAGAGCCTCGGCGCGGCGGCACAAACACTGCTCCTAACCGCCTACCGCCTCGGCCTCGATGGTGGCTGGATGTGCGCGCCGCTCTTTTGCCCTGACACCGTGCGGGATGCCCTCGATCTCCCCGCCGCACTCGTCCCGCACGCCCTCATGCCGCTCGGCTACGCTGCCAAAGACCCGAAACGCCGCCCCCGCATGTCGCTCGATGATCTCGTCGTGCGCTGGGAATGACGGACGCAAACGATCATGCTTTCGTCACGGAGACGGCACATGACCAAAGGGTCTGGAGCGACGCATTCTGCCGTTCATCACGGCACAGCGACTGCGCGAGGAGGGCGAATAATGGGAGCCGAAACGAGGACCAAAGCGCTGCGCCTCACGGTCATTGACGACCCGGCGTCCGCCCCCCCGGTGCTAGTCGTCCATCCCGGCTCGCATGATGTGGCCCGCTTCAAGGCGCTGGCGGACGAGACACGGCTGACGCTTCTCCTTACCCTCATGCACGCCGACGCGCCCGTCTGCGCCTGCAATCTCCTCCCGGCGGTCGGCGTCGGGCAAGCGACCGTCTCCCATCACCTCAAAGTACTGCGCGAGGCAGGACTGGTCGCGGTAGACCGACGCGGCATCTGGGCGCACTACGAAGTCGTGCCCACGATGCGGGAGTGGCTGCGGGCGATCCTCGCATGAGAGGCTTCCGCAAGATAACGGGGGCAAAGACGGACACTGAGAAGATCACGCCGCCGCCTCGCGCCGCACGATTCGGCGGGTTGTTCCATCCCTACGAACGCATCGTACGGAATGCACAGTATCGCCCACTGTGGATCGGACAGATCGTCTCGAATCTCGGCGATACGATCCACTACGTTGCCCTCGTCGTACTCCTCTTTCGCCTCACCGGGTCCGGCGTCGTGCTTGCCGCCCTCGCTTTGGCGCAGATTGCCGCGACCTTGACCATGGGGCCGATTGCCGGAGTGATCGTCGATCGCTTCGACCGTCGAGGCGTGATGGTCGCGGCGGATCTCGCCCGTGCCACGCTCGCCACGAGCCTTGCCTTTACCGCGAATGCCCCGACCGCCATTGCACTTGCCGTGGGCATCGCCGTATGCGGTGTTCCCTTCGGCCCGGCAGCCCGCGCGCTTCTCCCCGCGCTCGTGGATGAAGACGCACTCCTCGCCGCGAACACGGTGGGATGGTCCACCGAGCAGGCGACGCAGATCATCGCGGCTGCCGGGGCAGGTGGGCTCCTACTCACCTTCGGCACGACGCCCGCGTTCCTCTTCAATGCGGCGACCTTCCTCTTCTCGGCCGCTATGCTCCTCCGCCTGCGGGGGCGTTTTCGGCCAATCGGTAGCGCAAAGGAACACGATACGGGGCAGGGCTTCTGGGCGGACGCTCATGCTGGCCTGCGCTATGCGCGGCGCGACGCCTTCGTCGGGCCGTTGCTCCTCGTGCAGGCGCTCGCATCTTTCGCGACCGGGGGGACGGCGGCGCTCCTCGTCGTCCTCTCCACGCGGCACCTGCGACTCCAGCCGACACAGTTCGCGTGGCTGTTGCTCGCAATTGGCATCGGGGCGCTCGTCGGGCCGTTCCTCCTCCCCCGGCTGTTAGGGGCCGATCCTCGCCTCGTGTTCTGGCCGTATGTCTGGCGAGGAGCCGGGGACATTCTCCTCGGAACAATGACCGCGCTACCCGTGGCATTCGCAGTCCTCGTCGTGTACGGCATTGGCACCTCGACGGGCGCCGTGACGTACAGCACCGTGCTTCAGCGGCGCGTTCCCGACGCGATGCGCGGGCGCGTCTTTGCCACACTTGATGTCGTCTGGGCGGCGGGTGAGATTGCCAGCATCGGGGTAGCGGGATACGTGTCCGACCGCATCGGTATCGCCGCCGTGTACATCGGTGGGGGTGTCATTCTCGCCCTCGCCGGAGGCATTGGCTTGTTGCGCGTCGTGCCGGAAGCGATGCCGATGGACGCCCACACCGACATCGAAGCGTAAAAATCGCGGACACGGGCCGCGTTATTTCTCCCACGATTGCCCATCGCGAATATATTGACATTCTTCGATGCATGTGGTAGCGTGTGGTCAACGAAGGAGCAGCCCGTGGCAACGATGACCCGCGACAGAATACAAACGGCAATCACGGCTGGCTGCTGCGGCGAGACTTTGACGCCGAACCTTACCAATGCGCAGGCGGAGGAGTACGCCGGTTGGTTCAGGGCGCTCGCCGATCCGACGCGCATCCGCATCCTCAATCTTCTTGCCCGCAATGACGCGCCGATCTGCGTCTGCGACATCGTCGCTCAGTTCCCGCTCGGCCAGCCGACGATCTCCCACCACCTGAAAATCCTGCGCGATACCTGCTTCGTCCATGCCGAGCGGCGCGGCACCTTTATGTACTATGCCATCAACCGACAGTGTGTCAACGAGTTCCCGCTCGCCGCGCGACGCATCATGGACGTTCAGTAACCGAAGGGAGGGGAAATCGCGGATTCGTGCGCCCCAATTCATCGAACATCGTCAATCTTAGATGTACAGGAGGGTATCATGGACAGTACACAGACCGATGAGCAGATTTTCGACGCGGTGCGCGAGCGATACGCGAACGCCGCGAAACGCGCCGCCACGAGCGCGACGTGTTGCGAGCCGGATTGCTGCGTGCCCGCATCCGAGACGATTGCGATGCTGCCTATCGTCAATGCCGACGCATGCTGCGGCCCGGACTGCTGCGAGACGGCGCAGATCGCGACCGCGACCGAAGCCTTCGGTGCGACGCTGTATCCGACCGCAGCCCTCGCCACTCTGCCCGCGCAGGTTGTCGCCGCCTCGCTCGGCTGCGGCAACCCGACCGCACTTGCATCCCTCGCACTGGGTGAGACAGTCCTTGATCTCGGCTCCGGTGGTGGGATAGATGTCCTCCTTTCCGCACAGCGTGTCGGGCCGACGGGCACGGCGTACGGCCTCGACATGACCGACGAAATGCTCGCCCTCGCCCGCGAGAACCAGCGCGCGGCGGGTGTCACGAATGTCCAATTCCTCAAGGGGCAAATCGAGGCGATCCCGCTGCCGGAGAATGCTGTGGACGTCATCATCTCCAACTGTGTCGTCAATCTCAGCCCGGACAAAGACGCGGTACTGCGCGAGGCATTTCGCGTGCTCCGGCCCGGCGGCCGGGTGGCGATCAGCGATGTCGTAATCCGCGATGCGGAGCCGGGAGAACCAGAAATCTCCGACGTGATCCGCCGCGATCTCGAACTTTGGGCAGGCTGCATCGCGGGCGCGCTCGAAGCGCGAGAGTATCGCGATATACTGGCCGCCGCCGGATTCGGCGATATTGAAATACAGGAAGTGCGGCGATACACGATGGAGGACCTCTGTGGTGATTGCTGTGGCGAGAGCATCGCTTCCGAACCGAATGTCACCCTGACCGATGCCGAGGCAAACCGATTCATTAGCGCCTTCGTCCGAGCTGTCAAGCCGCGTGTCTGACATCCGGGCATGACTCGTACATCACGCAGGAAAAAGTGGGGGTAGCAGGCTGAGAATCCTGCTACCCCCACCTTTTCTTCGCACCTATTTGTAGTTATGTCCGGATGGATGACTCTTCGTAGGGTTATCGCCGACGTAGCGGCCGCCGATCACGCCATCTGGCTCCCCCTTCCCACGCCGAGGAACGGAAGGGGGTCAGGGTGTTTGGCAAGACGAGAGAACGCATAAACCCTGTATTGATTATCGGGAAAGGCGGACAGAGTTCCTTCGGTAGGATAGCGGCTGCTGATCCAAACTATCCGCAGGAGGAATCCTCTGACGGCTATCGTCCGACCATGCCACGATCACATACAGCAGGAAAAGGAAGAGCGGAAGCCGCCAGTAAAAGAACTGGACATCGCCGCCGCTAAAGGCGAAGAAGACGCCGCCGAGGATCGCCGACCACTGGAGCGCGGACGCCATATCGCGCACCTTGACGACCGCGAACCCGACGATGACCAGCACCGAGAGCGCGAGCGTAGCGGAGGCAAAGGGCTTGACACGTTCGGGCGAAAACCCGCCGAGCGCGACGATCTGCGCCGCGATGCTCTCGTTCCACTGCGGCGTGCCGAGCATCGCGCTCGGCACTTTGCGCGCGTGATGGAGGAACGTCGAGTCAATGAATGCCTGTGGCGAGAGCAGCGCGAGCGGCGCGATGACCAGCGTCGTCAGCGCCGCACAGGCAATAGGCGGCAACCAAAGCCGCCGGGGAATAGCGCGCATGACCCGCCAATCGTGTTCGCCCGCGCGCCACCGCTCCCAGAGAGCGATCATGAGCGGTCGCACGAGTACGATGCCCCACGGAATGGCGAAGATGAAGCCATACTGCTTCGTCCCCATCACCATCGCCGCCGCAAGAGCCGAGCCAATGATCCGCCCCCGCGCGTAGAGCAGCACCGCCAGCGCGATCCAAAAGACGAGGAAGAAATCGAGGATGCCAAGGACGAGAGCGATCTGGAATCCGGGCAGGAAGAGCAGCCAGAATGCCGTCAGCGACCGCGCGGGCCAAAGACCGAGACCGTGCCGCGCGAGCAGGTAGATGAGGACCGCCGTCGCGAGGTCCGCAAGGGCGAGGCCGATGCGCACATTGCCAAGCAGATAAAAGGGAATCTCCGCGAAGAGACTACCGGGGAAATAGGTGTAGGTCGGGTAGTTCGCCACGTTCGCTTGATGTTCGTAGACCCACGTCGGCACATGCGTATATGGGTTCATGCCGTGCAGCAGAAAAGAGACGCCCTGGCTTGTCGCCCAATAGACATCGCTCCTGGTGTCGCGCGTCGCCCAATCCCACCGCATCAACGCGCCCGCCGGCCAGACGAGCAGCCAGACAAGTCGGGTCAGATGCCCCCACGGGATGAGCGTCAGCAGAATCAGCCCGATGTTGACGAGCAGGTAGACGTTGATATGCGGGATTGCCTTTGTTGCAGTGTCATAGTAGACTAGCATCTGACCGATCAGCAGTGCGAGCAGGACAAACCGGAAAAGGTCCCGCCCTGCCCATGGCCCGATTCGCGCCGGGTTCGCGTCGGTAGCATCGCTGTGATTTTCCATTCATCCCCTCGAACGATAGGCGTTTGTGACCCCGGAAACATCGTGCCCGCCTGTCAGCCTACCAGTCACCTTCACTCCCGACAACGACGCGCTACCTACCGACTTACTCGACACGCTCCCACGTCATGCGGGAATCCGGCGTCGTGAGAATGAGACGATTTTCGGTGAACGCGAAGAAGCGGGGCAGTTCCGTGCCGACGCGGTTCGGATAGAGGCTCTGTTCCAGCAGGTGTGACACGTACCCCTCCGCCTCATGCACCTCATACCGGCCGCAGTAGGCATTGTAGCCGCCGTATGCCGCCTGCACTTCTTCCGGCGTCGAGCGCCACCGATCCCCAGATGTAAATAATAGCCGGTTGGGCCGCATCATCTGCACTGCCATATGCCCGCCCGCCGTGTAGAGAATCATCCCCTGCGGGGCCTCCCCCAGAGGATATGTCGCCGCGCCGTTCTCCCATACCTCCCATGACACCAGCCGATACACCCCCACAAATCGCTCCATACTCACCCCCAGAAAACGATTGAACCGCAAAGAGCGCAAAGGAACGCAAAGAGGATACAAGAGAAACGGCTCCCAAATAGATTTCTCTTTCTCCTCTTTCTCTTTGCGTCCTTTGCGCTCCTCTACGTCTTTGCGGTTCTCCCCAGTTTCGTTCCTTCAGCGCGGAGATGTTATGCTTGCGTGAGCGTGGTGAGGAGAGACGAAGGAGGGGATGATGGCGACGGGCGAGGCGGGGGTGGGGACGCCGGCGTGGCCGAAGACGGTCGCGGTGATCGGCGCGGGGACGATGGGGCTGGGCGTTGCGGAGCAGTTCGCGGCTGCGGGACTGACCGTGCGGATTACCGACCGCTCCATCGAGACAACCACGCAGGCGTACGAGCGGCTGATGCAGCGCGTGCGGGGCCATGCCGCCGCCGGGATCGTGCCGCCGGAAGCGGTCGAGCGATGCGCGGCAGTGACCGCGAACCCCGACCTCGCCGCGACGGTGCGCGATGTGGACTTCATCTTCGAAGCCGTCTTCGAGCAGCAGGACGTGAAGTACGACGTCCTCGCGCGCCTCTCCCGCGCGGCGCGGTCGGACGCGGTGATCGTCTCGAACACCTCCTCCTTCCCCATTGACGATCTCGCGGAGCACGTCTTGAACGCTGAACGCTTCCTCGGCTTGCACTGGTTTAATCCGCCCGAATGGACGCCCGGTGTCGAAGTCATCCCGCATGACACGACCGATCCCGCCGCCGTCATGCAGGTCGTGGATTTCCTGCGTGCCATCGGCAAGCGTCCGGCCGTCGTGCGGAGCGCTCCCGGCTTCGTCGCCAACCGCATCCAGAACGCCCTCTTCCGCGAGGCGCTCGCCTGCGTCGAGGACGGTCTCGCTTCCCCGCGCGAGGTGGATGAGGTCTGCCGCAGCACCTTTGGTTTCCGCATGCCCTTCTTCGGGCCGTTCCTGATCGCCGATATGGCGGGCCTCGATGTCTGGGAGAGCGCCGCCGCAACGATGGAGCGCGCCTACGGCGAGCGGTTTAAGATGCCGCACATCCTGCACGACCTTGTCGCGCAAGGCCGCCTCGGCACGAAAGTCGGCGCGGGCTTCTTCACTTACACCCCCGAGGAACGCGATCAGTTGCTGCTGGAACGCGACCGCCGCTACGCCGCTCTGAACGAACTCCTCGCCCGCCTCCCGCCTATCACTGCGGGATCAGGCGACGGGACCGATTGAGCGCAGAGGACACAGAGAACGCAGAGAAGACAAGGAGGGAGAGAAGAAAGCGAATCGGCTTCGTTGAGGACGAGGACCACTCGACCCTCAGTTCTCAGCTCTTATCGCTCAGTTCTTTCTATGGAGGCAGGCACATCGCATGAAGATCACCGACATCCGGACGGCAGAGGTTAAGGGGCATGGCTATTCGACGTATGTGCGTATTTACACCGACGAGGGCGTCATCGGCAACGGCGAGTGCATCCATGGCGGCGAGGGCTGCCCCGCCATGATCCATGCGCTTAAGCAGTACATCATCGGCGAAAACCCGGTCAATGTGGATATGTTGTTCGAGAAGATGCGCCGCTCCCGCCTCTTCGATGGCGCGATGTCCGGCGCGACCGTCACGGCGATGACGGGGATCGAGATCGCCCTCTGGGACCTCGCAGGGAAGATTCTCGGTGTGCCCGTCTATCAACTGCTCGGCGGCAAGTTCCGCGACACTGTCCGCCTCTACTGCGACAGCCACGCGGGTAAGGATTTCTCCCCCGCCTCATACGCGCAGCGGGCGAAAGAAGTCGTCGCCCTCGGCTTCGACGCGATCAAGTTCGATGTGGACGAGCGGAGCCACGGCTTCCGCAACGACCTGTGGAACTGGAACGCCTCCGGCCCTGAAGTGGAATGGATGACCGACCGCGTCGCGGCGGTGCGTGAGGCGGTCGGGCCAACGATTGATCTGGCGATTGACATGCACGGGCGGTACGACACGGCGAGTGGCATCCGCGTCGCGAAGGCGATGGAGCCTTTCAAACTGCTCTGGCTGGAGGAGCCGGTGCCGCCGGAGAATATTGCGGCAATGCGCGAGGTGAAACTGCACTCTCCCGTGCCGCTCTGCGCGGGCGAGAACTTGTATCTCCGCTGGGGCTTCCGCGACCTGATCGAGCAGCAGGCTGTGGACACGATCATGCCGGACATCCCAAAGTGCGGCGGATTGAGCGAATGCCGTAAGATCGCTAACATGGCGGAGGTCTACTACATTCAGTTCGCGCCGCACAATGTCTGCGGCCCCCTCGGCACGATGGCCTTCGCCCACGTCTGCGCGAGCATCCCCAACTTCCTCGTCATGGAGTGGCACTGGGTAGATTATGAGGGGTGGGACGACTTCGCGACGGGGCCGCAGCCCGTCATCCAGAACGGCCACGTCGTCCTGAACGACACGCCGGGCATTGGTCTGGAAGTAAACGATGACGCCCTCATCCCCTACCTGCGCCCCGGTACGACTCTCTTCGGTGCGACACCGACGACGCCGTAACGCGGACCGGGGAGTAAGCATCGGAGATGGTGCGGGAAAAGGAAGGCGCGATGGCGGAGACGGCGGACGTGGTGGTGATCGGCGGCGGGTGCATCGGGACGAGTATCGCGCTGCATCTCGCGCGGGAGGGCGTACGCGACGTGTTGCTCGTCGAGCGCGCGCACCTCTGCGCGGGGACGACGGGACAGAGCGGGGCGATTGTCCGCCAGCACTACTCGAACGACTTCACCGCCGCGATGGCGCGCGATAGCCTCGCCATCTTCCGCGAATGGGCGGATCGGATCGGCGGGGGCGATCCACGCTTCACCGCGTCCGGCGTGCTCGTTACCGTCGGAGCGGCGGACACCGCCAGACTGCGGGCGAATGTCGCGATGCAGCAGGGCATCGGCATTGACACGCAGATCGTCACGCCGGACGAGATCCGTGCTCTCGACCCACGCCTGCGAACGGACGACATCGCTCTCGGTTGTTGGGAACCGACGGCGGGCTACGCCGATCCCGTCGCGACCGTCCATGCCTACGCCAATGCCGCCCGCGCCGCCGGGGTGACGATCCGCGAGGGCGTCACAGCGCGGGAGGTGCTGCGCGATGGCGACCGCGTGCGCGGCGTGCGGACGAATGCTGGCGAGATCGCTGCGCCGGTCGTCGTCAACGCCGGAAACATCTGGGGCGTTGCACTCCTGCGGCAGGCAGGCCTCGATCTCCCGATCGTACCGAGCCGCCACCCGATGGCGGCCCTCCGCCGCCCCGATGATGCCCGCGCGCCGCATGCCGTCGTCCTTGACATGCACCGCAATGCCTACCTCCTCCCGCACGCCGGAGACGTAACGCTCTGCGGCTCCCTTGCCGGAGAGGATGATGCGATCTATGCCGATCCGCAGACCTACAATCAGGGCGTGACGCGCGCCGAAATCGAGCGCTTCCAGACGGAAGGCGCGTACCGGATGCCCGCGCTCGCCCGGTCGGTCGCGCAAGGCGGCTGGGCCGGTATCTACGATGGCAGCGCGGACAATCACCCCGTCCTCGATGCCGTGCCGGGAATCGCAGGGTATTATTGCGCGGTCGGTTTCAGCGGTCATGGCTTCAAACTCTCGCCCGTCTTCGGTGCGCTGATGGCGAAATTGATCACCGGCGGCTCGGCAGCGACCCCGGCGCTCTACCCCTTCCGCGCCACCCGCTGGGCGGAGAAGGACCCGATCGGCACGCAGTATGCGGCGGGCGTCCTCGCCTGACGCGAGCAATGCGCGATGAGACCGGGCGGAGCCTAAGAGCCTATCCGGGAAGTGAACGTGCATGGCGGAGTTTGCGATAGATGATCAGACACGCCGCCAGTTGCACGAAGCCCAGGTAGTTTCCCGCCTTCTTCTCCCACCGCA
>JAABUU010008150.1_pt1 | contig 10504 bp, 12 predicted proteins | sample 5559301 | NCBI WGS metagenome assembly JAABUU01 (sample SAMN10711884, study PRJNA513360) | rock metagenome | isolation source: Antarctica rocks | place: Antarctica: Victoria Land, Richard Nunatak white | reverse complement strand
TCCTCAATCTCAGAAAGCCGATGACAACTGTCAAGCTGCTTCTGAGGAGCAGTTGCAAGCAGATGTAGTAGAGTGCGACAGACGCTTGGAACAGCGCCAACAATTTCGGTGCAGACATGGCAAGCACGCACAGCAGCAGCAGCAATGGTCAGCCACAGTGAAAGGCTGTAGTGCAGCATCTTTTGTGGTAGGTGACACTGATCAACAAAAGGCTGATGGGCTGCAGCCCAGTCAGGCAGGACTCAAGTTGGCACTGGAGGCTGTGTTACCTGACGGCTCTGCATCAAGATTCGAAATCCAGCAGGTACATGCTCTTGCATGCAACTCATTCACAAGTGTTATTCACACAATTCTTACCTGCTGTATTCAGGCCAGTATCAGCCATGACATTTACCCTGTTCGCTGCTGCTGTTCTGGCAGAGTGCATTTGCTGCACATATGCAACACCGTTGGGCAACTTCCTGCAAACTGACGCATGGTCGCTGCGCATACGCATCAAACTCATCCGCAAGATTGCCATGATGATGAGATCTTTTGCAGTCTTGTGCGTGCATCTTTGCTGTGCTGTGCCTCCAACATGCATGCCAGTTACTCTTGAACACACTTGTGTTACTGTTGGTGTCAGCCAAACAGGTGGCTTGCAGGCAGACAAATTGAGGCATCTTACCAAGTACTTTGCAACGATGCTTGAGCTGGAGGCTGTGGCCGGCCACAGGCAAGCAGCCAATTTTGGCAGCAGCTGAAGCGTCTTTTATTACACCATTGCAACCCTGTCATATTGACCATCTTAGACAATGACTATGACCTCTGACCGTTAGCCAGTTTATGAATTGTTTCTTACGGTTTTGTTGTTGTGTGTATAACCATACTCTGTATATGCTGTATATAAGTATACTTGTTTGCAGATCTTTAAACTCTAGAGGGAGTTGCTTTGACCATTATGAAAATTAGGTTCTCATAGGTTGATTTGCAGCGCTGCCTGTATAACCCTTTCTTGTCAGGGTGCCCTGTTGGCCACTCATCAGCCGGATTTTGAGGCGGTACCTGATTGCCTGTGGACCCTTTAGGTGTACAACGATTTTATAATATCGACAGGGAGGCATCTAATGCAATATGACGCTGTAGAGAAGCATGTTGCAAGTTGTGAGATTGGGCCAGACCTTGGATGTGCTGCGTGTAAGCGCTGCAGAAAAGTTGCTGCTGTTGTGTTGTACTAAGTATATGATGATCGAGGATTACTCATTGATCGGCTTGTCTAGTCAGATAGGGCCGTGCAAAACTTTAAGGTGTGTTGAGCGTCAAGCAGAAACCCGTCAGATGAGATGGCAATCTGCCGGCAGCGACCCGGTTGGACACAGTATAGAGATGCTGCGAGCATGAATCAATGCGCTGCAGCGTGGTGTAAGCAGGGCTGCCTAGCCATCATCCTGCTCGCTTTAGGTCAGGCTCGCTGCGTCAATATTGCTGACCCTGGTGGGCAGCCCCCAGCAGCAAAGATCACATATGACCTCACCAAGGGCCATGCAATGGCGGAACATCTCTGGGGGATTTTCTTCGAAGAGGTTGAGCTGACCCACCTATCTGATCGTTTGGTCGTAAAGTTTTTGGAAGAGCGGATTGGCTGACACGCCGACAACAGCAGTCTGTACTTGCCCAATCTATACGCCTGGATCCCGCAGATCTCGCACGCGGGTGACGGAGGAATTTACGCTGAGATGATCAGTGATAGAAGCTTCGGCGGACTGGCCTACTCGCTTGGACTAGCATATCGCGAAGCTACCCACCTTGCTGTCCCTGCAAGCTGCTTTGAGCACGATTACCTCCCGTTCTCCCCCGCTGTGGGCTCGTCTAACCTGACCAATGCCCATCTTTTAGGCACCCAGCGTTGGGCTTCAGCTACGCCTTTTGAGTACAGGTACTGCCTGATTCGCACTGCACAGCATTCCAACAATGCAGAAAAACCTGTGCTGTCTACAGCAGCAACCTTTTGCTGATTCTTGGACCGTTTCTGCAGCCTACAGGGTCAACCAAGAAGCTGGTTGCCTGTTGGCAAGACTGCTTTGACTCTCGTCAAACAGCAGCCCATCAATGCTCGCAGCAGGAGCAGCACAGCTTACATCAAGATCAGCACAGATGATTCAGGCGGTGGTCTCACCAACACTGGCTACTGGGGCATCCCTGTTCAAAAATACCATAAGTACCAGCTGGCAGTCATAGTTCAATCTCAGCCCAGTGGGGATGTCACCAACAAGGTCAGCACAGCCATATACTGCACCTATTTGACCTCTGTTTGCCATGTCTGTAGCATCCAGAACAAGCCTGATGCATCGGCCGCATTATCACATCAGAAGTTTCTCATTTGCAGATTGTTGCTATCATTGCCAAGACAAGTCAGTATAGTCTGCTGCATCATGAGCTTTTTGGCATGTCCAGGCACATGCAGCTTTTTTCTTATTCAACATGCTGCATGTTGCATGGCACCATGCAGCCAGTACTGCCATCAGAAGATATGTCCACAATCAGATCTGCAAAGCCTGCATAGGTGTAAAAGCAATGAAAGGATTCTTGCATGGCATCATGCAGCCATCATTGCCACCATCTTTCATATCCTCAATTAGATCTGCAAATCCTCGGCAGGTACAAACACCAATTACATAGGATTTTTTTGCATGGCGTGCTGCAGGAACCGCGTGTGACTGCCAAGCTAGAGTCTGAGACTGGCAAGGAAGTGTACGCATCAGCTGACATTGGTGATGTCTCCAACTCCTGGTCTCATTCCAAGGTCATGCTCACCAGCAACGCAACAGATGCCAAAGCGCAGCTCACGCTGTACATCGAAGGGGAAGCTGATCTAGCTGTGCGTCTCATTTCCTTGTTCCCTGCTGAGAATGTAAAGGGAGCAGTGTTGCAGCCATTCAGACCAGACTTGTTGCAATACCTCAAGGATCTACGGCCCAGGTTTGACACTCCCAAACACTTCTGGCTTTCCTCCAATGCAGTTTTGGCTTTCCTCCAATAGCTCAACTGTCAGAGTGTATCGGTGTGCATGCCTGAAAGTCAGAAGGACAGAGTCCACTCTCAGGGCAGACAGTGGCATCCCTTCCAGGCTTTGCAACTGAGGTGTAGCTCTTTGCATTCAGCTGCTCTGTTCTGCTCTGCTGAGCATGCTGTATGCAACAAGGAGACAATGCGGCATCAACACAGCACAGGCATCCCTTCTTCAGGTTGCCTGTAACACAGCTCAGCGTCAGTGAGCCTTTTCACTGTGGAGGTCTGCCTTGTGCACATTTGTGCTTGCAGTCTGCAGAATCTTGTAGGCAAGGCTCAGTGACAGCCATCCTAGAGCTGTGATCTGATCTGTCATGCCTCCTGACCTTTCTGTCAGGGCCTGTCATTGCCAGTTGTCGCAAATCAGCTTGTCACGACGTGGTTTGTCATTTCTCAGCTCAACCTCAGCTGATGACCGTCATGTGAGGATGAGCGCAACCCCCAAGCTGTCACATTATGGTTCATGGCAGCCATATGCAGCCGTGTGCACATTCACTTGCTAAAAGCTGCTGGTGTTGCAGGCTGCAAGCACTGCTGCAGATACTGTGCAAAGCACTTCATACCTTTCAGGTGGTGTGCAGGTTTGTGAGGATGCCAGGTGGGTGCTATGTGGAAGGTGTTAGGCTGGAGACCGCTGCCTGGTGGAAGCCCTCCATAGGGCCCTTCTGGGAACGCCCTGGCCACTTCAACAGCGTATGGAACTATTGGAGCACCGATGGTACTGGTTTCTCTCCTCTGAACTTATGCTTATATCAACCCACAATCATTTCGAGTATGATATCATTGCTATGTAATGAAATGCCTATGTAGTGAAGTGTTTCAGTGGAGTAGTTTGTCGACTGGAGGCTGATGGCGCCAAATGCAAGAGCTGGCGTTTGGCTTGTAAATACCATTGCATACTTCCCTTACAACAAACAAAAGGAGTGTCTCTTGAAAAGCCTTGTTTCCATGTAGCACCCTCAGTAGAGATCGGCGCTGTATGGCCTCCAAAAGGATTTACTTAGCATTTCTTTTTTTATTCATGCTGTGTTGGCTCACACAAAGTGCTGCACCTTTCAGCTTTCAGTGCTCATCGCCACTGGAGCGCTGATGCTGCTATCACCTTCTGCAAACCTTAGCTGTGCATATGCTGTCTGCGACTTTGAATGACGAAGCATGTCTGATCCATTGTCTGACAAATACTCAGCAATGAACAGCCCTCAGCTCATATTGGATGCAATGCAAAAACTGTTCAGCCCTCTTGGGTGGCGTTGTGTTGTTTTGCACCTTGACACACTTGGGACGCTAATCAATGTGCATGTGGCAGTGCTAAAAAGTGTTCAGCTAGCACAGGTGATTGAATCTTACACACTGGTGTTGCACATGATCAAAGTGTCACATTGCCATAATCTCACTACTCCCTTTGCTACTGGGCTGCTGCTGCTGTGCAGGCATGGGAGTGTTTGAGTACTTCCAGCTGGCAGAGGCCTTAGATGCAGAGCTTGTGTGCAGGCACGAGAGTGTTTTGAGTACTTCCAGCTGACACAAGCCTTAGATGCAGAGCCTGTGTGCAGGCATGGGAGTGTTTGAGTACTTCCAGCTGGCAGAGGCTTTAAATGCAGAGCCTGTGTGGGTCATCAACAATGGCATCGCCCACGAAGACAGCATCCCAGCAGCCCTTATCTGGCATCTTGTCCAAGTAGGTCCCCCCTTTTTAGGCATTTTGGGATAATTGTTTAATACATCAAATTTGCCATGATACAGTAACACTAAACAAATCAAGAAGTATCGCAATGCTTTGCAATCCTGCGTCACGCTGCTGAACACTGGTGCTCAGCAAGGCTGCTTGGTGATGCTGCTCGGCAAGGCTGCTCTGTAATTGTTATGGTCACAGCTTGGTGACATACTTTGTAAGGTGTACACGCTTGGTAGTATGCTCAGCCTGGTTATGCACTATGCTTCAATTGTCGAAAGCCTGGGTTCAGGAACAGACAATGTCAGAGATCTGCTCACGAAACAAGCTGCACTGTATGCACTGCTTGATGGCGCATTCCAAACAGTGCACACCACCCAACTTGTTCATTGAGCAGGTCTCTGACACTGCCTCTCCATTCTGAACCGGAAATGTCAATCAGTCGCCCCTTCATTCATTCATGCAGTCATTCAATTAAGTCAGTCAAATAATCAGTCAAGTAATCACAGTGGAGTTGAATGTCTGAAGGATGCTCTGGACCTGATTGAGTTTGTGAGCGGGGCAGCTGACTCTGAGTGGGGCAGCCTGCGCAACAAGATGGGGCGTTCCAAGCCCTGGGATTTGAACTACTTCGCTATTGGTAATGAGGTCAGTGTCAATACTGCCTGCCTGCCTGCCTGCCTGCCTGCCTGCCTGCCTGCCTGCCTGCCTGCCTGCCTGTCTGTCTGTCTGTCTGTCTGTCTGTCTGTCTGTCTGTCTGTCTGTCTGTCTGTCTGTCTGTCTCTGTCTCTGTGTCTCTGTCTGGCAGGACAGGGCATGATTTTGGTGCCATGCATTGCTGTGGCCCTCTCATCCCATTATTGCAGGTTGTGCAAAGTACATCATTCCAGTCACCACAAACACAGCCTAACAACCATCATCATTCAGCTATGTTGCCTTCATTCTTGTTGCTGCAGGTGGCATGAACCGGTTTTGTTCCTGCTGACAGGCTGTAGCAGGCCTGGTGCATGAAAAGCTGCACTAAGCATCTCACTGCCATCAGAGCCCAAAAAACCTGCATGCCTTAACAGTCAGCATTCCTCTCAACCGATATTGAATCACATGGTCTGATCATCTTGTCCTGTTGCAGGATTGTGGCAAGCCATGGTATGTGGAAAACTACATTGCCTTCTTCACAGCCATCAGATCCAAGCACCCCCACATGCGCCTCATCTCCAACTGTGACATGGCCGATCATGCCCCTACAGACTTGTTTGACTGGCACATGTACACAGACCCCCAGAACATGTTTGACCGGCGTCATGACTTTGACAACATCCCCAACCTTCAGGACAAGCAGATCTTTGCATCAGAGTTTGGGGTTGTTTCCGACCCCCCAGGCACCCCCATACCCTTTCCAGGCAATGCCAGGGTAAGTCGATGCAGACAAATGTGCAGAAGTAGACTGCACTCTTGCGAGACACACGTGCATCAATAATTGCTTGATGACAAGCCATACAGGTTGCATTCAACAGCTGTAGTTTGAAATAATCGTGAGCACTGAAAAGAGTCTCCCAACACAGAACTGCTATGCTGTTGGCATGCGACCACCATCATATCTGATGCACACTGTTGTAACAGCGTCTGCTGGTATGGTCACCATGTGAGCACTCGGCGTTTGGCCCTCTGTTGACAGGACAATTCGCATACAGCTCATGCGTTCGGCCTGGTAACAGCAAATTTGCTAACATGCCTTGATGACGTTCCGCGCTGCTCCTGTGGAACCTTCAGTGGCAAGAGTGTGGCAGATCTGCATTCAGACATCATGCCACACAGCCAATGCTATTTATTGAAAACCCCCTGTTTGAGGCGTGTTGGTCTACATGCATTTGACCTCCTGGATCTTTGGTCACTGCAGTTTGCATCTGTGACACTTTGCACAGACAATACCATGCAGTCAGCAAGTACTTGTCAATGACACCCTGTGTCAAAAGGAGCAACTGTTTTGCCTGGCTTCTGCCAGAGGAAGCCTTCACCTGGCTTCCCTTTCTGCTAAGGGAAGCCCTCCCTTCCCTTTCTTGCCCTGCCCTCCCCTGTTCTGCCCTGCCCTGCCCTGCCCTGCCCTGCCCAGCTTGATGTGGGCCCTGCAGGCTGCCATTGCTGAAGCTGGGTTCATGACAGGAGTGGAAAGGTACAGACTTGTCTGTCCATGCATACTCCTGTCAGTTGATGCACTCAGTTGCAACAACATCCAGCTGACAGCAATGTGATACTCACAATGTTTCGTGCCCTGCATAGCTTTTTGTGCAATCAGTGCCAATATGCATCATCTTGTTTTTGCCTGCATTTTTTGGTCTGTTTTCCTGATATCCTGGCTGTGGCTTTCAGGAACTCAGAGCAGGTGACAATGGCGGCTTTTGCCCCCCTGTTTTCCCACTGGAACGACCGAGTCTGGCCTCACAACCTCATCATCTTTGATAACCACAGGTCAACAACTTGACTTTCATGGTGTAGCATCTTTTCTGGCACTGTGATCTACCATGACCTGTGGATCCATTGTTTCTCCACTGAAACACGTCACAAGAAGAGTCTGTGCCTTTTGGCAGTCGTAACAGCAGTGTCTTGAGGCGGCGGCCACCTCAAGACCAGCCCACCCTTTCACTTGTTTGTGCGTAACATGATCAGTGCTGTCCTGCAATTCCATCAAATTTTGCTTTCTGTTGAAATCTGAAACAATCAGAGCCTACCATCAGCTGCGGTCCATGTTCCAGCAATGTGTCTATGAACCTCCACATCCACTGCATAGCATAAACAGTCTTGCAGGCATCTTTGCTGACTCATGTGCAATCAGCAATGGTGCTGCTTTCCAAGCTTTGCGGTCATACCAAGCAAGACTTCTTCAGACAGTCAAGCTGCTTGTTTGCATGCAGGGTGTTTGGCACGGTGTCTTACTACGTACAGAAGCTCTTCTCTGCATATCAAGGGGTGCGGTACATTGACACAAATGTGTCATCCAGTGATGAAGACTCACACAATCACGGTGTTGCAGCCTCGGCTAGTTGCCAAAACACAGCCTGCACTAAGGTTGCCTTTAAGGTGAGTCAGTCCGACTAACAGCACGTTGTGCAGTGCAACGAGTTGTCGCTTTGAGCAGTTGAAGCATGTTGATCAATATAGCTACTGGCATGATCTCTAAGACAACTACTGTCACCAATCAGCCGCATACAATCATGACGGTATGAAAGTGCCCTTCTTGGCATGACACATGCTGCAGACTGCCTCACATCTTGCTTACAGCTGGGCCACAAACTAGGCAGCTCCCACCAGCAGTCCATTGCACAGTCTCAGCAGCAGCCCTGTAATTCAAGAGGGCATGTCAAATGCTTGGACGTCGTGATCTCAGGTGGCTGGAAATCATGATAGGATCTTGGCCGTTCAATTCTGACTGAAAAACGCTGCTGCAGATGGTGAACTTCAACGAGGCAAGCCAGATTGTGGATGTGGAGGTGAAGGGCCTGTTGGGTAGCCCCACATCTATGATTGTCACTACACTTAATAGCACAGACAGCACCGCCGAGAACACCTTTGACACACCTTTGCTGGTAGGCAGCTTGCTGGCTGACCTGTTTGCCAGTACCTGTTGTGAGTTGTACTCTAGAGCTCTAGAGCGAAAACACCTTTAGAGACACCTTTCTTGGTAGGCAGCTTGCTAAAGTGCCCATACACCAGCACCTATTGTGAAGTGCACTCTGGAGCAAGAACTCCTTTGAGAACCCTTAATGGCAGGCAGCTTGCTAAACTGAAGCTTTTGAGCCTTTAGGTTTACAGTTGGACAGTTGCCCTTCAGGATGAGTCATCCTCCATGCAGGAGACTTCAGATGCCCTTTTTGTTGCCCAGTGTCCGACAGCAACCATCTGTGGCGCTGATGTATGCTTGCTGTGTGACAGGTGTCACCAAAGCAGCATGAAGTGAAGAGCAATGGGCCCATGAGGAATGTCACCCTCCCAGCCTACTCCTTGACCATTATCTCCATTGACACATCCTCCGGGCCTAGCATCACCCAGGCTTGACCCCAGCAGGTCTTGCAGGGGCTGATCACAGTGTCACTGCATCCAAACAGACGTCTATACTGATCCTGGTGCAAGGCCGTCAGGGACTTCGGTGTTCATTGTGTGCAACCATTTGATGACGCTCTGTTGTTCAGCACCGCATGTTGAGACGTTTGCAGGCGCTACTGCTAGATGTTTGATTATTCATGACGGTGCTGCAACCATTAGGGCAAGTGACATCGGCACTGGAGTGGATGCATACACAGTTTTGTTTGAAAGTTGGCAGCAGTGGGGCAGCCCGATGCCTCTCAATTGCAGCACAACAGCGTGCAATCTGCCCCAACACCGAGCAATGGATGACCTTTCTGAGGAGCAAAATGCAAGAAAGCAAGCACCTGCCAAATACATGACTCCACACTTGGTTTTCAATCGAGCAGATCAGCAGATTCCGCTATAGCAGCCCAGGGTGACATGTGGCGTCGTCCGTCAGAAGGCTCCTGTTGTCAATCTTTCAAGGAAGGGTTTTTGACTTATTCTTTTGCATGGCAGGTATGTTTTGACTAGAAGTCTCAGCGTTGCAGCTCCAGATTTTCGAGCACGAAGTTATGGTGTACTGCTTTGCAACTGCCTGCAGATTTTGTGGACAATTGTTTCCTTACAGTCAAGCACATTATTTTCATAGTCAATACCTAAATATGCTTACAGACCTATGTGTAATGCTATCTTTTCATCAACCTTAATTGCGTTTCACTTTACATCTGAGGTGTGGGGCCAAACGAAGTTGCACCAAAGCTCTAGCTCAAAAGCACAGATGCATGTGGTGCTCTGTACAATGATGCAGATGAGCTTTCTGACAGTGATACAACTGCAGTTGCAAGAAGTGCTGCAGGCTATCAAGCCGGGCATCAAAGCTGTTGCTGGTCTTGAACATGTCCTGCCAGAAGTGCACTGTTGTCGACTGGCCATGGCCACCGCCATGTGCAAGTAGAAATTGATGAGATCAGGCATGCTGCTTTTGAGTGCTGTCACAGATGAAGGTGCAGACGAAGTTGTACCAGTAGCAGCAGTACCACGGAATTTGGGATGTTGCCTATTTTGTGTCATGGTTTGTAAACAGTGTCTGACAGGGCCCATAGTTCACATGTGACATAATGGTGCTGTGCAAAGACTTATCGCTGTCATGTGATGGCCAACACATTGTGGTGGGAACAAGCAGCATTACACATGCATTCTGCTGTTTGACAAAGGCTGCCCGTCAAGCAGGCGCCTAGGTTAGGATTGGGCAAGTAGGCTTGCATCATACCCAAATGGCATGCACCATCAAGGAATATACACAAGTGGATATGTATTGTCTTATATTATACTATATATTTCAATGAATATTCCCTAGTGCTTATCTGGCGAGCCACGACTATGCAAGCAAAGTCCACTCAACAAGCCAATCATATGTTCACAAGCTTGCCTATGCAGAGATCATCAAGACAAGGCAACATGAAACTTTAAGGCAACATCAATGGTAGCCGTCCCGCAGCTGCATCCTCATTCTTGTTTCCCACCTGCAGCAAAGGAATTGAGCGTTTCAGCACCAGGAATGCTATTGCATGCCAAGATCAAATGAAGAACATAACCGTACTACTCCATACTACACAACTATGAGTACAACATGCACTGCCACCTTGCTCTGAGCTGCTACGCCCCATCAAGCATGCAGGCAACAAACAGGCTGCCATGGCCTCACTCTAACAGTGACTGTTA
>JAABUU010008146.1_pt1 | contig 10510 bp, 12 predicted proteins | sample 5559301 | NCBI WGS metagenome assembly JAABUU01 (sample SAMN10711884, study PRJNA513360) | rock metagenome | isolation source: Antarctica rocks | place: Antarctica: Victoria Land, Richard Nunatak white | reverse complement strand
CTCTACCCTAGTGGATGATCGTGACGGCAGCCTCTGATAGTCAGCTGAAATTTCAGCTGCGTGGCAGCCCAGAAGCGTCACCAGTATGCAGTCAATCAGGCAGCAGCATGTGACCCTCTACAGCGTATGTATGTAACAGTCTGGGCCAAATTTGCAGCAGCATTGATGGTGTTGTACCTTTATCTCCATTGTGGGGTTAGGTGTCGGCAGCTGTCTAAGGCAGCATGACTATATCAGTGCTCCCTGGACACCAGCTGAACCCCAATATACCCCTTTATACCCCAGCTGTATCCCACCTGAAAGCCCACACTTCACATGCAGGTCTGCAATGAAGGTGGATCTGTCCCCACAGAGGCACAATCTGCAGATGGCAAGGTCAGGACACCAGACTCAGGAATCAGCAGTTCCAGGAGCTGCTTCAGCAGCTGCCTCAGAAGCTGCCTTGTATGGTCACGCCTGTGCTGTGCATATGCCTGACTGCAGTCAAGCAAGACCTGCACAAACGCCAGATGATGACACACATCTTGCCTCTGCAACAGCAGCAGGTAAGCTTCAACCCATGCTCCATGCCATTTAGTCTGTACATGTCCACCCATTTACCCTGCACCTGTCCACTCATCTTGATGTAATGTCTGGCGTGATTGTTCTGAGTGACAAGCCCGCTGCTGATGACCCTTCCATGTTCAGCATGCTGCAAATGTGCTTGAACACATATACAGAAGCAAGCAACATTTGAAGCTGTGGTGCCATATGGCCATCATCATTAGGATGACCAGACCATTATGTTGAACTTTTGAATATGTGTGCTTGGCATTGGCAGCATGGCTCTGTGGCATGACCTGCCAGTCAGGAGGGCACATGTCACGCTTGAATTTGGGTAAGTCTAACTGGCATGTGGCACTGATGACAAATGCACCATGATTGCATTAATGGCTGTGGCACTCAGGGTCTGGTCAGCATGATGAACATGAGGCCCAAGGATCTTTTGCCAGATGCCCCCTGCTGTCTGACATTGACTCAGATCCTGAGGACGGCATGACACATCAGCCTGAACAGCAGGCCACTCAACCCGCTGTCAAGCTTCCTGCAGTCCGCCATCCGTCATCCCCTGACAATTGCCTTCTAGTAATGGACACTGACTCACCCTCTGGTAATCATGTGGTAGCTCAGCATGCACAGCAGCCAGATAACAGCTGGCAGCAGCGCACAGAGCCACATGTCCCATCTGGTCCAGTCAGCAATTTGTCACCTGAGACTTGCGCACTGGTAATGGACCTTGACTCAGAGCCTGAGGACCATGAGTCAGCTCAGCTTGAGCAACAGCACAGGCACACAACCTGGCAGCAACCCAGCAAGAATGAACTCAGTCTTGGCCCAGCCAGCCGTCATGCTGAGACATCAGCAACACACGGCCTCATGGAGATGGACACAGACTCACACTTTTGCATTCAGTGTGACCCAGAAGATGACCATCAGCAGCAGCAGCAGCATCACTGGCAGCTGCAGCATGACCAACCGCATCAGCAGCACGGTCATCAGCAGCAGCAGGTGCAAGCTTCAGTTGCAGGAAGCTGCATTCCAATAATCTTTGATGACTATGAGGGGGACTCTGCGCCAGGTCCAGCTGTCTCCTCACCAGATCGTAAGCAGAACCAGCCACAGCATGCACAGCGTGATGTACAGTCTGATGGACATGACCAGCTTCGGCAGTGTGATGCAGAAAAGGAACAGTGGCAGCTTTGGCACCCTGGCAACATCACTGCTGCAACTCCTGCTCCTGCTGACGCCGACGCCACACATGGAAAGCTTTCCCAGACACCACCTACAGCATTGCCTCACACTGCCAATGCTGAGCCTATCCAAATGGCCAAGAGCGCACCGAGGAACCTTCAGTACGATCAGTGCAAGCGTCAACAGAGCAGGGAAGCAGCTGCGTGCGATCCTCAGACAAACAGCTGCCCATTAGTGTTTGGTTTGGAACAAGAAGAGGAAGCAGGTAGTCAGGCAATGGCTGACTCACCAGCAGACAAAGAGGCTGAAGCGTGGCAGCTACAGGGATCTGGATCAGGGCAGCAGCTTCATCAGCAACTTCCCGTGGGTCAGCAAGGCATTAGTCCTAGACTGCATGCGCAGCTTCAGGCCGCTCAGGACGGATGTCCGCTGGTCTTTGACATCGAGTCAGATGAAGAAGACTGCTACAAAAGCAGCATGGGCACCCACATAGGCCTTGACCAGCGAGACATGGTCTGCACAGCAGGGCATTTCGGGAGCAGCCACCCAAATGCTGACTCAGCAGGGCAGTTGGGCAACAGCCCTCCAGATTCTGCTCCACCAGGGCAGTTCAGGCAGCGCCCCCCAGCATTGGACTCTATACCAGGCGTCCACAGATCTACAGTGCAGATGCAAACAGGTGATTTTCATGCTGAAGCCCAATGCCTAGTTGTCTTTATCACCTTCTTCTGGCAACAGGGAGGTCAATAGCGTTAACCACCTTGGTACTGCATTTCACATTGCTGATGGATGAGGTAACAGAAACCTCCAGCACAAGGACTTTGAACTCCTCAAAGGTAGCAGAGGCCAGGATTGGTTCATTTGGAAAGCACAGCTTGAGCTCAGCATGGACAGCACACAGCATGTTTTGCTGCCTTTGCAGCAGACTACCCTGAAAATGCAGTATTTGCTCAGATGGTGCATTACATGCTGTCCTCATGCTGTGCTGAAGACGAAGACGTACGCACACAGTGGCATACTGACCACAAGACCCTTCACCACTCTGTGGCATGCCAATCATGCATGGTCGCATGTTCAATCATTGCTGTCGATGGCTTTCAGGATGTGATGACTGCTGCCAGCACCATGACCAAGACATGAGTCATGGGCAGTCACATGACCAGCTGTGCAACAATGTCGATCAAACTGACACCAGCCCGGATGAGGAATACTGCCCCTTTGTGTTTGGCCTGGAGTCAGAGGAAGAAGAGCGGCCAGAAAGTGCAGAGCCTCAAATGGCAGAAGAAACAAGTTTGGCTGAACAGGCAGATGTTGACATGATGTCAGGTGAGTAGCTGCCTTTCTATAAACTTTGGCTTTACACCTGCTATTGTCAATGTGTACACACGTGGTGGGCCTGGCTTTTCCATTTGAGCTGCCAGGTAGTTTGTGCTAGGTGTGCTTTGCTGGGTAGTGTAATGTGCACGCTGTGCTGTGCATGCTGTGGCATTCTGTTTGGTGTTGGCCATGCTTGTCCGGACCCAATGTCCTTGCCTTTTGCCAGGATACCATGCAGCAAAACTGTGCTTCATGTCGCCAAAAGCGATATGCTCAACCTGATGCATCAGCACTGTTAGTGAGACTGCAATGCGCATGCTGACAACCAAGCAGAGGTGCACACAATACCCAAGCTTGACCAGCACCAAGTGATGTCAGAAGTGTGTTCAGAGGACCATGAAGTAGAAGAGTGGTCAGCTCCACAGGCAGGTCAGGACCTGGCGCAGCCCATGGTCACACACCAGCCTGATGTGAAGAAGAGGAGCAGAATCAGAGATGAGCTGTTTCAGGGGCTGATGAAGGTGTGCATTGATGCAGGCATGGCCATGCATTCATCTGAAGCTGTACCGCAAGGCCTGCCTTGATCAGCAGGATTCAAGGCGCCTGCTATATTCCGACAGGCTTGCATTTTGGTTTGAATGCTGGACCATCAATGGCAAGTGATGTTCTTGGATCTGTGGCTGCCTGCAGGCTAGCAAAACAATGCATAATCTTTGAGCATGTGCGTACATCATGTGCAATGCAATGCATGTTTCACGCTGGCATGTAGACTGTGGGCTATGGCCTATGGCCAGACACTACTGTAGTCAAGTACATGCCTAAAGATGCTGTGATATCACCATTTCTGTCATGCTGCATGGCAATGCCCTTTTGAGAAATACACAGCTTCATCATTGCTGACGCAGAGAGCAATGGAGCAAACAGCCGAGAGGAGTGTGGGGCTGCAACCTCTGGTGGCTCAGCTCTCTGAGGCAATCAATGCAGCTCACATGCGTCCTCAAAGCAGACAGACACAAGGTATGCAGGTTCCTCTGTCTGACTGTGTGCAACTTGTGCACACGAGTCCATGTTGTATTGTGTGCTTTAATTGCATGCAGGTATGCAGCTGCCTACATCATTTCCGTTTCTTCCTGCGCTGTCAATCAAAGAGATGTATTTTATATAGACACATGCCTGTACAAGCATCATAACTCTTCGTCTGCAAGATCACATACACACATGCCCTGACAAAACCATGTAGCTGCGCCTTGCAAGCTGGTCGTGAGCAACGCTACTGCTGTTGGTTCTGTTGTGCGCCAATAATAGCAATGTGTGCTGTAGAAGGGAGCACTAGTTTGGATCAATGCCTCAGGCAAGCACAATGTCAAGAGCATGTTAGGCTGATGCTGTGTACCACGTTTCTGCAGGTGCAGAAGCACCTAATACACTGACGAGCTTAAAGGAAGCCTGCTTAGCTATGCAGTCTGCAAGCTCCACAGCAGCTTCTACACAGGTGATGTTGTTTTATACTAGGTGTGTTAGAAATAGCTTTGCATTATTACAAGACTTGCCTGCTGCAACCCAACATGTAGTACCGTGCTGCAGCATTGATCCTGTCAGACTTTATTGTATGCCTTGCCATGGCATTGTGCTTGCCAACGTTGTCGTCATACAATGTGCTTAAAGCACAGTGTGCACCCTTGCTGCAGAAGTACTTTTTGGCACTGCTGATCTTGGCACAGAAGACAAACTCACCGAGTCCCAACACTAGTCCAGCTGGGGACCCAGTCCATGTTATCAGACAATCAGATGCTGCACAGCCAAGGCATATAACATTGCAAAGACATACAGCTGTGAAATCAGCTGCAGCTGATCCACTTACCGCAGAAATGCTAGAGGTTGTCCTGTCAGGGAGATAGAGACTCTGTACTGAGAGATAGTGACCCAGCACATGCATGTAATGATACACAGTACACATGCACTTGCGACATGTGATGATGCTGTTCATCATGCTGCAAAGATGAGCATATTTGCTCGATATCCCCCAGCACACGCAAGCACTACTGTTGCTACAGTGCAGCTTTTTTCATCGAAAACCAAGAGACATATACTGGCAACAAGCTTGAAAGCATATGCATCAGGGGCTGGAAACAATAAGCATCTTCCCACTGCTGTTGTCATTACAGCAGCATGACACACACTGTACGATGGTGCATTGCATCTATGTTACACAGGTCACTTGGGAATTTTTGTACCTTAATGTCAACTATATTCAGAACCTTTCAGAACACATGACTTTGCCAGCAGCAACACTTGATTCATTCAGTGGTGGTGAAAGGGGTTGGGTTTATTGTGCAGCAGCAGGCACATACAATTTGCTGAGAGGATCTGAATTCATTTGACTAACGCTAAGCTGGAGCTAGAACAGGGAGGTCTTCTTCATGATTCTGAAGAACTCCTCCTCATTTACCTCACCATCTCCATCTCGGTCTGCTTCATCAATCATTTCCTGCGGAAGTCAAACAACGTTCAAGAGACTGTGGTAATAGGCACAGAGAAGGGCTGCAAAATACTGCACAGACTTGCCTGCAGCTCCTCGTCTGTCATATTCTCTCCAAGCTCCTTTGCCACACGCTTCAGGTTCTTGAAGCTGATCTTGCCAGTCTCATCATCATCAAACAACCTGAAAGCCTTGAGGATCTCCTCCTGCAGAGAGCAAAGATCTTTGCTGCGCACAGCAGAGCTGTGCCCTCACAGTGCTACTGCTGCTGCTAAAAGCCCAGAATAAACAATGTAGTTGTTGACCATACCTTGGAGTCCCGTTCTCCCATCTTGGCAGTCATCATTTGCAAAAACTCCTCAAAGTCAATGGTCCCAGAGCCATCCTTGTCAATGTCTGCGATCATCTTCTTGATTTCTTCCTTCTTTGGCTCAAAGCCCAAAGCCCTACATGTTGCTGAAATTGAGTGGTCAGATTATGTTACCTGCAGCAGCAGCAGAATTGCATGGGTGTTACCTCATGGCAACCTTGAGCTCCTTGGCATCAATGGTACCAGAGCCATCTGTATCAAAGAGGTCAAAAGCTTCCCTGCAACACCAAGCTGTGAGTTAGCAAGCAGGCTTGCATAGACCTGCATAGACAAACACATCAACATAGAGGGTCACCTGATCTCTTGTTTCTGCTCTTCTGTCAGACCAGCTGCACGAGCGCCCTTCTTGTCCCGCCGTGCGGTGCTGACAGCTTTCCTATAACTCTGCAGGAAGCAGAGAGACCAATCTCAGCTTCACTCCAGGCACGATAGGTGACATCGCACAACTTGTGTCACGGAACCTTCACTGCACATGCATGGCAGCGCAACGGAGTACGAGCAGTTATACGCAGCTCAAGCTGACTTGACGCAAACAGGCGACAGGAAGCTTGTCTTTGTAGCAGGCAGTTTGAAATTCAGCAGGCCAAACGTCAAAGCTTGCTGGGGTCAGCGAGGCAACAAAGCCCCGACAAGAAGCCACAGGTATGTGCCGAGAAGACTCGTAGTAAAATCACACAATTCAACCGGCCAACGGACCGCCATACGTGAGAATGCCACCAATCACTCACCATCTAGAAAAGGTGTCTACTCTCACACGGCAGCCACAGCTATCACTTGCCCCTGGACTTGCTCCGCTTGAGTGGCTTGCAACGGTATGCACAATGAAAGACTGCAAGCTAGGCGCAGGGTCTACGGAACACTACTTTTGACAGTGCTAACAACAGTGTTCTGGCGCCAGGTTGCCTGGCATAATTTGAGCTAGCATACGGCGTCATGACGGGCCGTAGAGTTCTTTCGACACCTTTCGTACGGATGGCAACGTGTTTGAGAGTGGCGCATCTGCAAGTTTAGCTTGCAGAAGCCATAGCCAAAAATGCTAATCACAGAACTCTTGGCAAGGATGCCGGTCCGTTTGCGCCCTCATAGAAAGCCGATGCTGATTGCACATTGTGACTGATCCGTGTAGTCTGTGGCAGACCTGACAGCGAAGCCATCAGAAGAAGTTCCAAGATCTTTGCTTGACCTGCTGCAGGCTCTGGTATGGGGGAGGTGTGTTGGTCCACCTTGTTACCGCATGTTTGGATCACTGTGTTTGAGCCTCAACACAATGCACTTAACAACTGCGCGGCAGCCTGTGTCTGCTCAACAAGACAAGATGCGGTCAACAGCAGCCACACTCCATCACTGTGCCTACACGCAAACAGCGAACATCTCACTGTACAAGCATAGTTGGAGCAGGTTCCTCAGCTCAAGGAGCTCAATAGGTCATCTGGCCCTGACAAATGATGGCATGAACTCGAGTGTCGCAGGCAACAGCTGCTGGTTGAACCAACCATTGCCTTGTGATTCTTTTTGTGCTGATGACTTCTCTACAGAGCTTGTCCACTGGCAGTACATTGATCAGCTAGTCAGTTTGAAGCATCTTAGATCAAAGCTCTTGGACTCACTGGCAGGCGTATCCAACCTTCCAGACATCAACACCTGACACAGCTGAAGGAGCTGGAGGCAAAACCATGTGCCAACACAAGCAGTCAGTTGGGATGGGTGTGCCCTGCCAGCTTAAAATTATCTCACTATTAAGGCTGTTGTCTCTGGGTCTGAAATATACCTCAAACTTGACAGTCTTGTCAACTGCAGGCTTACTAGCCTTACTCAGTTGCAGTTGAGGAGATATAATGTGACTACAACCTCTCATCACAACAGTCTGGTTTGCCTCTGTAATATGCAGAGCTCGAGTCTGCCTGGCTGCTACATCTGGGTGGAAGATATCCAGTCTCTTGAGCAGATGACAGCTTGACGTGCCTTGATCTGACTGTCTCACTCTGGTATGACTCCAGGAGGTGTGAGGAAGCTAATGTGATCTTTACATAGAAGTTCTTAAAGGCTTGGCCAGGTCTGACTGTGCTCAAAGTCACTGATTGTTGCCTGTTTGTATCATTGACCCAGATATCCACTCATGCCTTGCAGCAAATGCATCAAAGCTGGGCAAAACCTTTGTGTGACAGTGCTCAACTCCACCTGTCTGTCCAAAACGCTAAGGCATTCTGGGCTCTAGAAGAGCCATTGCCGGCTCAATACAAAAGCTGTTTGGTTCAGTTGTACATGAGGCTCGCACCAGGGACTCACAAAAAAGCTTCAGTTCTTGCACAGAAACTTCGTCCATAGCTCGAACACTGCCTTTGTCTGGAAAATCTTTCAGTGATGTATTGGTTTTGAGCTTCACGGTGACGCAGAAGTCACACTTGATGCTCGTTATGTGCGAGTTTCACAGACCTCAGCTTAGCATCGTGTAGTTGCAACGTGCTTGATTTGCATGCCTCCACAGATTGACCTCAGTCAAGCTTTCTTGTCTGGATGACGCGTACGGCTGGAACACTGGCCCATCCCTTGTGTCTTTGCCAAGCACAGTGAGGTCCTTCAAGTCCGATGGCAGTAATGCCTTTGTGTCTCACGTCAGGGTGTTTGCAGATTGCATGCAGCTGATCATGATCGAACTCCAATTGAATGCCTCTGCTACTCAGGCACTAGCACAATATTGATGTGACATGCCTGTCTTGCCTAGCAGTCTGCATGAACTGTCACTGAGAGGCAGTATGTGTACGTGTGCACTTTGCAGTTGGAGGTGCTTGCACAACTGTAGCAATCTTGAACATTTGGACTTGCCACTTTGGACCTGTCTGACAGGATACATGAAGATGTGGCTCTCTGCTGTCAGACATTTGCATGTGGTGAAGCATGATACCTGATTTAAATTGCTGCTGTAACAGGAACTCTGTAAGTACCAGTGAACCACCTGAGCTCTCTTGAAAGCCATTCCTATGCAAAGGTCACCTGCCATGATGTCGCTTGTGTGACTCAATGAGTTATAAAATGGCAAAAGCAGCTTGCATTTTGTGTGAGCGCAAACAGCTGTGCTAAACACAAGAGGAATGATCAGTGCCTGATGTGGCAGCAGGCATCAACTCTAAGGACAGTAGATCGTCATCTGTCCAGTCATTGATGGCAATGCATATGTTTCATGATCTGCATGCAATAGCAGTAGAGACCAGTCAGCATTTAGCTATCAAGGAAACTAGTCAGCAGTCATTGTCTTTCAACTCCAGAGGGCTCTCTTTTTCTCAAGGCACTGACTGCTGTCTGCATGAAATTTTGTTTTCGGGTGTTGCAACCAGTACCAAAAGCTGCAAGATCCATGTACAATGCTTGACCTGCTGCCGACACTTGCTATTATGCCGTGCTGTTCATATCTCAAATAATCTGACCCACACTGACGTACTCCTGGTCAGGTTTCAGTACCGACTGATTCGTAAAGACTTGGCTGCCAATCATGGTGTCATTCATCTTTGCAATGTATCCGCCCAAAGCGTAGTCCAGGTCAAAGAGGTCAGCAGGGTTGGACAATGGTGTGCTTGTCTTCAGCATGTTGCATTCCTGCACCCACTTAGCAATACTTGCCGCACCCTGCTGTCTAGCGCTTACGACACTGGGTGAGTCTTCAGGCATGGGAGCTCCCACATCGTAGGCATGCCTACGATGCGCATGGCGAGAATCTGCAGGCACAACAAACTGCTGAACAAATACTGTCTTTGGCGGTTGCGTCTCCATGCACTTTTCACACTGGTGTACAGAGGATGAGCACTGCTCATTGAGCAGGCAATGCAGTGATGTGCTTTCATTCTCCACCTTGCGTGCTTCCACAGACCCTAGCCTGACAGGGTTTCATTTTTTGGGCCATGGTACAAGGGCCCTCTGCAGATGCACGTCGGCAATGCAAGTAAGCAGCAAGTCTGTTGCCTCTTGCTGCTTGCTCTTGATGCCTAGTTGCCTGTCAGTCCCCCTTCAGCTCACACCATGCTGCCCTTCAGAAGTATCTGCGCCTGAGCAGTGGCTTTCCATTTGGTACGATTGTTTTGTACTGCCTATGTGTCCTGTTTGTCTTGTGGTTGTCCGTCTAGTCGCTAGACATCATGCACATGTGTGCCCGCTGCCTTTATCATGTCGTGACATTGCTGTGCTGCTACATGCACCTCAAAGCAATTCTAGTTATGCCTTACTCTTCCAGATATCATGCAGCTCAAGGCCAATACTTATAATGACAGTGTGTGTGCAGAGGAACGGACACCGTCCAATGCCATTGCAGATGACATGCAAGCCTGCAAAGAGTTGTATGAAATGACATTGGAGATTGTGGCTCAAAAGGCACCAGATATCCAAAAGCTTGCAATGCCAGAGCCTTCTTCCTCTTCATCCTGAGCACGACTGTTGCTTGGAGGAGCTCTGGCACGGAAGAGTAGCACATTCTTTTTATGCAACTGAAGTAACAGCAATGCACTTTCTTCAAATCAACAGAAGGGGCACACGCTTTTTTCATGACCCATTGCAAACAGGGTTTGCCAACTGCCATGCCTGAGAGATGCCATCTCTTTTTGGTGGTCAATCACACTGTCACAGTC
>JAABUU010008143.1_pt1 | contig 10511 bp, 12 predicted proteins | sample 5559301 | NCBI WGS metagenome assembly JAABUU01 (sample SAMN10711884, study PRJNA513360) | rock metagenome | isolation source: Antarctica rocks | place: Antarctica: Victoria Land, Richard Nunatak white | reverse complement strand
CAACTGTTGTAAGCGAGGATCAAGTCCTACCCCCTGTGACTGCCCGAAACGGTTGCCTCTAGCCCGATTAAGGACTTGTCTGAGGACTTGTTTTTGTGGCAAAACCTCCCTAGTACTGAATCAAGGCCGGTTCCTGCAGGAAGGCTCAGGATCGCACCAGGGGCCTACATGATCTAGGTACCGTAGGTATCCTATCCATGGGTGAGGCGTGTGATATGCGGGACCTGCATCATCAAACCGCACAAATCGGGCCTGTCCTGGCGGCTACTTTTACCTTACGACCGTGACTGCTGATAGTTGATGATGAATCTTGACTCAAGACTTGAGTCGCCCGAGTCGCAGGTCTGCAAGAGAGTTTTCCGCCCCGTCGCTCGGGTGTAGTCGAGAGACGATCACTCCGTGGTCCGGAACCTCAGCGAGGCGGAGCGATCGACGACAACTCTCGTACCCAGCGACGCGGTCCCGGAACGCGGCTTCTAAGCGCATCGAGCAATCATTGATGCTGATCAATCATCTAGAAGACCTCGGACCGCATCCCAACAACGACTGCCGGACGGAGGATTCTCATCCGCACCCGACAATGACACGACACAACGTGAGAGGAGAGGGAGAGGGAGGGGGCGGAAAAACAGCCCCACACCGGGAATTGAGGTGCAAAGTAATCCCTCTGTCCTGTGTATGTTGTCGTTCCATGGTCCTTTGCCATGCAGCCGGAGATTGGTCACCATGTACGCCGTAGGTCCAGTACCATAATTTATGATGCACTCTTACAATCGAGCAATCGAGATGTGATGAATTGGCTGGGCAAGTTAGCAGCAAAGCGAAGGGAAGAGTTGGAGCATGTGGCCCAGTCAGCAATCTGAAACAAGCCGTCGACACGCCACACTGGCGCCACATCAAACCTGAAGCGGTAAGGTACGATCGACGTCCGGAAACGTGGATGTCTCCAGATGTTACCTAACGTTACCTGAGGTAAAGCCTCGTCAGTTCGATATCATTTCGGCAACTGTCTTTACCTTAGGTGATGAAACCTACCCTGACCTGACCTTAGGTACAACAGCCTTTACTACTACCATACGGGTATGAATCCAACCGGGATTGTCCGAAGCGTTCGCTACTGACTACCCAAGGGGGCTGGACTGGAGAGAAGCCAAGAAGCCAAAATAAGTCCCCCACTCTTTTCCCACTCTCTCCATCCAAAAGGGGATACGGTGTGTGTGACAGAATCGGAGGATTACCTTAGCATAATAAGGCTAAGAGAAGATACAGTAGTGCCTTGCTATGTATGATTTTGTCGTTGCTGCTGCTGCTTGCTCATGAAATGGTTGCTCAGCGTACCTCGTACTTGTCGTGATCATCTCAAGAGTACCTTACTCCGTACAGTCAGTCTCCTCGTAGGCAGTATGAAGGCTAAGGTATTTCCAAAATTGTAGGGCACCCTCCCTACGACTACCTGATATTATGCTATGCTACTCCTAGGATGTCTCCTACATTCGTGGGGGGTGTGCCCCGGAACTTTGTGACTGGCCTTCATCCCTACGTGCCCTTTCACTTGATGCAAAAACAGACTTCGGGCGACTCTACCTAAGGTAAGGCACTCAAGCCTCTAAGGTAATGTTTGCCTTAAGATATCTACCTTAGGTAAGGTAAGTAAGTACCTTACGTACCGTAGAAGTACTGTCTTGAGCCGAGACGGCTAAACCACCTTAAGGTAGGTATTCGTTCTTTCTCGAGGCGAGGTAGGTATCCGTACCTTACTTGTATGTACCCTACTCGAGCCCTCCCTTCATTTCCTCCGTTTCGTACCTACCTTACCTACCTGACCTACCTGACCATTACCGTACTCGAATTCTGTCTCATGCCAACCAATTGCAGTTGCATTGTTATTATTGCCCTAGCAGCCGATCCTAACTCCTACCTTACTACCTTATCAAACCACCACCACTACCTACCTTAATGTCTAAAGTATAGGACTCCAGCCCCGAACGTGGCGTATTCGTCTACATTTCAGGTAAGTTGGCCACCACGCACTTCGACGATTGCAGTTCAAGCCGCTAGACAAGCACTAATGTCAAGAACATCTTGCCAAAACTGAAATACCTGTACCTTATCCGCTCTGTGATGCGCACCCACAGACGACAGACTTCAATTTCTGCTTTCTTATGATTTCATCAGTCCAATTTCTGGCCCTGAATTGCCGCAACGTCAAGTGCCTTCTACGTTTACTGCCCTCCCAATTTAAAATAAAAGTACAGTAATAAAGGTACGGAGCCGGACAGTGGAAAAGGAAATAATATCTAATGTGTTTGCATTTCCTTCATCAAACCCATTGTGCACGTTTCAGTACCGTCCCGATCATCAAAGGCAGGAAAGGCTCGCGCCTCATTATACAGGTATACAGGGCAGATATAAGGCACCCCTGCCGAACATCAATCCTCTTCTTATCAGGCTTGGTCTTGGTCCCGTCCATCGGTCAGGCTTCTTACCTTACCTATTACGAACAGGGTTGTCAGACCCTCACCCACCAATCCTCAAGCCACTTCCTATTCGGCATCTTCAGATTTCAAAACAGGAAGTCGTCGGTCTCGAAAAGAGCCCTGTCACTACCTTACCCTTCTTACTACCGTCTTCTCATATATCGCTTCCTGCTTTTCTCAATTTGATACAGCTTCAACCGGGATCATCCCTGTACAACATTGTGACGAATACCCTCAGTTTGTACAAGTAACGTTATCTTCTTAAAGATCGTCTCGGTGTTCGGAATGCGCCTCAGGTCTCTTCTGGTTACTGCCAGTCCACTCACTTCCTTTACCTGATACACTCGACTGCCTCACTATTGGAGAGCCCAACTGTCATCACTTTCGTCAGACCGACAGCTCGTTGCACCCCTCAATCCAGGCGGCGCATTGCAGTCCGACGGAGTATATCTACCTACTCAGCGCACCTGGACTCCATTCGGCGCGACATTACCTCCTGTGGCGGGCTGGCCCTCCCTCAACCTTAACACTTCCTCGATCACACCGGAAAGCTGGCCCATTACGCCACTCCACCCATTTCGCCCACGGCGCATCGAGGTTTATCCTTCGATACGTCGCTGGGAGGATCCAAGTACGACCGACCACGTGTGATGGAAGGAGACGAGCAGCAGCGCCGACACAATGATCAGTCCGGTTATACAGCTCGCGGCTTTGTCCAGAACACGGCGCAACAACAGTCGGGCGTCGGTGCAGCCGACCGCTTCCGACAGCCACTCGCCCTTGCGACGCGCGATCCGACTGCCTCTGCGTCTGGCGGGCGGAGTGGAAACGTTCAAGGCTACGGAAATTATGGCTATGCGGAGCAGTCTCCGTACGCAGCACCTTCCCTTGCGACCAGCTCGATGCAATACCCATCCGACTATACGCAATCCACACAGCGACAGACGCAACAGCAATTCACCCAGTATGCGCCGAACGTGATGTACAACGTTCCACAACAGCCTCCGCCGCAGTCGCCTTATGACAGTGTGCCGCAGTACCAGCCGCGGCAATCTGCAGCCATCGAAGTACTGTCGACCCAATTTGGCGTTCCACCGTACTACGCGTCTAACGAGCCAACCAGCGCGCCGGGACCTGCGGTACCACAACCATATGCGCCCACTCAGTTCCTCACCTATCCGCAACCGCCTTCGGTCGGACGTGCTTCGCTCGGGCAGTCCTACCCCACCGGCATGGCCGAGTTCGCGCAGCAGGGTGCAACCGAACTTTTGGAACGACCGGAGCTGGCGCAAGAGCCTTCCAGCTTCGATGACGCCTACAATCAATATCAGAATGCTCTGAGGTTGACTTTCGAGAATACCCGGGGTGGCAGGTTGGTGGAAGCCGGTCAATCTTTGCTCGAGATCTCAGGTTGGCTCTTAGGCCACGCGGAGGAGCTCGGTGGGGCTTCCCAGCCAATAAACCCGAAACGCGCACATTGCTTGGGCTAATGCGGTCGATACAGGTCTGGTACGAGACGAGCAGGAACTGCACAGCGACCGGATCAAGCTGTGGGACGAATTCAACACTTGCTGGCTTGCGGTGCTTCAGAAGCAGAAGGACATGACTCAGGCGATGCTGGCCAGCGGCCAACCGCCTCGTCATCCGCAAAGCATCCTGCAAGAAGACTTTATGGAGAGGATGGGACGAGAGCTCGTGCGATTGTGCGACAGCATGGAGCGACATGGCCTTGTCGACTATCAGATGGGCGTGTGGGAAGAGGAGATTATAAATGGTATGTCACCCTACATCACCTCAAGACAGTTACCGCGGGCGCTGATCATTTGCAGTTCTTACAGAATGTTTAAATCTTCTCGACAATGATGACGAGCCACCCACCATCGACACTACAATCCCAGCAGGACCATCTGCATCGGGACATCCTGGTCGATAAGCCTATATATCTCAGAGACTCCCACTCGTTTGTGCGCTGTCGACCAACGTCAAGGCGTCCTGCATTCCCTACATTCGGTACCACCGCCGCAACCAAGCCTTCTCCTTATCGCCATTATCCGACCATGTATAAAACAAGAAAAAATTCGCACCCTACAGTCGCAACGACAGCAGATATCTCCTATGTGTACCGTATAGACTGAACAGATACCCGGCTTCAGGTGTTTGGTTTCATTTGTTACTTCACACTGGGCTATACCCTGGGAGGCACGTTGTTTTGATTTTTGCCAGCTTTCGCCCTGGTTCTTCACTCCCAGCTGGCCTGGTCGCCTCTTCTCTGCGGGACAGGAACGGCTAGATTCTCCGCCTTCAATGGCATTTTCTACAGTTTTACGGACAAGGGTGTCGCTTTGGGAGCGACATGCGAGCAGACGAGCGAGCAGACGAGTGAGCTAGACTGAAACATGGAAAGAGCAGAAGGATCAGTGGATATGAAAGATACTGTCGGAGGGCTCGAAGTCTCAGGAGACATTACACCCATCCCACTAACCCGGCGTTCGTTCATGCTCCGAGTTAATCCGTAGACGTCGGTATAACTCGGAGGCCAAGAAGCATGGACAATCAAGGACGTCGGTGCTTACAGCGCTGACACGAATAAGTCGGTTGCCGATCATAGTATCGAATGTACATTTACACGTAGGTAAGGTAGCTAGAAGATCGAAATACACGACGGCATCACCTGACTGTGATTCATCTTGTGGAGACCTTTCGATCAGGGTTGAAATGTGCGAAACCCTGATAACGAAAGCTAGGTACTTACAAATACCTACCGTAGCCAAAGAAGCTCGAATTATATCTCAGTGAAGCACTCTTTCGTGAAGTGTACATCGGAGGACGATGAAAGATCTAATATTTGCATATTGGCTACCGGGATGCGGGGGTCTGGCGTGGTTGCCGTCAACGACGAGCGTCGAAGAGTCGACACGGACACCTCCAGGAGACCATCCCTTCTAGTAAGCACCCGAGTCCGACCCGCAAGTTGCTACCGCCTCCTCTATGGTCCATAATCTGGTCTTCATGGTTGGTTACCATATGATATGAGCAGGGGTTGCCAAAGGTAGTAGCGACAACTCAGTGGGGACGCTCATGCTTCCTCTCTTCCGAAAAAAGAACGCTGGGATCAATACGATCGGTCAACAATGAGATGATTTAATAGAGTCTGTACAGGCTTCGGTGATGCAGATATCATATCTTCAAGCTTGTAGTTGTTGATTTATGATGTCGCTGATTACCAGAGGCGTTCAGTTGGAGCTTTTGAAGGTCGGGCGACGCTAAGCTCGCTAAGTAATAAGCTTTCACCCACACCGGTGCGAGTAAAACTTCAAGGTCGAGGAAAGCTACAGCCAGCGTGGAATCTTTGGATGCGGACCTGCTCGATCGTGCCAAACACCTCCTCTGACAGCCCAAGTCAGCTCCCACTGACTCCCTTGAGCTAGGGAAATTATCATGGCGCTGGTCCTGGCCAACGATGAAGCGGATTACAGCATCAAGCCAGAGACAGTCACTCCAGCCCTGGACACGAGCAGCTGGCCATTGCTTCTAAAATCCTACGACAAGCGTATGTCAATTCCTCCATAAGAGCGAATACGGAACCTCCCACTGACATTAATCATCAGTCCTTGTGCGAACCGGCCACTTCGTCCCAATTCCGTGCGGTTGCACCCCGCTCAAGCGCGATCTCAAGTCCTACATTTCCTCCGGTGTCATCAACCTCGACAAACCCTCGAACCCGTCCAGTCATGAGGTCGTAGCGTGGGTGAAGCGGATGCTGAGGTAGAGTGGAATGAGCTCTGAACGAAGCGAGCATCAACTGACGGGAGCAGGATCGAAAAGACCGGCCATAGCGGAACGCTTGATCCTAAGGTCACGGGTTGTTTGATAGTGTGTCTTGATCGGGCCACTCGTCTGGTCAAATCGCAACAGGGAGCCGGAAAGGAGTATGTCTGTGTCATCCGATTACACGACAAGCTCCCGGGCGGAGAAGCCCAACTCGCTCGGGCGTTGGAAACGCTGACAGGAGCCCTTTTCCAACGCCCGCCATTGATCTCAGCCGTCAAGAGACAACTACGTATTCGGACCATTCATGAAAGCAAGCTGTATGAATTCGACAATGACCGACATCTGGGTGTCTTCTGGGTCAGCTGTGAGGCGGGAACCTATATCCGGACGTTATGCGTACACCTGGGCTTGCTGCTAGGCGTTGGTGCGCACATGCAGGAGTTGAGAAGAGTACGTAGTGGAGCCATGAATGAGCAAGATGGAATGGTGACGTTGCACGATGTGCTGGATGCGCAATGGATGCAGGACAACACTCGAGATGAATCGTATCTGAGAAAGGTCATCAGGCCACTCGAGAGCTTGCTTACGACATACAAGCGGATCGTCGTCAAGGATAGTGCCGTCAGTGCAGTCTGCTTCGGCGCCAAACTAATGATTCCAGGGTTATTACGTTATGGTAGGCTCCTCCCTTACTTGTACTTCACGCTCGTGCTAACACCCACTCAAAGAGGCTGGTATTGAGGTACACGAAGAGGTGGTCCTGATGACAACCAAAGGCGAAGCCATTGCACTGGGTATTGCTCAGATGTCGACGGTTGAGCTGTCTACCTGTGACCATGGTGTTGTCGCCAAGGTCAAACGATGCATAATGGAAAGAGATTTATACCCTCGGAGGTGGGGACTAGGGCCCGTGGCTCTGGAAAAGAAAAAGATGAAGTCGGATGGCAAGCTTGACGTAAGACATCCCTTCCGTGAATTGTTTTTCTTCAAATGCTAAGGGCCCTCAGAAATACGGTCGACCAAATGAGGCGACGCCAGCTAAATGGCAGCAAGACTACAAGGATTTCAACGCACCTCTAGAAAACGGTACAGCTGCCCAGCCGAAAACAGAGACCACCACACAAGCAGATGTACTCAGCGCACCGCCTATCCCTCCGGTAGACGCCCCGCCACCCGCAGTGCCAGCTGAGTCAAGGGCTGTGCTAGAGAACGGAGACTCCAAGAAGCGGAAAAGGCACGAAGGGGAAACATCGGAGGAGAAGGCCGAAAGGAAACGAAAGAAGAAGGAAAAGAAAGAGAAAAAGGAGAAGCGGAAATCGAAAAAGGGGGATTCAAGTGACGACAGTGAATAAGGTCGTTGTACTAGGCGTTCGCTTTGGCAGGGGAGTTGCTCTAGTCCAAGATCTTTGTACATTTCGCCTTGGACTTCTCGATTCCCTTGTACCATACGAGCTGTCCGGATAATAACGGAGTTTGGCTAAGTATAAAGAAACATACTATGAAGGTGGTATCAGTGACCGATTGCTTCAGTATGTAGTTGATTGGGCTGTTGTAAATGTTGGATATATACCCTGATACGAGTCTTGCAGGGTGTGCACACTTTTGTTTGACAGGTTATGAGCCCGGCTAGTGCAGTGGGACGTGACTGGGTAATCTCCTATCCTGAAAAGGGTTGAGAACCGGAGGATTCCGGTCGAGTGTAAAATCCAAAAATGGATAATCCTGGGAAGGTTCCAAGTTCGAGTCCCCACCGCTTCCATTACGGTGCAACAAAAGACTGCGAGGCCACCCCGTATTGACGGGTATGGGAGGGTGTTGGATATATACCCTGATACGAGTCTTGCAGGGTGTGCACACTTTTGTTTGACAGTAAATGCCTCGCCATCCTATGCTCGTTTATGCAGATTTAATGCAAGCTTTGCATCAGAACCCCGCCATGCGTGACAACAGTTCGAGTCAAGTTATCACAAGACTGACACTCCCTGATCGTCGGGTACCACATACACCCCCAGACGTTTTCTATTAGAGAGAAATTTTCATTTTAGAAAGATACAGCTCCCAGGTGCGGAAAACATGGCGGAGCTCACCACAACGAGGCTCAATGCAGAAAGCCACCTGCTCCTCGTAAGCTCCTCCTTACTCACCCCCTGGCCAGGAGACCTTTTCTCACGAGATACCGAGCACAGGATCAACCTCTTCTCCGTCTCCCGCACGAACTTGCTCGCAAAAACCTCAAAATCGCTCGACGGCACGTCGAAATGCAGCAGACAAGCGTCCTCTCGACGCTCAAAACGACCGCCAACGCCTCCCTGTCCGGCCAAGCTGCCATCCCGACCCTCGCCTCCCTCGACAGCATGATCGGCCGGATGCAGGGCCTGAAGCGGAAACTGGAAAGCCTGCACGAGGAAGAGAAGGCCATACAGCGGCACTCGAGGCAGCGGATCCGGCACCTGCAGGATCTGTACGAGATCCCGAGTCTGGCGGACGTCAAGTACGACGAGTGGTCGCGAGTGAGGCTGAACAGATTGCTGGTCGATTATTTGTTGAGGAGCGGGTACGGGGAGAGTGCGAGGGCGTTGGCACGGGAGAAGGGGATCGAGGACCTGGTGGATGTGGATGTCTTTGTGCAGTGCCATCAGGTCGAGCAGAGTCTGCGGAACGGGAGGACGCAGGAGTGCTTGGCGTGGTGCTTGGAGCACAAGCCGATGATGAAGAAGACGAGCGTAGGCGTGCCCGCGTTGTGCTACCGGAGAAGTGATCTGAGCTGATTGGGCGGGTGTAGAACAAGCTTGAGTTCGAGTTACGGCTGCAGCAATATATCGAGTTGGTCCGGAGCGGGCAGGCACACAAGCTACTCGAAGCAACGGTCCACGCGCGGAAATACTTGGCACCACACATGGATACGCATTTTGCGGAGATACATAGAGCTGCGGGCCTGCTCGCGTTCGCCCCTGACACGCAGGCGGAACCATACAAGGTAGGTGTTCTAAGGGGCGTTCCCTCGGCGTCCTTGCGCTGCTAATGGTGACGCTACATAGACAATGTACTCGCAATTCCGATGGGACTACCTCGCATCTCTCTTCGTCAAAACCCACCATGAGCTCTTCTCCCTTCCCTCCAGACCGTTACTCCACATCGCCCTCTCGGCCGGACTCTCCGCTCTGAAAACACCATCCTGCCACTCACAGTATGCCAGCAGCAGCTCCAACGCAAGCTCCTCGACCACTTCCGTCTGCCCCATCTGCTCGACCGAGCTGAACGATCTCGCCCGAAACGTGCCCTACGCGCACCACACCAAGAGTTACGTCGAGAACGATCCGATCGTCCTGCCCAACGGTCGGATCTACGGACGAGATCGGTTGCTGCAGATGAGCGCCAAGGTCGGACTCCCGGATGGTCAGGTCAAGGACCCGACGACGCAGGAAGTTTTCGACGCTTCCATGATCAGGAAGGTTTACATCTCGTAGGAATCTTTTCCTGCCTGACCTGCCCCGCGCTTTGCACATGTGCTTCTTCAGCGTCCTTCCATACTGGTAGCATAGCGGAGCGTAGCGGCGCCTGGGCGTCCGGGCGTCCGAGCTTTAGATAGAACACCATAGCATCGTAGCAAAGCCAGCTACAAATCAACCACTCGATCAATCATCCTCATCTTCCTCACTCCCACCCCTCTTCCTCTTCCCCCTCCCCACTCCATCCCCACTCCCATTCCCACGGCCTCGCGCACCAGCACGATCACCGCCATCAACCTCAAACACATACGTCCTCGCCGCCCTCTCCTCGCCCCTCCACGCGCCCCCACCCACCACGCCACCCACGTTGCCCAACGTCCTGGCGTGCCTGTACCCCGGATACGCGCTCGACTGGAACTTGAAGCTCCGGCTGACCTTCAACCCGACGTGGCGGGCTAGATCGCGGATGTTCCAGAGCGTATAGGGCTCGCCGTCGAAGAGGGTGACGACGATGGCACTGCTCGGGTCGGTGCCGGTAGGCGGCGACGAGGGCGGTGCGAGGAGGGGCATGGCAGCTTTGAAGAAGGACACGAGGAGTTCTGCGCCGACCGCACGGAGAAGCTCAGCCGGGGCGTACGCAGGGGACGACGGGATTGGGGAAGGAGGGTTTGAGAGGAAGGGGAGGCAAGGATGGGAAGGGAAGGGAAGGGAAGGGAAGGAAAGGAAAGGAAAGGAAAGGGACGAACCTTGGTTATACCTTACCTGCCGATTGACATCCTTCGTCTTGCCGCCCACGTGCGGGAAATTAAAGACG
>JAABUU010008139.1_pt1 | contig 10518 bp, 16 predicted proteins | sample 5559301 | NCBI WGS metagenome assembly JAABUU01 (sample SAMN10711884, study PRJNA513360) | rock metagenome | isolation source: Antarctica rocks | place: Antarctica: Victoria Land, Richard Nunatak white | reverse complement strand
TCAAAGCAGTAGATGGAACATACCATGCGTGACACGAACCTGGACCTGGCTGCCAAGATGGTGCATCTGCCTTTTGTGTGTAGGCACTGTTTTGATTTCTATTTCAGGGTAAGATAGTCATCAGAAATTTCTGATTCATGTTGTCAAGTGTCAAGTTGGCTGTACAAAGTGCTGCTATGCATGCTGCCTCACTTTTGTGCACGTGGGTGTACAGAAGACCGACCTGCTTGCTCAGGCATGCTTGTGGTGGTCCCCGGCGCATGCAAGCTGCAGTACACGCACATCGCACACACTGCATGCCTGCACTGAGCAACACCCAGCGGCTAACACTCATGCTTAAAAGCAGCAGCCACCTACCCAGCAGGAAGAGCACTACGACTAACGGGATGTCAGTCATTTACAGTCCCATTTACAGTCCCAGTTCTGGTCCTGCTTGAAGCAGTGCATTCTCTATGCAGGCACAAGACATCAAAGGCTGGTGAGGATGGCTGGCTTCCAATGCTCCATGGCAGCATGCACAAGAGCTACCACTACAAACCGCTGAGGCACAAGCCCTAATCTGAGGAAATGTCTTCTGCAGTCATTATAATGTAGTCCTAAGTTCTCTATGCAGAGCAGTTTGGCTGTAGCTCAATGCATTATAGCCAGTTGAATGACTGCACACCCTGTGTCGGTATGCCTGTTCAAAACAGTAGCAGTTCTCTCATTGAAAGCCTAGTCAGCTGAGTAGGATGTACTGGGTTCAAGCTGGCAATGTACAATATTGTGGCATGGCAGTTGATGAGGTATGCATGGAGGAGTGTAGCATAAGCAATAACACCTAATCTGCCAACGTTGTCATTGCTTTTTGTCACGCCAAAAGGTGTGGCAGTCATTGTCTTGTATAGCTTTGTGGTGCACAGCCATGTTTGTGAGAAGTCCACGGATTGGTGCATTTGCGCAAGTACCTAGGTGCATGCAAGTGTTCATATTTACATTGCAAAGTTTACAAGTAACATTGCTCATGCATACACAGCCTCCACACGTTTCTTATCAAGAGAGTCAGTCGGGATCCTGTGGTCACCTGTGATACCATTGACAGTGACTGATCAAAGCAAATGTGTCAATAAACAGTTCTATGCAAATCGATCACCGGAATCACACGTTGAGTACAGCCTTATTCCAGGCTGATTGTGAAAGCCACAATAGCTGTAGTTGTCATCAGTGACACATGCCCTGCCATAGGGCAGTGCGATAAGGCTGTGTGAGAGGGCAGCACAATACGCAGCAGGGCATTTGTTACTGAGTCTTGACAATAGATCTATTGTGCTGCCCACACAGCTGAAGATATACTGTCTCTGTGATCTCAAGCCTGCTTGAAAAGCCATTGTGTGAGACTTTCACTACAGCTTGAAGCCACAATCACGGCAAAGCTGCTTCGCTGTGTCATTAAATGTCAATGAATTTGACAATGCAAAGCAGTGACTGCACATGGTTGTCCAAAACTGGGTTTCCTCATTTTGTGGTGACACCATGCCAGGATCTTGTGTGTACAGCTTCCCTAGCTCGGTAAGTTTTGGTTTGTCAGCTTGCAACAGTGAAGCACTGGGACCCAGCCAGTCCCCAGACGTCCTAGGAGCAAACCATGCATGCCTTTCCACACTTTCATCCATGTCTAAGATCTTGAGGGCATCAGACATGAATGTTTGCTGACGATCTGTTGCGCCATGATGTCCATTGGGACAAGCAAATTCAGTCAGCCATATTGGCAACTTATACTTCTTGCAATCATTGATGTACCATTTCAGGGCAACTGCATTGCAGGTGTACACATCTGTTGCCAGAAAGTCGAAATGACAGCCCTTGCAAATCTCAAAGAATTCATCAAACCTGCAAGCACCAGAGGAAGACTTTCAATGGGTGATGTTACATCTATCAAGCATGCATTGCTTCTGATACAGTCTGATACACAAACTAGACCTACTGAATAGGTGCTCAACACGTAAACATCCGCTTCAGCCAGTACTGTACTACTAGACGGCTCATCTCATGAGTTAGGACCATGCTTCTATCTGAATCAGACATTTGCAATGCGGATGATTTGAATGCTAAGTAGCCCATTACTGCATATGACATGCCATGCATGCTTGATTCATACGGTGCTCACCATTGAAAAGGGTTGCTGCGCACACATTGTGCTCCACAAGGCGCTGGCGATGGGGTACCTAATCTCAACCCCATCTTATTTGCCACTTGCTCCATTGCAGGCCACAAAGCCGCCGCCTCTGCTGGTTCTAGGTTAGACTGCTGCTGGTGACCAGGTTCATTCATACCTAAAAGATGTTTGGCTTGCGGATCAATGACCTTGATGAGGTTTTCTATGCCCCATTTGCCCCACTGCATGGGGACAAACTCTATATTGTGCTCTGAAGCAAACTTCAGGGCAGATGGATTGGAGCTGGGTCCCCAGTCATACCACCAGCGGATGCTTTGTAGGGCTTGCAAGTCTTCCGTCTGCTGAAAGTCCCAGCCTGATTTGCATACTTTGACTTCAGTACACACAGTGTACAGCAGTGTGCAAACAGGCATTCACAAACAACTCTCAGTGAAAGGCTGAGGTAATGTTCAGTGATGTGAATGGCGCGCGGTTGGCAGACCTGTTCCTCTGCCAGCAGGGAGAGCATACAGTCCGACAAGATCTGGGCTGATATGACCGGATATACTGATTTCTGGGCTTGCGAAAACCAACAACCTGCCGACCACAAAGTATGACCAGGCACTTACCAACGTCGACAGCATACTGCGAACTCCGAATGGCGGTGATGTACCATAGGCTGCGTTGCAAGTGATTTGTGATCTACTCTTACTGGCGTTACATGATTTGTTTTGTTGGCGTTATGCAAAACTTTTTCTGTCTGTTTGACTAGACGCACTTGATTTGCCTGAAGCACAAGCCGCGATGGCCACAGAGGAATGGGTCAAACGTGCGATAGAGAACAGCAAAACATATGAAGAGCTTCCACAAAGGGTTCGGACTCTGCTGCCGGTTACAGAGTGGAAATCAAAGTATGCAATCCCTCTCAGATCGTTTCGCAGCACGCACACGACAACGTCCTGATCGCTGCCTATATATAGCAAAATCCTGATTTGATATCCTGCAGAGTCAAAGAGCACTGCATTCAGAAGGGCTTTGGTTGGAATGATAGTCTAGCAAGTACTAGCTGCTCAGAGCCAGAGTACTATGAGGATCTGCTAAGGTTCTATCGATACAACTATAGGGTGAGCTACTAGGCACAACGGACAGGCCCAGCAGTCCACTGGCGTATATGGTGCATGCCCTCACAGCCTGTCTTCCATTTGCAGTTGTTTCCATATCACTTGAGCGACTATGTCTGCCGTGTGCTTCGCTTCACCCCATTCAAGTACTACTGTGATCTATTATACACCGTCATGCGGGAGGAGAAGTCATATGACCAGATTCCAAACTTTGCGGTAACCTTCTTTGCAACCTGTCTCTCATGTTGCAGCTGATATTCCAGCCTGATTTTCAAAAGTGCCCTGTCTGCCACGCTTCAAGAAACACACTCCGTGGCTTGCAAGGTGCAAGCCTGTGCATGCCTGCTCTGAGGATGTGGATGCAAGTCATTGCAGTCTTGACAGTGTATGATGCTCGAAGGCCCACGATGCTGCCTATCTGCATGCAAGGCAGGTTGCCCATTACTTTTCTTCGCATGGACAACACACATTGTTTCAAGTGCAGGCTGCAGATATAGTGCAGCAAGTAGGCATAGGCCGCAATGAGTACATTGCCATCATGAACAAGTGCAAGGCCAAAAAGTTGCTGTGGCGTGTGAACAAGAGCATTGCTAAGGAATTTCTGCCAGTCACCCCTTTGGACATCAACATACAGCCCTGGTGGACTGTTGGCATCGTCAACCTGAGTAGGTCTTCATCCTCCTCTGCTGTGCATCCATTCAATATGTGGCATGCATCCGTGTACGTTTTCTGTGCCTTTTGAGTTGATGAGTGTGACCTGCATCAGAAATTGGTAGATGTGTGGTGTGTGTTGGAGGGTTCGCTCTTGATCTAGCTCAGCTGTCAGATCTTCTGCATTTGCACATTGCATTCGTCAACGCAAGCTCTGCTACCTAGCCCTGCCATTTGCACAATTGTAATGTAGGCGCGTAGCAGCATGCACGTGCCTCTGATTCTTATCTCTCATGACTCAGCCTGTGGTGAGCAGGTGAGCAAGAGTTCAGAGCCTTAACTCCAGAGGAGCTAAAAGCTTGCCAGGATGGTTGCAAGCCAGGGGGGTGCCAGGTGGCAGACCTGGACCGGGCGCTGCTGCAGCAACTGTACAAGAAGGGTCTGATACACCTGGATGTACCTATCCGCCCAAACGATCATGTCTCCATACCGCCTCTGGAGGTATAGACCTATCTTCAACTCAGACTCCCTGCTTTCAGCAGCTTGTGCTTGCTCAGGATTGAATGCATGCGATACTGGATCTCTGACATATTGTGCATGTGTGCTCCATATAAGCGTGACACTAGAATTTGACCCAGCTTAGGGCCATCAGCCTTTGTACAAATAGCAATTGGAAGTCTGATACATGGTCTTGTTTGACCATCAGTGCCTCAAGGAGCTACAATATGTTGCCACACTTGCACTGCTCCGTTCTGGGCATGTTGTGAAACCATCCCACTGCTGTATGTACATGCGCTTACCCGTCGTGACCAGCGTAACCTGCAACATGCTGCTGAGGTAGCAGGCATGTGCAGGGATTTGTGAGCAACAAGGACAGTGAAGAAGAGGGCAAGGGGGACCCTCTGGAGGCGTTGCTGTATGCAGTGTTTGTGGCAACCAGTGAGCGAGCCAGCGTGGGTGAGCTGGCAGGCATCCTGTCTGTGGAGGTGCCCAAGCTGCAGATGGCCATCTCCATTGCCTGCCGCCTGGGCTTTGGCACGCGCCTCACCCCGCCCCACCACGGTCAGCCCCTCTCTGTACCGCTGCCACTGCCTCAAACACGCTACTGCTGCTATGCTAGCTGCCCAAACAGCAACACGTACAGGACTTTCCTCTCAGATGCATGTCTTCTCCCCTTGCATACGATATGTGTTCAATAAGTGAATGAATGAATGGACAAAAGATGCCAAATGGAGCCACCACAATTTCTCAGTCTGTGACAGCATATGGTTGGCAAACTTCATGGCTGCTTGCCTTGGCGCTGGCACTGGCTTCTGCTGCTTGCAGGCCAGCAGGCAGATATGGCATCTGCTTTCATCTTCTGCATCACCACCAACCATGTCACCTGTCATTTTTGTCCCATCCTGTTGTTCTGTTTGGCTCCCTGCTGTTGCTCAGGCATTCCTCCCTGGCTGCCTTCATTCCTTTGTCTTTTTTGCTCTTCCACGTATCCTGACTCTTCTGCTTCTGCATTGCAACCTGGTCTTCTTTTTCTTCCATTTCTTCTGCTTCAACAACGTCAGTCATCTTCACTGCATGGTGTATGATGTATCAGGCGAAGGGGAGGGGCAGCAGGCACAGACAGGGGATGTGGGGCTGGAGCTGGACCTGGCAGATGCTTCTGCCTCTTCTACCTCTGCCCCAGGGGCAGGCCCACCCAAGGATGGGGCTGCCACCCTTGCCATTGCAGGTAGACACAATGCCTAGTGCATATGCTGCGTGGTCACATTTACAGTGGCTGCACGAAAGCATGGAATTGGTTCTGTAATGGGGCTGCACGTCCACTGGCTCATCACAAGAATACATATATCAACACATCGCTTGTATGACACATTGAATGTTCATATCTCGTCTGGATCACAGCATTTGAGATTGAGAGGATCATGGCACCAATGTGCAGAGAGGGAACTGACTGGAAGGGTGCTTTACTGAGTCCTTTGCAAGATGAAGAAGTGTGACATGTGCAGGCACGGGGGCGGGAGAGGGGGGCCAAGCCACTGCTTTGGTGGTGGATGCAGAAGTGACATCATACCTCATGATGGGGGCCCTCTCCCCCGGCCTCAAGCGCCACTCTGTCACCCTCTTTGAAGGTGCCCACCTACTGTCTTCCATGTGCTTGGTCATGCAAGCCTCATCGGTAACATTTTGCACTGTATACACACTTATTTCTGCTGTTCACAGGCAGCTATGTGCAGCTGCCGTGGCTCCATGGACGTCTGACACTGTTCCCTCATCTGCTTGCCGTGATGATCTGTGTTCGTGTTACTCACCATAACTCATCCCACAGTACGTCATCAGCTTGTGTTCAAACCTGCTGCCTTTGCAAGTGCAGCCTTGCTTGTCACATGCTCATGCAAGTTCTGTTCATTGTTACACCTTTGAGAGAGAAGGCTACTGGACCCTTTTCTGAGATGGTCCTGAATTACTCAATTGGAAGCCAAGGTGAGGTGGCTTGTGGTAGCCGCGTGTCATTGCCTGCTCAGCAGGGCAACGTGACAAAGCCACTTGCATAACTGCTGGTGACTGGTGACAGCCTGATTAGGAACCTGCACTAAGCTGGTGGTGCACAACGGCAAATGACAGGCCACCAATATGGCTTGCACTCCAGCTCTGCTGTCTGCTGTCTGGTCATGCTTGATGTGGCTTCACACTGCAGGGGGTCGGGTGACAGGCAGGGAGGTGATTGCTGAGCTGGTGGTGGAGCTGCGAGCTAGCGTGGAGGCTGCAGAGCAGTTTGAGGGGGAGATGCGCAACCTGGCCGCCTATGCCAAGGCTCTTGCTCAGGCCCTGGACTGCATCCGCTCTGCTGGAGGCAACAGGTCTGTAAGATTTCTGCAAGCCTTGACCAGTCCCTGCTCCCTCAATTGCTGCCATGCGAGGCTGCACAATCTGCCAGCCTGCTCCACTGCTTGAGCCCAGGCTTTGCACTGCATTCCCTCTGTTGGTAACAACAGGTGTAATTTGGCATTGCTCCAACCTGATTGCAAGCGTGTCTGAGCACTCACAATGCAAGGTATGGACTGGATCTGCTCTGCTGGCAGCAACTGGTCTAGCTTTTGCTCATGAGGCATTGCTAGGACATGAGATACTGGTGTGTTTGAGCAGTCCAGAAACAAAGCTCTAGAGTCCACATGCTCTGCTGGAGGCAACAGATCTAGTCTACGTGGTGCCCTCTACCTTGTGATCATCCGGCACTGCTGCAATGCGCCTTGCAAGTGGACACCAGCAATCTTGGTGCTGCAGTGCATCTGCTGCATCAGTAACATTGAGCAGGTGTCATACATTCAATGTGATTACTGTTGTTGCTGATGGTACCATGCACAACTTGAGTGCGCTTTGTGCATGGCACATACATTCCAGGTCTATAGATGCATCAGTCAACATTTATACATTGCCTGTGTTGTTGAAAATGACAATGGGTGCAGGCCTGTGGAGGTGCTGCGAAAGGAGAGCTTGGCAGGCTTGGCGCCCTCTGCTGCCTGCCGGGTCCTCAGCCATGCCTATGCAGCTGTTGTCCCCATCACTCCTCTTCCCTACCCCCCTCTACCCCTCAACCCCAACACCCCAGGTTAGTCATGCTCAACATCTGTGTTGTGATTGTGGGATGCATCTGTCTGCATCTGCAGCTCGGCTGATATTTGCTTGCATTTGTGTTTTGCGTGCAACACTGAGCAGTCATCTCATGGAAGCAGGTCCTCCTGACAGGCGAGAGTTGTGTTGCCTCAGAGAGATAATACCTTGCTATTCTGCAACAGTCTTCATGGTAGGGCTACTATCTTGATGATCAGGGCTCTAGTTATTTTATAAGCCATTGCTGCAGCAGGCATTTGCCTTCTGTATTTGGCCGTGCAGACACTCACAATTTGGGTCGAAACCTTGCCCCAACTCACATGTCTGAACAGCGCCTATGTCAAGGGTCATTAACAATACGGCAGAGGTTGTATTGAGGGTGCTGTGCGTGACAGTGTGTGTCACAGAAGTTGGACCCTAAACTGCGGCACTCTGGCTACTGCTGGCTCTGTACACAGGCAATGCTTCAAGGACTCTCAGCCATACCCCAGTCTGTGACCAGCATCTGTCTTGACGTGCCAAATTTGAACTTCACTTCCCAGATTTGCTAGCTTGTCTGGCACAGGCCCCACCAACTTTGGGCCAACAGCAGAAGCAGGCACGCCCTGGCTGCAGCTGGCCCTCTACACAGCCATGGCTCAGGGACCCCTCACTGTGGTCCTGGTCTGTGGGCAGCGCCTCTGGAGGCTGCCGCCCCAGCTAGCCTGCTGCACCCATGTCCTGGTCTGGCCCTGGGACCTGGAGTCTGTCAGGGCCCAGACCAGCCCTGTCATGCTGGAGTCAGCCTTCCTGCTCTTCAGCCTGAATGAGTACCTGAGCCGGACAGCAGTCATGGTGCAGCCCCTGAATCTGCCGGAGGGGTCTGATGTGGCCAGTCTGAGTGCGGTCCAGATTCCGCTGCCGCCACTGAGCAAGGGCAGCATGCTGCAAGGTAGGCAGACCTCACCAAGCTTCTGGAATACTGTAGGTCACATGCGCCGCTTATGCATTGACATGTCCAACATCTTTGTTTGTGATGGCATGCAGTGAACAAAGATTGTGCGCAAAAGAGTTTGACCCTTGATCATGATGGTCCACAGCATGTTGCATGCAGCGCTGTGGCACAGCTTGATAATGCTGCAGCATGAAGCGACCAATGGCAGATATGCTCCCTTGTCAATTTGAGTAAGGGATGTTTGGCAAGGCTCAACTGCGGTCAACTTCACTCACAGGCGTGGACACAAGGAGTGGTGCCAAGGTGCAACTCCAGCGCCCTGCCAACTTCGATGATGCTGTCAAGAAGCTGGGACTGGAGCATGCGCTGGGCAGCCTGCGCTTTATGAGACCCACCCCAGCTACCACTTCCCACTCTGACGAAAATGTCAACAGGGTTAACTTGCCGACGGATAGTGCACAAGACAGCTATCAAGAGGCTGCAGCGAGAGGGGATGCAGGGGAGAAGGATGATGGTGACTGGATGCCCCTGCACCTGCAGCTGGGGCTGCCGCTTGCTCCTGCAGGCTTGTGTGATCTAGTGTGCAGGTACTATGCCCTTTTGCCATCATGCTGTGATTATACATGCTGCTTTTGCACCAGAAGGATACCTGTGCAGTTTGCATGCAGCCATGAAGCTCATGCACCCCTGACACTGAGGCAACGTTGCAGAAAGCTTGCACTGATCAAGTTGCACCTGCTTGCACAAAGATGAAGACCCTTTTGCGTTATGAAGTTGAAATATTGGCAATTGGTGGTGCAGTCAAGCAACGGCAGCCAAGTTCTTGGATTCAGATAGTCGGCAGCAGCATCAAGAAGGGCAGGCACAACTGCAGCAACAGCTGTTCAGCATTATATCAGACTATGGTGCCTGCAGCAACTGTCAAGCAGTGATGGGCAATAAGGAAGATGATGCAATAAGCTTTGTGGACTTGCCAATCTACAACCTGCTCTTCGATGGGAAGCAAATTCGTCAGCTAGATTACACAGACTACCAGCAGGGCATTGGCTGCTTGTGTATTGAGTAAACATGCCAATGTGCTTGTTGCCTTGGATGAATGGTCAAGTTTGATGTAATGCGTACAATACAAGCTTTTGCGTACATGTCAGGAGAATCCTATAAAGTGCTTCAGCACTTCATAGACGCTGGCTTGTCACTGTTGGGCCCTTCAGACGTGACACAGCATCATATGTGCCATCATGTTTGCTCTACAGACATTAGAGAACTGTCGTGGGTGTCATCTGTTTTGCGTTTGAGCTTCATGCTTTCCCATCTGGTACCCAGCATCAAACCACGCCATGAGAAGGTCTGTCAAATTGCCATCTTGAATGCATTGCGCACGACTGTGAAGAGCGTCGCGCGATGACTGAGATCTTGGTGGAGACGCTTGCTGAGCTATCACTGGCGCAGATTCAGATTGTTCTGCATTCAGCCAGAAAGGCAAAGGTAATTGGAAAGGGCATGATACTCAAGACTGAGGAGACAGCCCAACACATGTCTGTTTCAGTCAGTCTTGACATGCACCCAACAAAAGATACAATTTGTAAAGCACACCCATGAGCTTCACAGATGCAAATTGCCTGCAACTGTCTGACTAGCCTTTGTGCAGCTCCTTGAAAGCCCTGAAGCATACAACAGAAACCCACCTGTTGTCGCAGACAGCATTTGCTCTAGCAGTTTCAGATGTGTGGGGCACAGCGGAGGTCCTGGTGGAGGAGGCGGTGGAGGTGCTGTGTAACCTGCAATACCTTTCATCACTGCTTACAGCATTCAAAACCATCACGCAGTAATGTCATGGCTGTGAACAAAACCAGCTGGGCATACGCAAATATGCATTGAGGCTCACCATAGTATTGCCAGTAGGCAGCCCAGTCAGCCCCGCTATACTGCTGATCTTCCGGGATCTGATGCTCTACTTGTGACATTGGCTCACTCGTACTTTCTACAGGCTGTTGGCTCAACTTCTGCTGTTGTGTGTGTACTGTACTCAGATCAGCAGCATTCGCTGCATATCCCGTGCAAAAACATTC
>JAABUU010008138.1_pt1 | contig 10519 bp, 7 predicted proteins | sample 5559301 | NCBI WGS metagenome assembly JAABUU01 (sample SAMN10711884, study PRJNA513360) | rock metagenome | isolation source: Antarctica rocks | place: Antarctica: Victoria Land, Richard Nunatak white | reverse complement strand
TTGATGCGAGCGACTGGTTTCGGGCGTACTGGTATGTGGTTGTACTGCTGGGCTTCGCTGGCTCGGTGGCGTTTAAGCAGTACGACAAGACCACCAAGGGCCACTACAACATTGATAAGATCAAGCTGAAGCTGCCAATTATCGGGGACTTGTCACTGAAGCTGAGCATCTCGCGGTTCACGCGCACGTTTGGAACACTGATTGCATCGGGCGTTCCTATGATGCGCTCCATGGAGATTATCGGCGAGACATCGGGCAATGCAGTCCTGGCGGAAGCGGTTGCCAATGCCCGCGTGTCTATCCGCGAAGGGGCTAAAATCAGCGCGCCGCTCGCCTCGTCGGGCTTGTTCCCGGCGATGGTGACGCACATGATTGACGTGGGCGAGGAAACAGGCCGCCTGTCGGAGATGCTGACCAAAGTCTCCGACTTTTACGATGACGAAGTGGACGCCATGGTCAAGGGCCTGACCTCCATGATAGAACCCATGCTGATTGTCTTCATGGGCGTGCTGGTCGGCTTTATCGCTATCTCGGTGATGAGCCCCATCTTTAAACTGGTCAGCTCCATCCACTAAGCGCGCCGTACACCACAGCGCGCTGGGGCAAATCGGTTCTTTGGAAACGAATACAAAAAGGCCCGCGCGCGGCACGGCAGCGTTTATTTATGGCAGACACCACAAGCACCGCCGACAACTCAGGCACTACTACTGAGAACACTCCCCCCGCCTGGAATGGGCGAGACCGGCGCGGGCCGGGCCGCTTGGATGACGAGTCACGCGCGCACAAGCTTCTCGCCCAGTACCAGGCACGCGGGGCCGGGGCCGAGGCGGCGCGGGATGCCCTCGTCCTGCAATTCCGGCCTCTGGTGCAGAAGCAGGCGCGTCAGTTCTTTTCGGGGACTGTGCCGCTCGAAGACCTGGTGCAGGAAGGCTTCCTCGGCCTGATGCACGCGATTGACCAGTACGATCCGACGCGCGGGGCGAAGCTGATCACCTACGCCACCCATCACATTGATGGGCACCTGCGCCACTTTCTGCGCGACCGGGTGCAGATTATCAAAGAACCCGCCTGGCTTCAGGAAATGGCCCACAAGGTGCGCCGCGAGACCGAAGCACAGACCCAGGCCCTGGGCCGCGAACCCTCCGAGGCGGAAGTGGCCCACGCGCTGGGCCTGCGCGAGGCCGAGGTCGCCCGCATCAATGCCACCCGCTCCACGTTCGCCGTGTCGTCATTGGACGAGGCGCAGGAAACCGGCTCGGCTGCCGCCCATGTCGTGCAAAGCAACCTGGAAGCCTCGGCGGCAGAGCTGCCTATTGAAGACAAAGTGGTTCTGGAACATGCCCTTACCCGCCTCAAAGAGCTAGAGCAGAAGGTGCTGTATGCCTTCTACTATGAAGACCGTAGCCAAACAGACATTGCCCGCGCGCTGGGCGTTTCCAACAACTACATCTCCCACATACTCAAAAACTCAGCCCGGAAACTCCAGCAGATGTTCCGCGCGGATGCCGTGCGCGAAGCCGCTTTGCAGCACGAGCAGCGACGCCTGCGCCTGAGCGCCCACGGCGATAGTGCCGAAGACCCCGACCCCGCACCCACGGTTGTTGACCCTGTCACCGGCTTGTACACCCGCCGCTATTTTGACTCGCGTCTGGATGAAGAGCTGTCCCGCGCGCACCGGCACGGGCTGGAGCTTTCCGTCATCCGCATTTCCGTCAGCGAAGACCTGCGCGAAGCCTCGCTGTTTGTGCAGGTGGCGCAGACTGTCAAAGACTGCACCCGCCGCTCGGATTTGGTCGCCCGCGCCGGGGAACGTGAAATCGCCGCCCTGCTGCCCCATACCGGCACATCGCGCGAGATTGTGATGCAGCGCATGCACGAGCGCCTTGCGGCCTGGAAGTCCGCCCTCCCTCAGCCCTGCACGATTGCCCTGGGCATGGCCTCCTACCCCGGCTACAGCCGCAGCGCCGCCCTGCTGCAGGCCGCCGCTCCCCAGCAGACAGTCTAAAACGCACGCGCAAAAACGCCCTGCCGAACACTCATACGTTGTTCGGCAGGGCGTTTTGCCGGACGGCACAGGTTACTTTTTCATCGCGCACGCGTTACTTCTTCATCGCGCCCATTGGGGCTTTGCGGACATAGCCGTTGACATGGACAGTCTGGCCCGACTTGGTATGGCGGGTATAGCCCTGGATCGCTGTCATTTTGGGCATCATTAGGGGCGATTTGCGCTTGTAACCTTTGACCTGCACGACCTTGCCGCTTTTGAGCACTTTGGTGTAGCCCTTGACGCGGGTGGGAGCGGGCCGGGCCGACATGGCGGGCGGAGGGGGAGGCGTCTGGGCAAAAGCCGCTCCGGCAAACAGGGAAGCGATGCTCAGTACGGCAGTCAGCTTGGCGAACAGTTTCATGGAAAAGTCCCTTTCAAGTCTGTCTCTGCGGACAGGTGTTACTTTCCGAAGCGCGGCGGGCAGGGTAAAAGTTCCTTGCAAACCGGCTGGCCGTCGCTTCTTTTTGCACTTTGGCACGCATTCTTTGGGCATTGTTATGGTATTCCACTGCCGCTGCAAGCCATAATCAACGACGGAACAAATTCGTCCGTCGTTGATTATGGCTTGGAATGCGCGGGGAACGCCTGCGCCCCGGCTTTGGCGCACCGGCGGCAAACCGGGTCGGGTGCTGCGGCAGGCGGAAAAAAAGTGTAAAATCAACGCGAGGCAGCGGCGCTTTTTGCGAAGAATCCGCCACTCAGGAGGTGACAATGCCCGCACCCTATCAAGATTGGGAGGACGATGAGCGTCTGGCACGGCGTTACACCCACGATCCTTTGGGGGAGACGCAGAGTGTGGAAACGCTGTTTCGGCGTCACATTGAAGCTACGTATGCGTTTGCGCGGCGGTTTTTGCCGACCCGCGAGGACGCCGAAGAAGCGGCGTCCGAGTGCTGGCTGCGGGCTTTTCGGGCGCTGCGGGCGGGGCAGTTCAAGGGCGAAAGCCGGTTCAAGACATGGCTGCTGGGGATTGCGCGCAATGTCTGCCGCGAGCGGATGCGCCAGCCGCGCCTGCCCACCCTGTCGCTGTCCGGGCTGACCGAGAACGGGCGCGGCGACTGGGTCTTGTTTTCGCCCATCCCGGAAGAAAAAAGCGCCTTGGACATAGCCCTGGACGCGCTGTCTGAGGACCACCGCTTGGTTTTAACGCTGTGCGATTTGCAGGGCCTGACGGCTGCGGAAGCCGCGCCGCTGCTGGGGCGCACCTTGCCGGCGGCGAAGTCGCTGCACGGGCGGGCGCGGCGTGCTTTGCGCGACCAATTGGAACAACAGCAGGAGGAAGAAAAATATCTATGACGCCACCACTATCGCCCGAAGAATGGGCAGAACTGCTGGACTTGTCGCTGGACGGCGCGCTGCCGGAGGCGTGGCAGGCGCGTGTAGACGCTTATCTCGCGGCTGACCCTGCTGCCGCACGGGATGCGGAAAGCCTGCGCCGAACGCTGAACAGTCTCGCTAATGCCCCTACCCCGCGCCCCGACGCGTGGTTTGTGGAGCGCGCCCTCCAAGGCGTGCTGCGCGAGCACCGAGCGGAAACCAACACCGACTTTGTCCAAGAACGATAAAAGATACACTAAAAAGCAACAAAGGAAACCAAACCAATGGCAACAAAAACCGCCGTCGCCGACACGCTCAAAGTAAGCAGCCCGCGCAAAGAACTGTTTGAAGGCATCCAAACTGTGGGCAAAGCTGTCGCCACCCGCTCCAGCCTGCCGATTTTAACCCATGTGCGCCTTGCCGCCAAAGACGGCAAAGTGTCGCTGATGGCAACCGACCTTGAGATGTGGATGGAGCACACGCTGCCCACCACGACATTGGCCCCGGACGGAGCCGCCACCGCGCCCGCCCGCAACTTCACCGAGCTTCTGGGGGCGATGCCGGATGCCGAGGTGGAGTTCTCGCTGGAAGCCGACACCCACGCGCTGCGCCTGCGCTGCAACAAAGCCAACTACAAGCTGCTGGGCCTGCCTGCCGAGGAGTTCCCCCTGCTGCCGCAGGTCAAAGAAGAGTCGCGCTTTGTGATTGACAAAACCGTGCTGCGCGATGCCATCCGTCAGACGCTGTTCGCCACGTCGTCCGATGAGACACGGGCCATCCTCACGGGCGTCCTAGTCGTGTTCCAGGGGGACAGCCTGAAGTTTGTCGCCACCGATACGCACCGCCTGGCTGTGCGCGAATGCGCGGTTAAAGAAGGCAGCGGCAGTGCGAGCGCGATAGTGCCCGCGCGGGCGATGAGCGAGCTGTCGCGCATTATCGGCAATGACGAGGGCGAAGTGACAGTCACGCTGTCGTCCAACCAGATACAGTTCCACATCCCCGATGAGAAAAGCGGCGACACGACACTCATCTCGCGCCTTATTGACGGGCAGTTCCCGAACTACGAGCGCGTCATCCCGCCGCAGGCCACCAAAGTGCTGACAACAGCGCGGGAGCCATTGGCGCAGGCCATCAAGCGCGCGGCGATTGTCGCGCGCGACTCGGCTAACAGAGTGGTCTTGCGGACATCGGAAGACGGCGACAAGCTGCTGATTACCGCCGAGTCGGGCAGCGTGGGCAATGCCGACGAAGAAGTGGAAGTGGCGTATGTCAACGGCGAAGGGCCTGTGGAGATTGCGTTTAATGCCAAGTACCTGCTGGACGTGCTGAACGTGCTGGACAGCGAGGGCCTGCACATTGAACTCACTGAGCCGCTGCGCCCCGGCCTCGTCCGCCCCACCGAGAACGCCGATTATTTGTGCGTGCTCATGCCCATGCAGGTGGTATAAAGAGCTGCTTCCGCGCCCTCCTCGGCTTTAGCAAGCACGCCGCGGAGGAATATCTCACTCTAGGCTCAGATCACCGGCGGCTGCCGAGAAGAAAAAGAGCATGCAGGGGTGCATTCCAGCCTGTCCGGTGTGTGCTGGCACTTTGCGGATTAATCCTAGATGTAAATCTTGTAAGTGGGGATGCCCAAAGCAGGGCCGATAATAGCCCACAGTGACCCCATGGTGTAGTCGCCCAAGATAAGGCCAAGGAACAGGGGTATGCCTGAGCGGTAAGCTTTGATGCCGCCATAACGGAGCAGAAGGGCCTTTAGCGTCCAGGCAATAAAGACCGGCAGCCAGAAGTACTCCATCGCAAACGAGAACGCCAGCGCATACCCCGCCGGATGAAACGGCCACCAAACGAAATAAGAGCGCATGATGGCGAGGAAGACGGTAAAAATCAGCCCGCCGACGATATAATACAAGCCGGTGGAAGCCGGAGCTTGCGGCTGCGTCAGCCACGAAGCGAGAGGCGTAAAGGCTTCCGCGCCGCCCATTGGCCCCTTGAAGCCTACGGCTTTGCCCGCCGCGCCCGCCATATAGGTGACATGCAAATTGGCCCAATAGGCCGCCAGCAGGCTGACCAGCGAAGCAATAACCAGAGTTGTCACGATGCCGCCAAAGCGCACGCCGGGCTTGTCTTCCAGCATCTTAAATGCTTCCAGTTGGTTGGGCATAGGGTGATTGCGGTAGCCTCTGTTGAACCAGTGCATCATGGCAAGAGCGGTCAGGTTCTGCGGGCCAAGCGCGGCTGTGCCAAACAGGGTCACCAGCACTTGTCCAGGATTGACAAAGTTAATCTCATGCGGGGCGCCAAGCTCGGCCCGCACGCGGGTCAGGGTGAAGCCGAGCAGCAGAACAATCCCAAAAAAGCCCACGCCGACCCACAGGCTCATGCCGATCAGGCGCGAAAACAAAGCCAGCAGGCAAAGCCCCACGCCGATGCCAACAATAGCGCATCGCAGGCGCAGAGCCTCCTTGGGGTCATCCGACGCCTTGCCCAGGCGTATCAACCGCCCGGCCTGATGCCAGTGGGTGCGTCCAGCATAAAGCAGCATGGCCCCCAGCCCAAGCCAGGCCCCCGACGCCTGCTCTCCAAAAAACGGAAAGCCGCTCGCGCCTGCCCCTGTGTCCCACCCGGCAACGCTTCCTAAAATGCGGAAGGCGCGCGAGGCGACAAAAAAGAACCAGCAGGAGAAGGACAAATCCAGCGGCATAAAATACGCGATGCCAATGGCAAATGGGTAATAGCTTGTCCGAGTAGTCCCAATCGCGCTCCACGGCTTGCCTGTGATATAGGGGCTGATGTCATACGGGTGAATCTGAACATCGGGGATGCGGGGGAAAAGCTCATGCAGGCCGTTGAGAAACGAGATGCCAAAAGCAATCCCAAAGCCGATCCACATGCGCGGGTTCTTCCAAAACGCTGGCACGGCATCATCGGCGGTCATAGCGAGGGGTAATTGCACCAGGGGAAAGGTCAGCTTTTCGCTTTCAATCCAGGGCCTGCGCACCAGAATTGTCATGCACAGGTAGATGCCGACAAGAGTGAGAAAGAATGCCCCCCAAGCCGCCAGCGGCACGACCCAGGAGACAAGGTATTCGCGCCCTTCGGGGCTGTAAATGCTGACATGGCCCGCATAAAACGCCGACAATGCAGCGTGGTCGGTCACCAGCAGCCAGGAGGGCAGGTATTGAAAGAAAAGCTGCTGCCAGCGATTGTCTTTGGTGGCATACCAGTAGGGGTGGCTGATCTCGCCGAACATGTTTTGCAGGGTGTCGTGTCCGCAGAAAGTGCAGGAAACCACCAGCATGACATAAATCAGCAGCAGCTCGGCCTGCCGCAAAGCGGTATGGGGGCGAGGGGAGAGCTTGCGCCAAAGCAGGTTCAGCAGCACCAAGGCAAAAAGAAAAAAGATAGGCGTGATAAACAGCGGCAGCGAAGTGCCGTCCAGCGTGTACCAGCGTATCTCAATAATCGTGACCCAGAGTGCATTGAGGGGAACAAGCAAAGTGCCCAGCAGCAGCGCGCGCCATAGCGAGAACGGGCGCATGGAGGCTAGGGGGAGAGCACCGGCATTCGGCTCATTTGCCTGGGGGGATCGTGTTGCCATGGAAAAAGTCCCTGGGTATAAGAGTTTGTTTGTTTGAGGGTATACTAAGCACCCCTACTAGAATACCCTCACAATCCAGAAAACGCTCTTGTTAAATGACAGGGAAGCACTATTCTGATGCGAGTCGCAGAGGCTATCATGCGCATCCGTGGGCTGTGCGTGTCGGCAGCAGGCAGCGCTAAGGAGAGAGTGCCGCCGCCTTCGCCTCATAGTCTAGAGCTAACACAGACGAGGGGTTTCGCCACACGCGGCACAAAGGCTGCGGCGACCGTGTGCCTGCGGGGGCATTTGCATCCGTGGAGTACGAGCGCTTGCCGCTCGCGGCCTGGTATTCATAAAGTGGAACAATGGCGGGAGACGGCTTTTCGTCAGGGCCAGCCGCGACAGGCAGCGCATAAAAGACAGGGGCTGAATTGCCGGTCTGCTCTTTTTGCAGCGCGCCTGTCTCGGCAGCGTAAATGGGAACTAAGCTTGAATGAGGGCGGCCTGGGGCAACGGCATAGAACGGGATCGCCTGCACAAGACCCCAAGCGCCTGCGGCTTCAACCTGGTCACGAGTATGGTAGCTGTTAGCGCCATCACGACGCTTGACGGCATACACCGGCGAAGGCAGAGCGAGACGCGGGTCATCCAGAGCCAGGCGATACATAAGCTGGTTGTAATTGTAGCGCGGCGTCACGTCTTTGACATCAGAATAGGTGTCAACATAGGTTCCCTCAAAGTAGATCAGGCGGCCACCTTCCTGGTCAAAGAATGGGTGCTGGACTGGATTATAGAAAGTATAGTGGTTGTGCGTCACAATCTTGCGGGCGTACAGCCAGGGGCCAACCGGCGTATCCGCCTCCGCGAACCAGACTTCGCCCAGAAACGAGGGGGAGCCATAGACCTGGGTCGTAATTAATATCCAGCGCTTGCGATAGGCATTCCAGAAGACCGTGCCGCCGTGCGAGGTGACAAATGCGTCTGTTTCAATATCCCGAAGCTGCGTCAGCACTTCGTCCTGCTTCATCTTGCCCAAAGAAACCAACTTGCTCGCTTGGTCTTCTCCCAAAGCAGCCGTGTTGGGCTTCCATGCCCAGAGCAGATGTCCATCGGCGGCCCTCTCCAGCGGGGTCTGCGCACCGTCAAAGCGCGCGCCGGGAGCCAGGCAGGTGAATGCCTCATAAGTCTTAGAATTGGTGATATGCGCTAAGTCCGGCGTGCTGCGCACGAGTGGGAATGCCCCCATTTGCTGCGTCTCAAAATACAGATAGTCTTTGCCCTGCGCGCGCACGGGAAATGGCACCCCCTCCGGGTGGAGCGGATCGCCTTTTGGATAGGTGCAGATGGGTGCAAAGACTGCCTTAGCATCGTCAAACTCCGCGAGGCCGGACTGGGCAAGGGATTGATCGTGGTTGATTTCGGCGTAGTGCGTGAAGAGGTGCTCTTTGCCGCCATCTTTCATCGTGAACAGGCCGCCGACCCAAACCGGGCCGGGAGTGCCGGGGATGGGGATCATTGGTCGGCTGAACCCGCTCGCGTCCACCCAGTAGGTCAGGTCTATGCCTTTGCTGGGGTCAAGCCCGCCCTCGGCGGGAAGCTGGGACGTTGCTCCCGAAGTCGCAAACTGCCCCAGCGGGTACGACGGTCTATTGGTGTCCCCATAAAACCAGTAGATTTCCCCGTGGTAGGGTGCTGCCATCACCGTGTCCTGCCCCATCACCTGCCCATTCAGCAACGGATGCTTGAGCGGCACGGAATGTCTGACCAGCACGCTGTCCCGGTAAATGCCCGCCCCGGTAATGCGGTACAAACGCTCGGCGATATTGTCACGCTTGAGCTTAACAATTGCCCTCCCCCCAGCCAGCACCTTGACCACAACCCCACGGTTGCCAAACCCATCGGCGGGATACTCATAGCCGGGGCTGCTCACTTTGAAGTAGACACTTTGGCCCATCAGCTCGGGGTCGTTGATGGCGACAATACCGTTGCTGTCCGTATAGTAGCGAACATCGTTGACGGTTCTCAGTTCCACTAGCGGCACGCCGCGTCCTGTCTCGGCATCCTGAACAATGATGCGGCAGTAGTCTTGAACGGCAGCCTGTGCCGGAAGCGAGGCAGCGAGGGGCAGCAGCAAGAGCGCGCAGAGCGCTGCCATAGCAAACGCCCGCGCGAGGTATATGGGTTTGGTGGAAGTCATATTAATGTACTGGAAACATACTGCAAATGCGGCTTGGGACATCTCGTTCCCATTGTTGTGATGGTGGACAGCAGCCTCGTGTCTTGTCTCAGCCAGTTTATTTTAGCAGTGTACTTTAACAGCGGCAAAAACTACGCGGCTTTTCGCGCACTTTGGCGAAAGACAGGAAACAGGATCGCGGCGAGTACTGCAATATTAGCGATGACGGCAAGCAGTTCAATCAGTGTAAAGCCCGTTCGTTTCAGAGCAATCTCTCATTTTGGCAACGCTGCCTTAAGGCATCAAACCTTGTCATGGCTGCCGCGCACGATTTAGTGTTCTGTTCTATTTTCTGTTGCTGACGCTAGAAATCCACGCTGACATCGCTTATCCCAACACCCCGCCCAAACTTGTCAGGGGACGCGGGCGAGAAGGTGCTGGGGTTCCCTCAGCAAGCCTCTTCCTTCTGCGACAGCACAACAGGCACGCCCAGCCAAAATCAATGTCTTTCCCTCGGCCTTGCTTGCGCGCTGCAAAGGCGGAGCAGGCCCATACCAACGGCGGAACAGTTTGTTCCGCCGCTGCAAGGCGCTCGCAGCACCGTCACACTGCCTTTGCGCTGCCTTTGCGGCAAGGAAACAAAGCCCTGCCAAACCAAACGTTTCGCAGCGAACAAGGCTGCTGCAAGCCTGCACTCGAAAGACGCTCCCCTTTCACGCAGTCTCCTGCCCCTGAAAGAAGACAAAAGTACAGCCTTGCCACAGTGGTCGGCAGGGGACGATAGAAGTGCCAAGCGGGCTAGAAACACAGGTCACGCTGCGAGGCGGCGCTTGCGGGCGCGCAGCAGCAGGCCACCTATGCCCAACGCGACTAGAAACAGCACCACCATTTCAGATAGCTCAGGGGCGGCAGCGGGCGTGTTCACGACAATCTATAGCCCGTTGCAGCCGCCTTCGGTGTTACCAGCGGTTTGAGTGTTCGGGCTTGCCGCAAAGGTTCCAGCGACTGTGCCCATCCCTGTGTTGCCATTGAAAAGCACATAATCGGTGCCTTCAACAAAAGTGGCAGCGGTGGAATTAACGGTTTGGCTGATGCTGTTGGTCATGGCTTGGAATGCCGCCGGGAAGCCGAAGCAAAGCAGGGACAGCGCGTCCGCCCCCGTTTAGCCGTCTTTTGCAAAGAAAATGAATAGATTCAGCAGAAGGGCTACGAAGCCGCCCTGCTGGATGCCGAACTAATTGCCGCCTCCTAGCGCGCCGAGCATTACGAGATCGCCGGCTACGGCACGGCTGTCACGCACGCCAACAGCATGGGCAACAGCCAGGTCGCCGACCTGCTCGCTTAGACGCTGCAGGAGGAAAAGCAGGCCAACGAAAAGCTGACCCAGGTGGCCGAG
>JAABUU010008137.1_pt1 | contig 10519 bp, 14 predicted proteins | sample 5559301 | NCBI WGS metagenome assembly JAABUU01 (sample SAMN10711884, study PRJNA513360) | rock metagenome | isolation source: Antarctica rocks | place: Antarctica: Victoria Land, Richard Nunatak white | reverse complement strand
GGTGGCATTAGATGCTGATCAGGATGAGGAGCTGCTGCCGCCTGAAGGCTTCATAACCGCTGGCCCAATTACCCCAGAAGGTAATAGTAATGCTTGCGATGTATGTTAAATCTGACTGACATTAGGATTTGCAGTGTCAGCCTGTACATAGCTCCAGGTCCAGGCCAGGGAGGCCAGAGGAAACAATCCTGACCATTGCAAGTGTCCAGGCCAGCTGCACATCCCAGTCCTTTGTCCTGTCATAGTGTACTGCATGCGCATGTGCTGGCCATCCTGCTGCTGTCAATGTGGCCTTGCTGTCATAATGCTGGCTTTTGCATTGTTCTTACATCTGTAAATGCAGTGACCATCTCATTTGCCGTGCTCAAAAGTGCCCAGCCAACCTCTCCCTGGCTGCGTCACCGACCAACATGCTGTATGATGTCCTCCACAGCCTGTATAGCTCTGGGCCCTCTGTCAGCTTCCTTCATTACTGCGATCCAGTTGCGACCCCTCCCTATACCTGTTGTGATCCTGAAAGTGTGCGTTCATCCCAGCAATGGCCTGCTTGATATGTGATGTAAGCTGGATGAGTCTGTAAGGTCCATGAAGCAAGGCTGAGCTTGCCTTTGCAGGGGCCCCTGTGGACAATGCTGCAGAGCTGTCAGCAGCAGATAGAGCCCTGCTCATTCAGCCCCCAGGCCTGACCTCAGCCAAGGAGCTGCTGCGCATCGCTACAACACCACAGCAGCAGGCTGCAGCGCCTCTGCCTACTGGAGCAGTCATGGCAGCCCCTTCAGATGGACTGGAAGAAGACAGGCCTGAAGGGCAGGCGGGTGCCAGCTGGGGAAGCAAGAGCTTCCTACTAGTATGGGCTGACACTGCTGAGCCTGTGCGGCTGACCCCATCTGTGTTGCTGGCTCACCTGATTCTATGCTCAAGACGGGTGTGCTCCTGCTCTGCCTGCATCCATTGTCACATTGCGTCTGCTGCGTGGCATTTGCCTTTCCTGATGCTTGCCTTTCCAGTGCATGCCTGCCAGCCCACAACTGTCTGCTGATGGGGTTGCCCTTGGCTGCTCAAACACTTAACCAATGCTTGTTTGCTTACTGATGACAACAAACGCACAACGTTTCAACTCTCTGGTGTATGCCTGTCTGATTCAGTGAGGTTTTCTACCCCTCAACATGCTATTTGCCGCATGCCCTGCATTGTGCCCAAAATTAAACCTGTTGACATTGCCACCAAGTAACACAGGTGCCATTGGTGTTTACCACCAAGTAACACAGGTGCCGTTGGTGTGCAGGAAGCAGGCATGTTCCTGCGTATGGCATCTGGTCTGGGCTACTGTCAGGTGGGAGACTACGTGGCCAGTCTGTTCTTCCTCTTCAGGCGCCGTGGACACAGGTGTGCTGTCATATGCTTTTGCACTGGCTGGAAAGCTTCTTACTACTATTTGGGCATGATCTACGTCAAGCAATGGTGCAAGTAGCTGCTGCAGAATACGTTACTGCTTGCAATGATTCTGAACATTGCATAGCCGATGTTTCCTGCGTGCCATTGTGGTGCCAGATGCAGACACAGTTGACATCAGATGATCACTGCAGGCTAAAGTGCTGGGAATGTGGAGTGAAGAAGAAGGCACCCTGTGGTCAGACTCAGCGGGATGACCTGCCGTGGTGCTGCCACAGACGCCTTGGAGAGTGGATTGCCCTGCACACTGTCACCCGCGCTGATAACGCCCAGAAGAGCATCACCTTCCAAAGTAAGCACCTGCTGCCTTTCTTGAGGCATTGAGTTTGCACATACAGTCTGCAATTCAGTCCCATTTCTGTCAAAAATTTGTTATACACATAACCAGCCTTGGTGAGCTGGTGGTTGTATGCCTGTACAGTGTGCTGCTGCATGAGTCATGCCATGGCGCAGCCAAATGGCCCCTTGCATTACTATGCTCGCATGGCGTGTTTGGCATGTGCCTGAATGATGCTGTCCCTCATATGACACTCACTCTTGCCACACTGCAGGCAACGGCACTTTCTTCCTGTCGCTGCTGCCCCCCAAGAAGGTGCTGGACGCCTCTGAGCCCGTTGCAGCCCAGCTGCAGTTCCAGCCACAGGCAGCAGAGGTGGTACGGCTGAGCGAGATCATGAAGGAGCGGCCTTACCACCCCAGCATGACCCTGCAGAAGGCCCTCACCCGCCTAGCCCCCACCTGCCGCAAGCTGTGGAACCAGATGGACTGGATCACCGAAACAGTTGCACAGGTATGCAGTCGCTCTTTGTGATGCATCGCTTGGCTGCAGAGAGCTCACTGCCTGCAGGGCTAGTCCAGCCTGTCACAAGGTGCAGCTCCTGCTGCTCTGTCCTTGACACTGTATAGCTCAGATTCTCGTCACAAAACCAACTTTCTGCACTGCTGTCGTCATCAGCAGCTCACATCAACAGCTGTGAGTGTAATGTTCATACAAACAATCAGGAATGAGTAGAATGGGAAAACAATAGAGTGAAACATTGCCAAAAGATCCATCACAGACACCTGTACTCGCAAATAAATCATTAAAAAAATTAGAGGTTTTCTTCATGTAGCAGCCTGAGTCTGCTGGCGCTTGCTGTTGCTGCTCTTCTTCACTTTGCTTCCAGCTCTGCCATGGACTATCTGCCTGGCCGCTATGCCACGTCAAGCATGCCTGCTGAGAAGGACGGCTGTTGCGAGGTGCTTTTGTTGCTGGTTGCAGGTTGTTGGGGAGCGCAGTGAGCCTGCCGCAGCTAAGCTGCACTTGTGGCTAGAGCGCACTGCCTTCTATAAGGTGCCCAAAAGCCATCAAGATGAGGTGTCTGAGCAGTGTCAGAAGCCTTTTGAGCAGGTCAGACTGGACTACCAACTAAATGCACGCTCCATAGATTTGCCTTCACTGTTGTCCCAGTACGCCACCTCGGATATGTGCAACAGATCTTCAGCTCAAATGGTGCCAACACATAGCCATGTGTTGTGCACTCTGTACAAGCCAAGCTTCACAGACCAGACTTCCTATGCAATAGAACGATGACTGCTGCCTGTCTCAACCACCTGGACATTGATAGATGGGGCAATCATCACTCCACTGCACAGTAAGTCTGGTCTGTGCAATTTCGCATGTGAGAAAGCTCATCTTCCTTTACGCAGATGTTTGACAAGCTGCTGCCATCGAATAGCCGCAGATCACATCCTCATTTCCCTCTCTGTGCAATTGATTGATGAGCTATTGCCAATTTCCTCTCTGTGCAGTTGATTGATGAGCTGCTGCCAGTGGTGGTGGGAGCCCCTAACCTGGGTGGGCACAACAGGAGTGGCGAGTCCATCAAGGCCACCAAGGCCAAGCAGAAGATGCAGCAAGTGCAGCCTGGCAGTGATGCAGCAACAGCAGCTGCCCTGGCACGCCGCGCTGGCTCCTTCCCCGGCAATGTGGCCCAGGTGCCCAATGCAGGCGCCCTGCAGACCAGCATAGGCCTGCCTCAGGGGGCAGCCTGGGATCAAGCACCCCTTATGGTCAGGGTGAGAACACCCTTCTACGCTTTTGCTTGCATTCTTCATCTGCCTGCTTATGCATGTGTCAGTCAATGTACAAGAACAGTGAGCCCAACCAGCATGCTGGGCAATACAGTGTTCACTTTCAGGACTGGACCTTCTCTGGTCCCCTTCGCTAGCAAGATGAGCCATTCTGTCTACTATCTGTGTGTCTCTGTGATGCTTCCATGTGTCTGTGTGTCTGCCTGATGCTTCTATGTGTCTATCCTTTTCTGACTGCTGTGCTCCGTGTTTCAACCTGCACTGTGTGTGCCTCTGTCTGCCTGGCACCATAAATGCCTTGTTGTGCTGTCTGAGGGTGTACTCACATTCTGGTGTGTCAACTTGCCTGCACTGTTATTGTCTGTATATGGGACTCCATGTAGCTGTTGTTCGGATGGCTCATTACCTCTGGGAGCCTGCCAGCTTGCTTTTACACAGATAGCTCTCATTGCTTTGATCGTACAAGTCCCAGCAGGACTGTTACACGCGCTAGGTCCTGCTTCACCTAGACCTGGCACATCTGCCCATGCCTAGACATTCATGCTGTAGGTGGGTGAGTCTGAGTCTGGTCAGCAGCCAGCCAATCTACCCTTCCCAGCTGCAGAGCACCCCGCTGATGTCATCTCTCAAGGCATTGACTCAGCAACTCAACTCAGCACAACCCCCTTTCCGTCAGGCACCACACCTGGCTCAGCTGAGGGGGGGCCAGTTCCTCTGGGGATGGAAGGGTGGGGTGAGGGTCACATGCCGGGAGTGTATGGGGCGGCTGAAGGGGCAGCAGGCAATGGCAACGTAGGGCAGCAGCCTGCTGCTGCTGAGCCAGCAGATGGTGCTCAAAATGATACCCCTGTGGCTCGGGAGTACACCATCAATGGCAAACGCAAGTGAGTTTGTTGTGGTTCTTGGCCACTGATGAAGCAAAAGATCACCTGCAGTTTCTGTCAGGCGTTCATCCAGACCAGAGTTTGTCACAGAAACAGGTTGTCAGTGATCACCAGCATTTACCAGATGCAAGGTGTGTTGCTTGCCATGCTCTAGCAAGCACCAAGCAGACAGTTTGCGGAGCACACCATTATAAACCACTTTGTGCAGCTGCTAGGTCTTCGCTCAGACCAGGCTTTGACTGTGATGTTTACCTACTTTGCTTTTGCTGCAGACCATTGACTAACACAGGACAGGGCAGAAGGCGCTTGAATGCTCGAGCAGCCCTGAGGGCAGCAGGGCAGGACCGGCAGCCCCAAGCAGCCCCACTGGCCTCCCCTCCTCAGGTGGCCAACCCCATTCTTGCGGTGAGGAACCCCTCCTTGGATACAGAGAGTAGTGGCAGCAGAAAGTCTAAAGCCATGGCTGGTGCCTACAGCTCTACCTACAGCAAGCTGCAGGCTCAAGGACAGCTGCTGCACCCCAGCATGCAGCTTGCCATGGCAGAAGCTGGTGTTTCTGCCAATCAGGAGCTGATGATGTCAGGTACTGCATCTGCTAACTTCAGGGTCTGGGTCAATGGCAGCTGTGCAAGGGCATGAAGCTATGCTTTTCAGCTGAACAGATGGTGGAACCTCTGCTTGCATCTTTGGCTGGCCAGTGCTTTGCGGCCCTCAGCTAATGGATGTTCACTTGCAATCTTGTGTTGCTACTCATTCTGTACTGAACAATAAAACATGAGTGACCATTTGGAAGATAATGCCATCAGGCATCCGCTACCCAAAATGACTGGAGGAATCGTTTTCCATTCGAATGCAATGCAGAGTCTTTGGCCGCCAGTCTGATATAGTCTGATGCATATGCTGTGTCAGCACATGATTTGGCATATCAGTAATTAGCCACGGTCTCTGCCGTAAGCCACCATCTGGACATTGCAAATGCAGAAGGTGACAGAGCAGCCGCAGAAGCTGATCCTGCAGCCTTCTTCAAGCAGAGGGCCCTGGGCCCAAATAATCTGGGGGGCCCTTCTAGAGGGCCTTTGGAGGATGCCAGCATGGCTATGCAAAGCACACTGCTAGACGCTCCTCAGTTGCTGCAAGGCAAGCAGCTGCGTCTTGGCAAGAAGGTGACGTCCTGTTTCTTGGATTAGGCGACCTCCATTTGGCCCATGATCATCGGCTGCAGTCAGTCTGCCACCTCACTTGCCAAAACTGCGGATGGTTTGTTCACCGTTTGGTCCTTTGGGGAGCAACCTGCTGTTCATCTGCTGACACGGAAGAAGGGATGAGGTCAACTATGCTGCAGACTTTGATTGTCAGACTGGAACAGCTAGCTGGGCCATGCTGCATTGTGCCCTTATACTGCAAGTTTGTTCACTCATTCACCTGTGTTGCTGTTATGCAGCCTGGGCTTCTTTGGTCTGGGAGCAACAGGTGTGTTTTGACTATGGCATGCTCCTGACATGCCAGAATATCACATTGTCCTCCCAAAATTCTGTGTTGTCAGCTGCGTGCCTGTTTCTGCAGAGCAAGAGAGGTGAAAGAGATGGCAATGACACAGAGAGTGCAGATGAGCAGACAGGCAGCCCCCTGCACGTACTTTCAGACATCGCCCAGAGGGAGGGGGAGCTGGAAGCAAGGCCTGAGGCAGCCGCCAAAGGTGCTGACAGTCAATTGTCCCCTAGGATGCAGACCAGGAGTGGCAGCAATGCTGCAGCAGGTGAGGGCAGGTCAGCATCAAAGCATCACGTCCAATCTCTCCAGCAATCTGTCAATACAGCAGTCGTAATAGACCTTTGGTGGTCATGATCAAAGCACGCAGTTTCATTTCACACCAGCTTGTGGATGCTCAAGCCATGTTTTACAATGACGCAAGGGTGACAGCGCAAGATTGCACATGAGTTTTTGTTCTTGATCATAATCCATTGGTGACCTGATTATGGCTCAGCTGAATGCAAGCTCTGCACTCAAACATGTGTTATTAGTCAGGCTTTTGGCCAAATGTCATGTTGACACCCGGGGTGCAAACTGCATCTGCCAAGTGGCAGCCCTGAGCTGCCGTGCTCACAACAGCTGAAGCATAACAGTCCAACTTCAGGCCAGTTGGCAATACCAGTCACAACAGTGTCATGCAGGGCAGGCCATCCAGAACAGCCCTCGCCACCGCCTTCAGCAAGTGAGCAATGCTGAGGAGCTTCAGGGCCTGTCCCTGCAAGCAGCCCCAAAAGCTGCTGCTAGCATGTGTCAAGGGGATACTGGTGGTCAGGAGCAGAAGCCAACAGCCCTACAGGCTCAGCATGGTTCTGCCTCTGCAACTGCTTTACCATCTGCTTCAGAGGGCGGCTCTGGAACCCGGCACAGCAAGCGTCAGGTCAGAAGATCTGAAGCAGCTGCGTAGTGGTCACATGGGTCAAGTGCATCGTCAGCACATCTTGCATTGAGGTAGAAAGCCACCCCACTGCTAACCACACACGCACACATGCATCTTGTGGGTTCGCAGTACAAAGCTGTCATAATGCGCATGCTTCTGTGCTTGCATCATAGTGCCTTGCTGATACTCACGCCATTAACGTCATGCACTGGCTCTGCAGAGACCCCTGTGATGCATTTCGCCTGTTGGTTGGTGTCCAGTTGCTAACAGTGTGTGTGGCCCACCTTCAGGCACTGGCCAAGACTGACAGCCCTGGATCTGACAGCACAGCCCCTGCAAGAGATACAGAAGACACCAGCTCTCCCAAGCAGGTGCGTGGCTGCCTATCACACCTGCTGTTGTAGCTACAATTGCGTGCTCTCCTGCTGCTGTTCACTTGAATGAGCTTGGTGCTATGAGTTCAATCATGTCGAGGCGGCTTCTTTCACAATCTTGTGGGCTCATCTTTTGCCTTCCATTTGTGGGGTCATCTTTTGTCTCCACCTGTGGGCTCATCTTTGTCTCCATCGGTGGGCTCATGTTTTGTGGGCTTATGTTTGTCTTCACCTGTGGGATCATCTTTTGTCTTCACTTGTGCGGCACATGATTCAATACTCACCTCACTCAGCTGCATCGCAGCAAGCTCTTGCCTGGCCTTTCAACCATCACTAGGTTTCGTAAAGTCTGTCAGGAATGTATCCTTGAATGCAGCAAACAGTGCTTGCCAAACTGGGTCCATCAGTTCTGTCCGCAACCCTCTGTATAGACGAAACTTGTTGCCACAGATCTTTTCACTTTCACAGAATCAAGGTAGATCATAACAGGCAACAGCCCGTTCTTGGCATCTTTGCCTTGTTGCTCAGGCTTGCCATGAAACAACTCAATGGGCTTTGACTGGCCAACATTGTTTTGATTGTAAGGCTAACAATCACTTGCCTGGCAGGATTGCTTAAAGGCACATACGGCCTCCAAGCATATTTCCTGACTTTGCTGTAAACCTATGGTACTCCTGATCACAGATCTGTCAATGGCTTGTGCAGCTGCAACCGTGAACCATTAATGAAGCTGTGATAAAGAGTATCATGGACTCTCAGCAAAGTCAGGAAAAATGCTTGGAAACAGTACTTGGTCATATGCTATCCTGCCAGGCATGTGATTTTCAGCTCTGCAGTCAGAACGGTCAGCTAATCCAAGCCCATTAAGTGTGGCAAGTCTGCGCAGTGTGGCAAAGATGCCAAAGGTTGGCTGTTGACTGTTAGGATGTACCTGGATCCTGTGGATGCAAGTATATCAGTGCCAATAGTTGACAATTGCTACGTACCTACAATGACAATCATGTCAATAATATAAATGTGACGCCCCCCATAAACGAACAAACTAAATAGGTGAAACAGGTGTACATCCACTGCAGGCCATTGGTGGTGATGTGCCTCGTCGCAAGCGTGACCGGACCTCCCGTCTGGGCCGCAAGGCAGGCCACAAACCCAAAGTGGACCGCTTCCACTACTTATTCGAAGCCATAGAAGCTGACAAGGCTTCAGACAGCGAGACGGCCAATGGCACAGGCAGCAGGCTGAGTGAAGGGGCTGATCCAGACAGTGCCCAGGCCACTTCCAAGCAGCCTAAGCAAGACACCAGTGCACAGACTCCAGCAGAGCCTTGTGACGCAGGTGTTTTGCAGCCACAGGAAACTCTGCAAGACACAGGATCTGGTGCAGAAAGGCCTGCTAGTGATGCAGAGCAGCCTGCTGAGGGCCCTGCTTTCAGTGATGCCATGGCAGCAGCAGATCAGGCTGCTCAGTTGCGAAGTGATGCTGCTCGGACTGCAGTTGCAGGTGAGGTCTCCTGACTTCAGCTTAAACCCTAGCGCAACTTTTTGAGTGTACTGAACTTTGAAGCCTTGCTGTTCTGGTGAGCATGCAAACGAAGGCAAGCGTACTGTCAGTGTCACGGTGTACTATTTTCAGTCCTTCCAGGTTTGGTCGTTGTTTCAGGAACGCAGCTGTCTCTTACATGCTGGATTTGTTGTGTTCATCAGCATTCACAGCTTCACATTGCTCCTATTGCAATGCTGCTGTTACAACAAAGTCCTGGTCAGATCGACATGGGTACATGCAAAGGAAGGCATTGACTCACTTTGTGCTGCTGCTTTGTTGCTCTGATTTGCTCAAATGCTGAATAGCTTACCAGGTCCTTCCTGCTGCCTTTTCAGTTCTGGGATGTGAGCACCTTTGCCGTCTGCATGTCGTGCGGTATGCAGACACCTCCTTGTTGTCTTCAGGTCAAAGCAGCTGGCCTCGTGCCTTGCACCAATCCTTGGTGCCTCTCAGTATGCCACACACAAGTGCCCAGGCACTTGCACAGCCCCTACAGGGCTACGCCCAGCAGCCCCAGGGCCAGGTCATGAGCCACTACCAGATGCCAGGCATGGGCCGCCACCTGCACCCTATTCGCAGCTCACATCTATTGCAACAGTATCCCGCCCAGTTTCAGACTTTGCCTCAAACCCTAGCCCAGCAGCAGCAACAACAGCAGGCTACGCAGATGGCAACAGGAGCTGCAGTGCCCAATGCACAGCACCCTGGGATGGCTCCTGTTGATCCAAACATCCCCAGCTTCTTTCAGCCACACATGGGCCCTACAGGCAATGAGCAAGGGCTGCTTCAACCAGCCGTGGGGGCATTTGGTGCCGCCCAGTACCATGGCTTCCTACCTGGTCAAGTGCCATACGCTCAACCAATGCCTTACGGCTACACAACAATACCAGTCTCGTATGGCAATGCTGCTGCAATAAGCAGCCTGCCAGGGACATCCACTTCTGTCCTGGTCGCCCCAGCTGCACCACCTCTGCATCCAGACTCCACAGCTGTGAGACCAATGACATCTGATGCAGCCACAGCATCTGGTGCACAGATGTCTGACACAGCAAGCCAGAGTGGCGCAATGCTACAGCCAGGTGTGCAGGCTGCTGGCCCCCTGCAGGCTGGCATTGGGGTGTATCCCCATTATGGTGGGGGTATGCAGCAGCATGCAGGAATGATGCCGGATTACCAGATGGGCTTTGGCTACCTGTTGACAGCACCGCAGCTCCCTCAAGGCGTTGTGTATCAGCAGATGCCTGCAGAGGCACCTGGATCTGCACCTTTCTCAGCAGGTTCTGATGCTCGGCCTGCCCTACCTAGCACTACCACGCAAGCAGGTGTGTCCTCGCCTGCTTAGTCTTGACGTAATGAGTGCAAGCATTGTATGCTTTGTGTTTGCATGCAAGGGTCTGACACTGCACAGAGGGAACATGGCAATGGCCACAAACGCAGCCTACTGAATGTTGCCAACCGCAACAGCTATGATTTGCCCTGATTGTATGCCTGACATGCTTTGCAGATGTCTGCTCTCACAGGTAGTTGCCAGTTGGACTGCTGCACATGTGCATTGCCAAGCATGAAGGAACACCTGTGTCTTTACCCTGCATGAGCTCAAACGTCAAATCAACGTATACTGCAGCATGTCACTCAGTTGCAGTGCAATTGCATGCTGGGGACATCAGAATCCTTGAAAGCCACGCTGTGATTTGATGCATCAAGCAAACCTGCATGTCTAAAATGCATGTTGTTTTTCAGGCAGAGGCCCTTCTCACACAGCCACAGATCAGCAAGCCAGTTCTGTT
>JAABUU010008136.1_pt1 | contig 10521 bp, 9 predicted proteins | sample 5559301 | NCBI WGS metagenome assembly JAABUU01 (sample SAMN10711884, study PRJNA513360) | rock metagenome | isolation source: Antarctica rocks | place: Antarctica: Victoria Land, Richard Nunatak white | reverse complement strand
AGTCTTCGTCTTTTGATTCAATGAACATAGCAATGATAGAGACTGCAGCATATAAATCACTAGTCAAACGGTCGAATGTGACTACTTTTGCAATCATCGTCACGAAAATCGATCGACTTCTAAAAACAGCTAGTAATAAACTCGAAGATGTAAATATACAAGAGCTTTCACATGAAGAGATCTTGAAAGAAGTCAAAGCTAAGCTTTCTTCGAAATATCATAATTATTTAGACGTGTTTAATCGAGCGATGACTGATCAACTATTCTCTCATCATCTCTACGATCATAAAATTGAGTTGATCAACGAGAGAATATTTTCTTGAAGTTGTCTCTATAATATGTCTGACTACAAGCTTCAAAAGATGAAGAATTATCTGATCAAGCATCTGAATAAAGACTTTATATCTTCTAGCTCAGCTTTATATGCTTCGCTCATACTATTCATCGAAAAAAAAGACGATAGCTTGCGTTTCTGCGTTGATTACAGAAAGCTCAATGCTTTGATCAAACGAAATCACTACTCTTTGTCATTAATAAACGAGACTCTCGCTTGTATACAAGAAAGCAAGTATCTGACTTGATTGAACATCATTGTCGCGTTCAACAAACTACGCATGCATTCAGATAGCGAAGATTTGACTATCTTTATCACTTCTTTTGATTTCTACAAATATCACATGATGTTTTTTGAATTAATCAACGACTCGACTTTCTATCAACACTATATGAACGACGTGCTATTTGACTATCTTCATCAGTTTTGTCAGATCTATCTAGATGACATTATCATCTACAGCAAAACACTGAAGAAACATAAGCGACACGTATGATTAATTCTACATAGACTACGAGAAACTGATCTTCAGATGAATATAAACAAATGCAAGTTTCATGTTCAGAAGATCTTCTTTCTGAAACTATTGCTATTCATCAAAGAACTAAAGATGAACTTCAGAAAAGTACAAGCAGTAGTCGAATAATCTACTTCTACAAATCTCACTCAGATGCAGTTCTTCGTCAACTTCTGCAATTTCTATCGACGTTTTATAAAGAACTTTTCGAAGATTGTTCATTCTTTGATTCAACTAACTCAAAAGAAGATGATATTTGAATAAGATTAAGCTTGTCAAATGATCTTTGATCATATGAAGAAATGAATGACTGAAGTCTTTATTCTTCGTCATTTTGATCAGAATAGAAAGACTATTCTTGAAACAGACTCATTCAACTACGTCAATGATGACATACTTTCTCAGTATGACGACGAAGAAACATTGCATTCAATGATCTACTACAGCAAGAATCTGAGTCTCGCTGAGTGCAATTACAAGATTTATGACAAGAAGCTACTAATGATCATTTGAGCATTCAAGCATTGATGATCTGAGCTGAAATTGACTGAGTTATCAATCAAGATGTTCATCGATCATCAAGCTCTGACGTCATTAATGAAGAATAAAGAGCTGAGTAGACATCAGATGCGCTGAGTTCAAAAGCTCGTTGATTTCAACTTCAAAATCATGTATTGCTCAGACAAACAAAACATCAAAGTCAATGCATTGACTCATCAAGTCGATTTAATTTCTAAAAGCTTCGAGAATGAATGATGTCACTATCAGCGAACAACGATTTTGACGTTGAATCGAATGAAAATCGCTGATCTGAAGAAGAAAGAGAATGATGAATCAATTTATTGATTGATTTTAGAAGTTAATAGAATCAACGAGAATTGTGTTCTACTTCGTGAAGTCATATCAAAAGATGAAGCTCAATACAAAGATACTAAATTAAGAAATTGTCGAGTTCAGAACGAAATACTATATCGAGATGATCTTCTATGAGTTTTCTTCGATGAGCATCTTCAAATGAAGCTAATTCGAAAAGTTCATGATCAATCTTCTATTGATTATTTCAAAATTCTTAGAACGATAAAAGCAATAAGAAGATACTACTATTGATTTTCAATGCAAAAGACAATAAGTCAATATATTTGAAACTGCTACATTTGTCAGCGATCAAAGACTTCTCGAAATAAATTCAATGAACTACTACATTCTTTACTCATACTTGAACAGCAATGAAAGAACATAGTCATGAACTTCATCATCAATCTATTCTCTTCTGAAGGCAAAAACATCATACTAACAGTGATATGTAGACTGTCAAAGAAACAACACTATATCTCATGTTTTACTGATGATGAAGAAATCACAGCAGAAAAAACAGCTGAGCTAATGCTTCAATGAATATATTGAATACATGATTTACTCGATTTCATTATTTCGAATCGAAGCTCTCAATTTACCTTCATTCTATGAAAGTTTCTTTGCAAAAGACTGAGCATTAATCTTTGACTATTCACTGTCTATCACTCTCAAATTGACGATCAAAGTGAACGAGTCAATCAGAACATTGAAAGATATCTTCGATTCTTCTGTTTGTACATACAGAATGACTGAGCTAAGCTACTACTCATGATTGAGTTTGTCAACAATAATGCTTTGTTCTCAGTCATCTTCTCGACCTCTTTCTTTCTAAACAAAGACTTTCATTCTCATATGAGCTTTGAACTCGATACAATCGAATATGAAAGCTCTCATGAATGCTTGCAAGCGACTAAAGTCGAGAATATATCTGAACATATAAACAAGATCTTGACGTTTGCTCGCGAATCTCTAGTCAAAACAAGAAAACAAATGATTTAACAAGCTAATAAGCATAGAAAAGAAGTTGATTATGAGATTGAATCAAAAATGTTTCTGAACGAACGAAACATTGTTACAGCGAGATCTTTCAAGAAGCTAGACGACAAAATGCTCAATCTCTTCATCAATCTAGATTTCATTGACTCGTCATATAAGCTGAAATTATCAGAGACTATGCATGTTCATAACGTATTTCATTCTGATCTGCTTCATCTTGCCGTCGACGATCTCTTGCCTGATCAAAAGAATGAGCTTCTCGAGTCAATAGTGATAAACGACGAAGACGAATGAAAAATTGACGATATATTGAATTTTCGTTGATATCGAAGACGACTTCAGTATAGAGTCAAATGAAATGACTATGACAATGATCTCAATTGATACAACGCTGATGACGACAAATTTATGAACGCTCAGAAGATAGTTAACGATTTTTATATTCAATATTCAAACAAATCGCGCTAGAAGTGCTTTCGACTATTCAGTCAATCAGAATTTAATGAGTCTGAGTCTGTGAAATCATGATTGAGCAATCAATCAAATCGAGCAGAAAATACATTCATGTGAACATGAATCGTTGAAGAAAAGAAAGTAATGTCACGATTCTAGTCTTGTCAGACTCAGTCTTCTAGTCTTGTCAGATTTATTCTCGCTTCATCATCTTGACTAGTCTCTATTGAGTCTAGCGTCGACTGAGAAACAGACATATGTAGTCAGCTTCTTTTCTGTAGCTATCTTTCTTTCTTAGCATTTATCTTCTAGTTAAATGACATTCATATTGACTCGCTCTATGCTGACTTCTAACACTCAGTGCGATTTGAACGCTTTAAACGTCTCTTCAATTGATAAAATGACTTAGAATTTGAAAGATATTAAAGCGAAGCTGTCATCAAAATATCATGAGTTTCTAAATGTTTTTGATTGAGCTCAATCAAATAAACTACTCTTTCATTGCTTTTATGATCATAAAATTGAACTCATCAGTGATTTAACACTTTCTTACTGTCGAGTTTATTAAATGTTTTCTGTCAAACTTCTGAAAGTAAAGAAGTACTTAAATGAGAATCTGTTGAAGAGATTCATCACTTTCAATCAGACTCTCTATTTCTTTCTCGTTCTATTTGCTCTCAAAACAAATGAAGATTTTCAATTCTGCGTGAACTATCAAAAGATAAATGTCATTTTCAAAAGAAATAGATATTCTTTATCGCTGATAAATGAGATCATTGATAAAATAATGAGTTGCAAGCATCTGACTAGATTGAACATCATATCAACATTCAACAAACTTCAAATGCATCTTGATAGCAAGAATTACATCACTTTTATCACTGCTTTAGAAGCATATAAATATAAGATGCTATCATTTAAACTGACTAATGAATCAATCTTCTTTCAGCAATATATGAATGACATTCTATGAAACTTTCTGAACGACTTTTGTCAAATCTATCTAGATGACATTCTCATTTATAGCAAAATGAGAAAGAAACATAAAGATAATGTCAAACTAGTATTGAGTTGACTACATGAAGCTGAACTGCAGATGAATATTTGAAAGTACGAATTCAATGTAAAAGAGACTGTTTTTCTAGAAGTCATCATATCAGAACTAAATCTTCATATGAATTTCAGTAAAATGACAGTCATAGTCAGCTGAATCACTTTGATCAATCTAAAAGAAATTCAGAGCTTCGTGAGATTTGTTAACTTCTATCATCGTTTCATTAAGAACTTCTTGAAACTAGTTAAATTATTCACTCAGCTGACTAGAACTATTCACTCAGCTGACTAGAAAAGACACGTCTTTTGTTTGAAATGAGATTTGTGTTTAAGCTTTTGACAATTTAAAGAAACAAGTCAGCTCAGCTCTTGTACTTCGTCACTTCAATCTCAAACAACAAGCTATTTTGAAAATCAATGCTTCAAACTATGTAAAAGATGAAATACTATCTTAATACAATGACGAGAAAGTTCTTTATTTGATGATCTTCTACAGCAAAAGCATGATTCTTGCTGAAATTTATTATCACATTTATGACAAGAAATTACTAATCATTATTCAATGCTTTGAACACTGATGACTTAAGCTGAAATGCATTGAACTACTCATTCAGATGTTCATTAATTATTAAGCTTTGAAGATCTTCATGAAAAATAAACAGTTGAGTCAATGACAAGCTAACTATCTGAACATTCTATTGAAGTTCAACTTTCAGATCATTTTCGAATCAGATAAAATGAACACTAAGATTGATGCTTTAATCAGAATGCTTTTAGCAAACATCTCTGAATCAGCTCAACGTCTTGAAAATCATTTTCAAACTATTTTGATCTCTGATAAAGTCAATGTTTTACCTGTTGAATCGAAAGCAAATCTCTATCAATGAGTATGTATGATCAATCAAACAGATGAACTCTGCGGCGAATATAAACAAGCTATGAACGATAACAAGCTCAAATTTCATATCACTAAACTGAAGAACTGCAAAATCATTGATGACGTTCTATTTAGAAAAGATTTACTATGAGTTTCTGAGAACATGCACATGAAATTACTACAAGAAGTGCATAATCAATCTTCAATCTCTCATCTTGATAATAAATAAATCATTGATCTAGTTCAACGTTTCTACTATTGATCAGATCATTGAGCTATTATTCAATGATACATTCGAAACTGTCATGCTTATCAGCGAAGCAAAGTTTCTAGAAATAGCATCAATGAACTTCATCATTCTCTTTTAATTTCACAGAAACGCTGAAAAGATATAACTATAAACTTCATTACTGAACTATCTCTGTCAGAAGACTATAACATTATTTGCATAATCAGATGTTGTTTCATCAAAGAATGTCACTATGTTCTTTGTCATTGAAGAGATGATGACATATCAGTTGAAGAAACAGTTTGAATCATGCTATGAAACGTTTATCAACTGCATGATCTACTCAGTTCTATTGTTTCAAACAGAGACTTTCAATTCATATTGACTATGTGAGAAAGTCTTTGCAAGCAACTGAGAATTACAGCTAGTCTATTTACAGTCTATCATTCTGAGATTAATGATCAATCAAAATGAGTCAATCAAGACGTTGAACGCGAACTTAGAATCTACTGCAATTACATGCAGAACGACTGAGTTATTTGAATATCTATGATGAAATTCAGCGACAATTTCAATATCTTCTCAATCACTTCAATGATTCTCTTTTACTTCAATAAAGAATTTCACTCTTGAATGAGTTTTGATTCAAATATGATTGACTACAAAACAATTTGTGAACGACTTGAAGCTAGAAAAGCAGATGATATTATCATTTGAATGAAAAAGCTACTGAGCTTTGATCATCAACAGTTGAAAAAAGCAAAGCTGATCATTGAAGTTCAGATCAATAAACATAGATGAAACGTTACATATGAAGTAAATGACTGAGTTTGACTATCTTTCAGAAACATCAAGACAATGAGACTCTGCAAAGATTTGAAAGATAAATAGTTAAATCTTTATCAAATTACTGCTAAAGTGAGTATCTTCTATCATCTTCATCTATCAGTCAGCATGAAGCATCTGCATTTGATGTTTAGCTCAAAGCTACTACGATTGTATTCAGAAGATTTTCTATCAGAACAACATTCAGAATCACTCAGATCAATCACTATTGAAGACGATGAACATTGAAAGATAAATGATATATTAAACTTCAGACGCTATTAAGATTGAATACAGTACAAAGTCAAATGAAAAGATCTAAATAAAGACAATGAATGATACTATGTCAATAAAGAAAAATTCAATGACTCAGAGAAAGTTTTGAACGAATTTCATAAGCTATATTCAGGCAAACCGCGCTAAATATCGAAATAACTATCAACAAAAGTCAGCAAAGAAACTACATTCATGCAAACATGAATTTTTGAAGAGAGAGTAATGTTATGAGCATATCAAGATCAATAAGACTGAATAAGACTGAAGCTTTAATCAATTTGCAGTGAATGCTAGCGAGTTTTCTTTGTAATGATTATGTTAGAAATCAGCATAGAGCGAGTCATATGAGTGTAATGTAACGAGTAGATAAATGCTAAGAAAGAAAGATAACTACAGAAAAGAAGCTGACTACATATGTATGTTTCTCAGTCGACGCTAGACTCAATAAAAACTAGTCAAGATGATGAAGCGAAAATAGATTTGACAAGACTAGAAGATTGAGTCTGACAAGACTAGAATCATGACATTACTTTTCTTCTTCAATGATTCATGTTTGCATGAATGTATTTTGTGCTTGACTCAATTGATTGCTCAATCATGATTTTATAGACTCAGATTTGTTAAATCGTGATTGATTAAATTGTTGATTAGCGCGATTTGTTCAAGTATTGAATATGAAAATCATCAATGATCTTTTGAGTGTTCATAAATTCATCATCATCAGCGTTGCATCAATTGAGATCATTGTCATAATTATTTTATTTGACTTTATACTGAAGTCATCTTCAATATTAATATATCATCGATTTTTCACTCATCTTCGTCGTTTATCACTATTGAATCTGAGAATTCATTCTTTTGATCAGGCAAGAAATCATCAACGGCAGAGCGAAGCAGATCAGAACGAAATACATCATAAACATGCATAAATTCTGATAATTTCAGCTTATATGAAGAGTCAACAAGATCTAGATTGATGAAAGAATTGAGCATTTTGTCATTTAACTTCTTGAAAGATCTTGTTGTAATGATGTTTCTTTAATTCAGAAACATCTTTGATTCAATTTCATAATTAATCTTCTTTCTATGCTTGTTAGTCTGATTCATCATTTGCTCTCGTGTTTTGATCAGAGCTTCGCGAGCGAAGATCAGTGTCTTATTCATGTGATTAAATATATCTTTAACTTGAGCAATCTGCAGACGTTCGCGAATGCTTTCATACTTGATGATGTCAGAATCAAAGCTCATATGAGAGTGAAAGTTCTTGTTCATGAAGAAGAAGATCAAGAAAATGACTGAAGACAAGATGTTATTATTAATAAACTCAATTATGAGTAGTCACTTTAATCAGTCGTTTTGCATGTATGAACAGAAGAAACAAAGATATCGCTCAACATTCTGATTGACTCGTTCGCTTTGATCATCAATCTGAAAGTGATAAACGATGAACAATTAAAGAGAAATACTCAGTCGTTTGCAAAGAAACTTTCAAAGAATGAAGATGAACTGAGAATCTCAATCGAATACAATGAAGCTTGATAGATTGTGAGTTCAATATACTCATTGAATCAGCATTTCAGCTGTCTTTTTGACAGTGATATCTTCATCATCAATGATGCAAGAAATATAATGTCTTTCTTTTAACAATTTGCAGATGATCATCAGAATAACGTTGTACTCGCTTGAATCAAATAGATTAATAATGAAGTTTATTGCTATGTCTTGTCATTGCTGTTCAGATATTGATAAAGATTGAAGCAAGTCGTTTGATTTATTTCTAGATGTCTTTGAGCGTTGATAGATATAGCAGTTTTGAATATATCGATCTATTGTTTTTCGCATGAATGATCAATAGTAGTTTCGCTTTATGACTTTCACAGTTTTAAGAATATCAGAATAATTAACTGATGATTGATCGTGTATCTCACGAATCAGATTCATTTGTAGAAGCTCGTTGAACAAGACTCATAGCTGACTATCATGATACAAGATTTTATTCTGAGTTCAACAATTCTTCAATTTGATATGTTTATATTGTGTCTCATCTCTTGCTATTGCTTCGCGAAGTAGCGTACAATTCTCATCGATTTCATTAATCTCAAGAATCTGTTTATAGATTGATTCATCAATGTTCTTCTTTAGATCAGCAATTTTCATTCAATTCAACGTAAGAATTGTAGTTTACTGATAATAATATCATTCATTCTTAAGACTTCTAGAAACTGAATCAACTTGATGAGTCAATGCATTGACTTTAATGTTTTATTTGTTTAAGCGATACATGATTTTGAAGTTGAAGTCAACAAGTTTTTGTATTCAGCGCATTTAACATCTACTTAGCTCTTTATCTTTCATTAATGATGTTAAAGCTTGATGATCAGTGAATATCTTAATGAGTAGCTCAGTCAATTTCAGCTCAGATCATCAATGTTTAAAGACACAAATGATTGCTAGTAGTTTCTTGTCATAGATCTTGTAATTGCACTCAGCGAAGCTCAGATTCTTGCTGTAGTAAATCATTGAATGCAATGTTTCTTCATTGTCATACTGAGAAAGTATGTCATCATTGACGTAGTTGAATGAGTCTGTTTCAAGAATAGTTTCTTTATTCTGATCAAAATGACGAAGAATAGAAGCTTCAATCATTCGTTTCTTCATATGATCAAAGATTGTTTAACAAGCTTGATCTCATTCAAATATCATCTTTTTTGAGTTAGTTAAATCAGAAAATGAACAATCTTCGAAAAGTTCTTTATAAAACGTTGATAGAAATTGCAGAAGTTGATGAAAAACTGCATCTGAGTGAGATTTGTAGAAGTAAATCATTCAACTACTGCTTATACTTTTCTGAGATTTATCTTTAGTTCTTCAATGAATAGCAATAGTTTCAGAAAGAAAATCTTCTGAACATGAAACTTGTATTTGTTTATATTCATCTGAAGATCAGTCTCTTGTAGTTTATGTAGAACTAATTATACGTGTTACTTATGTTTCTTCAGTGTTTTGCTGTAAATGATAATGTCATCTAGATAAATCTGACAAAACTGATGAAGATAGTCAAATAGCACGTCGTTCATATAATGTTAATAGAAAGTCGAACCGTTGATTAATTTGAAAGACATCACGTGATATTTGTAGAAATCAAAAGAGATGATAAAGATAGTCAAATTTTCGCTGCTTAAATGCATACGCAGTTTGTTAAAGACAACAATGATGTTCAATTGAGTCAGATACTTGCTATTTTGTGTTGAAATCGTGTCTAGAATCTAACTCATAATCTTATAGAGCGAGCGTAGTGAGTAGAATGTTTGATCAATAGAGATAGCTATAACTAGAAAACTAAGAATACAGAAGAAAGAAGACAGTTTCAAGCTGTATCTATAGTAAAGCGAACAAAGAGACGAAGTAGTTGATTTGCTAAAGCTCAAATAGATGAAATGTTTCAGCATATTTCGATTTGAAACATCATTGTTTCTTGTTCACATATTGAAATTTCTAGAGTCTATTGACTAGACTCTATTCAACGTCGACACGCTTCGTAACATTTTAAATACAAGCGAGAGTTTCGTTTATTAGCAATAAGAGATTGTGATTTCGTTTGATCAAAGCATTGAGCTTTCTGTAGTTTATATAGAAACGCAAGCTATCGTCTTTCTTTTCAATAAATAGTATGAACAAAGCATATGAAGCTGAGCTAAAAGATATAAAGTCTTTATTCAGATGCTTAATCAGATAATTCTTCATCTTTTGAAGCTTGTAATCAAACATATGATAAAGACGACTTCGAGAAGATGTTCTCTCGTCGATCAACTCAATTTTATGATCGTAGAGATGATGAGAAGATAGTTGATCAGTCATCGCTCGATCAAACACGTCTAGATAGTCATTATATTTCAAAGAAAGCTTAGCTTTGACTTCTTTCAAGATTTCTTCGTATAAAAGCTCTTGTAGATTTACATCTTCGAGTTTATTTCTAGCCGTTTTTAGAAGTCGATCGATTTTCGTGACGATGATTGCAAAAGTAGTCACATTCGACCGTTTGACTAGTGATTTATATGCTGCAGTCTCTATCATTGCTATGTTCATTGAATCAAAAGACGAAGACT
>JAABUU010008134.1_pt1 | contig 10524 bp, 9 predicted proteins | sample 5559301 | NCBI WGS metagenome assembly JAABUU01 (sample SAMN10711884, study PRJNA513360) | rock metagenome | isolation source: Antarctica rocks | place: Antarctica: Victoria Land, Richard Nunatak white | reverse complement strand
CCGCGCGGTCGTGGGGCTGGTCAATCGGCAGTTCGCGGGGGCGCGGGCCGCGTAACCGCCCGACACGGGGTAGGGGCCGCATACGCCCGCTCCTTATTATGCAGCACCTCTACTGACTACCGACCACTCGCGAGGAGGTTCCCATGCTTCGGATCGCGCTCCGCCGCATCCTCGCCTTCATCCCGCTCCTGATCGGCGTCGCCTTCGTCACCTATCTGCTCAGCTTCTACGGCCCCGGCGACCCGCTGCGGATCATCATGGGGGAGAACTGGTCCAGCGAGGAGGTCTACCAGAATCTGCGGAAGCAGTACGGGCTCGATCGCCCGCTCCTGGTGCAGTTCGGCGATTACCTCTGGCATGCCGTACACGGCGACTTCGGGCGCTCCTACATCCAGCGGGTCAGCGTCGGCGAACTCGTCGGCAAGGCGCTGCCGGTCAGCGCGCAACTCGCGCTGGTGGCGACGGTGATCGTCGCGGTCGTCGGGATCGGGCTCGGCGTGGTCGCGGCGCTCTGGCACTATCGCTGGCCGGACGCGCTGATCGGCCTCTTCGGGGTCGTCACGCACAGCATCCCCGCCTTCGTGCGGCCAGGCAGTCGATGTACGAAATCGTTGTTACCGCCCTCGGCGTACTCGAAGACCTCCATCTCGATTTGCAGGCCGCTCACCTCGGTGAAGACCGCCTCCATGATGCCGTCGATCTCGATGTAGAAGCGGCAGTTCGGATAGCCCTGTTGCATCGCTCACCGCCGTTCCCGCGCGAAGGAAGTCGCCCCGCGCGCCCGCGCTTGTCGCACCTCCGCCAGCATCAACTGGTAGACCCGCTCGGTCAGCCGTTCGATGTCGATCGGCCCCGACCCGCCAGCGGTCGGTTTCGCGTCGTGCGGCGGTTCGTCGTGCGCCGTGTGCCGCCCTTCATCGTGCTCGTCCACGACCACCCGCTCCCCAGTCACGCTGCCGCGTCGCCGTACGTCGCCTATTCGCCCGCCAGCGACAGGGCGAACCGCGCGCCGCACGCCGGGCACTGCGTCTCGAAGCTGTCGAAGCCGCCATCGTTCACCCGCATGTAGAGCTGTTGCAGGTAGGCGAAGTCGGCGGAGAAGAGCCCTTCCACGACCGCCGTGGTGACCGGGGCGATGTCGCCAAGCCGTGTGATGACCCGACTGAGGAGCAGGATGCCGAGATAGGCGTCGTTGTCCTTCACGCGCGCGTCGCGCAGCGGCTCCACCTCGTCGCGCGCCAGCGCCAGGCGCATCGTGCCCTGCCGGTGCAACCGACCGCGCTCGTCGACATAGCCGCACGGCAGGGTGAAGGCGAACTCGGTTTGCAGCAGCGGCGCGGCAACCACGACATACCTCTCACTGTATCCGGGGCGGCGGGACGTAGGGGCCAGCGGCGGGGCAGCAACGACTGAAGGTTCGAGCGTTGCGGCAAGCGTCGCGCGGCGGGACAACCTCGGACAAGCGATCGTCTCCGTCCCCTGCCCCGCCAATTTGCCGTCCGGCTACTTCACCCGCTCGTAGCCTTCGTGCGTGATCTCCAACTCCTCGATCGCCACCTCGTTGTTGCCGGCGTTGGCGCTCGGCCCGGTGAGCTTGCTCGGCCAGGCATTGACGAAGTTCCAGCGCGCGATCGCCCCCCCTTCTGGTCGTACATCACGATCGAGCCGTTCTTCCGCGCCTCGTCGAGCTTGCCTTCTTCGATCTGCTTCCGCCACTTCCACATGTCCATCGCGTCGGTGATCCCGCGCTTGAGCGTGATGTTGTTCCACTTCATGCGACCAGGAACCTTCTTGATCACATACTCGCCCTTCGGTCCGCTGGCCTTGTACTCGACGACCTCATTCTCGCTGCCGAGACCGCTACACTCGCGGAATGCACCGACAACCTGGCCCTGAAACTCGACCCCGAACCACGCCGAGACTAGCGGGTCTTTGTCTACCACCGGTTTCCTCCTTCGTGGTTAAGTCATGCGTAGCGACGACGAGCGTATCGCTCCGGCGGTGCTAGGAACCGCCACCCGCCCACTGGCTGAGGCGGAAGACCACGAACTCGGCGGGCTTGACCGGGGCCAGCCCGACGTTGATGAACAGCTGGCCACGGTCGCGCACGTCCGGTGGGTTCAGCTCCTCGTCGCACTTGACGAAGAACGCCTCCGACGGGGTGCGCCCGAAGAGCATCCCCTCGCGCCAGGCACCGGTGAGGAAGGCTTCGACATCGCGCTTCACCCGCGCCCAGAGGTCGGGGTCGTTGGGTTCGAAGACGATCCATTGCGTGCCGTGCTCGATCGACTTCTCGACGTAATTGAAGAGCCGCCGCACGTTGATGTAACGCCACGCGGGATCGCTGCTGAGGGTGCGCGCGCCCCAGACCCGCAGGCCGCGACCGGTGAACGAGCGCAGGCAGTTGACCCCGCTCGGATTGAGGGTATCCTGCTCGCCCTTGGTGATCGGCGTCGCCGCCTCGAGGACGCCGCGCAACACCTCGTTCGCCGGGGCTTTGTGGACGCCGCGCTCGTTGTCGCTGCGCGCGTAGACGCCGGCCAGGTGGCCGGACGGCGGCACCGTCAGCGGCTTCCCGTTGCTCCCGGCGACCTTGATCCAGGGATAGTAGAGCGCCGCATACTTCGAGTCGTAGCCGGCCTCGCGCTCACGCTAGGCTTTGACCTCTTGCGGCGATAGATCGGGGAGCGGGTCGAGGATCGCGACGCGGTCGCCCATCCGCTCGCAGTGGGCGATCATCGCGAGTTGCACCGCCTTGACGCCGTCGCGGTCGATCGCGCCCGTCTGATAGGCCGCCATCAGGTCGGGGCAACAGACCATCGTGACGTCTTCGGCGATCTCTAATCCTTCCATGCCGCTGCGGATGGTCACATCGCCGGTGAAGTGCGTCACCGCCACCTGCGGCGGCGCGACCAGCTGGCTGGGCCTTGAGCAGATAGCTCCCGACCTCGGGCATCCGCTCGGCGATCGTGCCGGTGCCCGCCTCCTCGACGATCGTCACCAGTTTGCTAGCCTGGTTGACCGTCTCGACCACGTTCCGCCCACCGCGCTTGCCGAGGCTGACGTTGTCGTAAGACTCATCGACGCCGCCCATGCGAAGCTGGAGCGTGAACGTCCCGTCGAGTGCGGTGTCGTCGGACGGGGGGCGGATCTCCACTTGCAGATCCTCCAGCAGCCCATCCTTCGGGGTGATCGTCAGCGACGGGAGCGCCTTCGACGACCGGCTGGGCAACTGCAAGGCGGGGGCTGCGGTGCCGCCGGGGGTCTGCCCGTTCGTCGGCCCTGGCACCACGCGCGTCACGTAGCAACGCCCGCCCCCATTGAGGAAGTAGCCGTAGACGCTGTGCGAGAGGTAGGTACCCGTCAGGTGGGGGTTCCGCCCGCCACCATCTTCCAGCGCGCCGAAGGTGTCGACGTATTGCGACCAGTTGGTGACCAACATCGGACGGTTGGCCGGACCGGCAGGCGCGAGGCCGACGAACGCGGCGGTGGCCGTGCCGACGCCTTCGATCGGGCGGGGTCCGCTATCGATCTCTTCGACATAGACACCGGGCGACAGGTACTCAGGCATCACCCACTCCTTCTGCTCCGCTTCCAAGGATCATCGGATCATCGTGCGTACCGCGCCGCCACGCCACGCAGGAGCGGCGTGCGGCAGTCCGCCGCGTCTCGCTCCGACCAATCTCGCTGGCGACGAACACCGCCGTTCGTGACTACGTAACGACAGTGAAACAGACACCGAACACAGGAAGGTCACCAACAACACCACCGGGCCGGGCGGTGTGCGTGACACACCTCGCCCCTGTCGAAGATCGACAAGGGCGGGCACGGCGCTGAAAGCGGTTGCGGGGCGATCGAGGAGTGGTCACCGGCGAGGCGATACGGGGTATGGGGAAGCGCCGCCGCCCCTGGTGCTAGTCGGCGCGGTCACACGCGGGGCGACGGCGGGCGGTCAGGGCAGGACGATGTCGTATGACGCACCGGGAACGGTGATCGTCACCGTGCGCGACGGCCCATCGGGCGGCGTGACCCGCAGGCTGACCGCGCCGGTCGGCACCCCCGCCAGGCGGAACGCCCCGTCGTCGTCGCTGACGACGCCGTCCGCCGCGCTGTCCGCCAGCGCCACTTGCACCCCGGCGCGCGGCACGCCCTCGGCACCACGCACCACGCCGCCGATCTGCGTGCCAACATCGAGGATGCCGTTGTCGCCTGCACGCAGATAGCAGGTCGTACGGGTCAACACCAGCGGCGCGGCGATCGCGAGCTCCAGATCGAGCGGCGCGGTGACGATGTAGGAGAGCGCCGGGCGTGGCTCCGCGCCGAGCGCATTCCAGAGATCGAGCGGCCGTGACCCGGCCTGTGGCGACGCGATCCGGGTGGTCAGCGGCGGGTCGAGCGCGCGCAGCGTGTCGGGCAAGACATCGTCGGGCAACTGCTGATGGCGCAGCAACGTTTCGAGGACCCGCCAGAGGAGGCGGTGTTCGTCGGCGGCCTCGGTTGTCACGGCGCTGACCAGGTAGTGCAGATCGATCCGGCGCGGTGGCAGCCGCCGCGCGGCACGACCGTTGCCGCGCGTCTGCTGGAAATCGTTGCGGCGTAGCTCGATGTTCTCCGCCAGATCGAAGAGGAAGAAGACGACCGTCGGGCGCGTCAGGCGCCCGAGCCACTCCCTCGTCGGCGTCTCGAAGCGGACATCAACCTCGAACGGCGAGATCCGCCCCTGGTCGTGGATGAGGCGTTGTAGCGCGTCGTGGATATCGTGCAGCATGGCGCGTCGTCCCTTCGAGCGGGTGCCACAACGGCGGTACAGCGTCAGGATACGTTGCCCCATGACCCGAGCAGAACCGCAAGGCGTGTGTCTCGCTCGCTCGCTCTTCGTCGCGATGGCCTGACGCCAGGATTTGTTCGACGCGGCACAGGGCGTGCAATCATGGACGCGATGCGACGATTCCTGGGCGCGGCGCGGATCAAGGCTTCGGTGGCAACGGCGTACCGGTCGGCGCGGCAGGCACGGACCGACTGAAAATTGCCGTGACCCTGGCGATCTGCTTCTCGGGGAATTCGACCCCATTCGCGGGTAACGTTTGCTGCTCACCGAGAGGATCATCCGGGAACGCTTGCGACTCGCCGAGCGCCCGCTTCCTAAACTTCGCGCCACTGCCGACAATATCGCGCAGAACCTGCTCCGTCTTATCGGCTCGTTGCCGCGATAAGACCCGGTTATCGCCATCGGATTTCAGCGTCCCCGCCTGGCCGTCGATCATGATTTCGGTTGCACCCGATTCGATGCTCTTACGCTCTTCCTCGGGAAGCGCGCCATACCACTGCCGGAGCTGCACATCAGTCCCGCCTGCTGCTTCATCCATACCCGGCATAAAACGCGCATCCGTCGAGGAGATATCGACTAGCTTGCCCGAGGTCGTCGCATCGGGCAGGGCGATCTTGAGCCGCACCGAATAGGGTCGGATCTCGGCTACGCCCGCAGGCAGGGTAACCGCCGAACCGACCTGGACGCCAACTGTGGCACCGTCGGGGCTGGGCGTGCTCGCGCTCGCCCCCCGAGTGGTGCTGACACTGCCTACACCGTTGAGCGTTGCGGTCAACACCAAAGTGTCACCGCTAGCCGTGATGACCGGTGTCACCACAGAAGCACCGATTCCATTACTGGATGCCTCGGGCGTTGGTGCGCGCCACTCCAATGTCCCATTGGGTAAGACCTTGAACGATGCCGAGCCCTTCGCGTAGCCGCTGCCTTCATCGTTCTGGATCATGTTGTCTCTGAACCAGGACATCTCCACAGTGATGCTGACCTGCCCTTCGTTGGACAGGGCAGGCACCAGCACTTCCTCGAGGCGTTCTCCCCGAGGGGCATTGGGGAATGAAGGGAGCGCGATCCGCGCAGGGCCGATCAGGACTTCGGCGCTCGGATTGAACGCCATGAACGAGTCATCCAAGGCTTCGAAAGGGACAGAGCCCCAGCCTACCTTGGGGATCACTTCCTTTGCACGCTGAATCATGCGCGCCGGACCGCTCGCGTTCGGTTGCGCCGCCTGTTGGGCGACATGCGTCAACTCGTGGGCGAGCAGATACCCGCCAGCTTCGGTTTCGGGCGCATATCGATCCGCACCGAAGACAATGTCGCGCCCCACGGTGTACGCAAGCGCATCGATGGCTCGTGCCGACTCAGCGGCGCGCGCATCGGTGTGAACCCGTACGTCGCCAAAATTGTGCCCGAAGCGCGGCTCCGTGAACGCGCGGGTATGCTCGGACAGCGGCTGGCCCTCCGCTTGCACCACCTCGTCGATGAGAGGCGGAACATCGGAAACCAGCCCCGCGCTATCGCCCTCTCGTTGCACCGGGCGCTCCGGCCCGGCTGGCTGCGTCCTGGTCGCGATCGTCACCGGCGCGCTGACCACGCCAGCCTGCATCACCTGTTCGGCGACTCGGTCCGCCTCCTGCTCGGCGGGGTCGCCCGGTTGGCCGATGGCGAGTTTCGCCCGGGGGCGGAACACGGAAGTCTGAGCAAAGTCGTGGTCCAGGCCCGGACCCTGCGCCACCGGAACCTGGGTGAGTAGACTCGCACTCTCCGGCACACCATTCCCCGGCACTTGATTATCCGGCGGCGCGTGTTGCCCAGCATCGCCGCGTTGCACTGCGGACGGCAGGGGCATCGTCGTCGGCGTAGCCGCCTGCTGTCGTCGAAGCCGTAGTTGCTCGCCCATTGTGTTCCTTACTCCCGCGATCCTGCATCACAACAATCACGAAGAAACCGCGCCAGATAATCACCCGAATGCCGCCGCTTCAACGCCCGTCAGTGCCTTTTCCAGTTTCGCGTATTCGCTATGCGCCGCCGCGAGCACATGCCGCATCATCACCGGTTCGCCCTCGTCCGCAGCCAGGAAGGCGGCGTTGAGGGCGATGTTGCGGATGTTGCCGCCCGCCACATTCAACTGGGCCAGGCGTTGGGGTTCCAGGCCGACCGTCGGGGTGGCCGAAGGGAAGACACGTCGCCAGATCTCGGCGCGCTGGGCACTGTCGGGGAAGGGGAACGACACGACGAAGCGGATGCGGCGCAGGAAGGCGGTGTCGAGCGCGCTCTTGAGGTTGGTGGTCAGGATCGCCAGGCCACGATAGGTTTCGATCCGCTGGAGCAGATAGCTGACCTCGATGTTGGCGTAGCGATCGTGGCTATCCTTGACCTCGCTGCGCTTGCCGAAGAGGGCGTCGGCCTCGTCGAAGAGGAGGATCGTGCCCCCCTCGTCGGCCACATCGAAGATACGGTGCAGGTTCTTCTCGGTCTCGCCGATATACTTGCTCACCTCCGACGAGAGATCGATGCGATAGAGATCGAGCCGCAACTCGCGCGCGAGCACTTCGGCGGCCATCGTCTTGCCGGTGCCGCTCGCGCCGGCGAAAAGCGCGCTGATCCCCAACCCGCGCGCGCCTTTGCCCGCGAAGCCCCACGTCTCGTAGACCATGGCGCGCTGGCGCAGATGCGCGGCGATCTCGCGCAAGGTGCGGCGCTGCAACTCCGGGAGCACCAGATCATCCCACCCTGCAACGGACTCGATCCGCTCCGCCAGATCGTCGAGCTGCGGGCGCGTCTGGATGCGACAGGCGTCCCACAACCGCTGTCCCAACGCCGCGCCACCCGCATCGACATCGCGCTGGCCCAGCGCGGCGATACCAACGTTGCGGATCGCCGTCGCGCCGAGGCTGAACTGTGTGACCAATCCGTCGACCTGCCCGTTCAGCGCGATGGCGGTCGCGCCCAGCGCCGCGTGCCAGAGGACGCGCTGCTCGTCGCGTTCCGGTTTCCGCACCTCCTCCACCAGCGCTGGACGTTGGGGCAGCGGCAGCCGATCGCGACTGGTGACGATCGCCGGGCCAGCGAGGCGCTCGACCAACCGGACGACCGCGCCGCGCCGCGCCGCATCCCCCAGGTCCGCCTCCTCGCAGGCCAGCACCAGCGCGGCCCCACCCAACCGGGTCTCGCGCGCCCACAGCTCTAGCATGAGATGAAGCTCGTTCGGAGCGGTGGGGAGGAGTTCGGCGGGCAGCAGATACGGTCGTAGTCCCGCCGCCGCGCAGGTCGCCGCCGCGATCGCGCGCTTACTGGCCGCTTCGGCCCCGCACAATTGCACGAGCGGGGCTGCTGTATCGCCCTGCCATGCCGTCGCTATTCGCTGCACGATGGCGCGATGCGACGGCACCAACGCTTCGCGAGCGGTCAGCGGCACGATCAGGTCGGTCAGGCGCGCGTCGAGGTGCGGCACACCGGCGAGGTAGTGTAGGATGCGCTCGTCGACCCGCAGCGGGCTGAGCGTCAGCGCCGATCCGCTGCCGACCTCGATCAGCCGCCAACGCCGCAGCGGGGCGTCGGGGGTCAGGGCACTCCAATGGGGCTCGGGCAGCGCGGCGAGCGCCAGACCGAAGGTGGGATAGGCCCGCGTCGCGTCGCCCGCCGCCAGCGCGCACCGTCCCGCGATCGCCCCATCGAGATCCATCGCCGCGCAGAGGACGAGCACGTCGCGCTCGAACGGCGAGAGCCCGAACGCCGCACAGAGCAGATCCAGCGCCGGTGGCGACGAGCGCACGCCTGTCGCCACGTCGGGGAGGGGGGCGACGCCGTCGGGTGCGCCCGCGAGTTCCCCTTTCACGCGCGCGATCTGCCGTTCCAGCGTCACACGGACGGCGGCGACCGCCGCCGAGAGGTGACGCTGATTCGCCTCGATCCAGGATGCCGTGGCGGTCGCGTCGATCATCGTACTCACCGGACCGTCACTCCCCACCATCGAGCACGACCGCCGAAACCTTGTAGGCCACCGAGGGGCGGTAGCGCGCCTGGAGCGCCGACCATAACTTCGCCGTCTCCTCGCTGCTCAGGAACTCGGGCTCGATCGCGATCCCGGTCGCTCCATCATTCACAGTCGCCGTGGCGAGCGCTGCCCGCAGTGGCGAGCTGCTCCCCGCCGCCACGCCCGTTGTCAGCACGCGCTGGATCGTGGCGGCGGTCAGCACCGGCGTTTGGTGCAGCACCTGCATCGCCACGCCGAGCAGCAGATCGGCGTGAAAATCGTGCTCGCCGTAGGCGGCCAGCAGGTAATGGAGATCGAGCGTCAACGGGGGCGGCGCGGGTGCCGCACGACCACTCGCCGACCCGTCGCCAATGCGACTCCCGCGCCAGAGCGTGCAGGGCGTGATCCGGTAGAGGAAGAGATTGAGCTGGCTACGCTCCTCCGCGCCGACCGGCACGCGGTCGGGCGGCAGCGCGGTGACGCTGACCTCGCCGAGACTACTGGTCAAGCCCTGGGCGATCAGGTGATTGTCCAGCAGATCTTTGAGGAGGAAGGTCGTCGCCGCGATGGCGAGCGCGCTGCTCATGCCGTTGTCCCCGTACTCTGCCTGGCACCGCTCCGAACGAGGTTCGCCAGATCAGCGAAAACTGGCGCTGCCAGAGGCGAGCAGATGAGCGCTGGACAAGCGCGGGTGGAGTCGCGGCACAGCCACGTCCGCCGCTGAACACGGCGGCGAGTGGATGTATGACCCCTCTGCGGTGGCGAAAGGACCACGTCCGCCGCACCGAACAGCCGCGACCGCGCCACCCCGATCAACACCGCGCATCTATGGCGTCAGGTTCCATACGCTACCCTGACCGCCACCGTCCAGGATATAGGGACGCTCACGTTCACGTCCGCCCGCTGTGCTGCTATCCGGCACCACGCCATTGAAGCACGGCACGAACACCGGCCGGTCACGCGCATCACGCCCCGCCGCCGATCGCCACCGTACCTTTAAGCTGCTGCATGGCACCGGTCACGAGCCGGAGCGCCTGCCGGAGTTCGGCAGCACCATGCGGTTGGCCGACTTGCGCCGCCGCGCGCACCGCTGTGCCCGGCGCGGCACGCTCATACTGCTGCGCCAGGTGTTTGAGCAGACCGGTCGCTTCTCGCAACTGCTCCTGCGCCTGATCGAAGAACAGGCTGGCATCGTGCAGGCGGGCGATAGCGACGGCGAGGTCGTGGGGCAAGCCGGTGGCGAGCACAATCGCTGGCGGGCTATCCGCCAGGCCGACAGTCCGCCGGGCGGGCGGTGTGGCAGCGAGCATCCGGGTCAGTAGCACCTGTGTCTCGGGCATCGGCGCGACGGTGAGTTCCCGTCGCAGAACTTCCTCACAGGCGCGGTACTGGCGGAGCGCCGCGCCGTGCTGCCCGGTCGCCAGATAGATCTGGATCAGCTCGCGATGCACCTCCTCGCGGAGCGGATCGCCGGAGAGGATGCGCCGCGCACAATCGATGGCGGCGTCGCGTTCATCGTGCGCGACGTGATAAGCCAGGAGTCGACCGAGCGCGCGCAGGTAGAGATTTTGCAGGCGTTCTCGCTCGACCAAACACCATTCTTCGTAACAGTTGGGCAAGAGGTCGGCTCGGTAGAAGGTGATCGCCTGGCGTAAGAGGAAAGCTTGCTGATCGATGGCCTCGGGATCGAGTTGCTCGGCCCAGGCACAACGAGTCTCGAACTCGG
>JAABUU010008130.1_pt1 | contig 10527 bp, 6 predicted proteins | sample 5559301 | NCBI WGS metagenome assembly JAABUU01 (sample SAMN10711884, study PRJNA513360) | rock metagenome | isolation source: Antarctica rocks | place: Antarctica: Victoria Land, Richard Nunatak white | reverse complement strand
CTCATTGACAACGTTCTATTAAAAAAGAATCTACTATGAATGTTGAAACAAATGCATACGAAATTGCTTCGAGAGATTCACGATCAATCATCAATCTCGCATTCTGACATTAGACGAATGATTGATCTAGTTCAACGCTTCTACTATTGATCAGATCATCAAGCAACTATTCGACAATACATTCGAAACTGTCATGTCTGTCAGCGAAGCAAAGCATCTCAAGATGATACAAATGATTTGCTTCAGTCTCTATTGATTTCTCAGCAGCGTTGACAAGATATAGCTATGAACTTCATCATTGAGCTATCTCTATCGAAAAACTATAACGTCATTTGCACGATCATATATCGTCTCTTCAAAGAACGTCACTATGTTCTCTGTCATTGAGAAGACGATGACATCTCAATCGAAGAAACAGTATGAATCATACTATGAAACGTCTATCGACTTCATGATTTACTCAGTTCTATCGTTTCAAATAGAGACTTTCAGTTCATATCAATCATGTGACAAAGTCTTTGTAAACGACTGAAGATCAAAGTCAATCTATCAACAGTTTATCATTCAGAGATTGATGATCAGTTGAAACGAGCTAATCAAGATGTTGAATGCGAACTTCGAATCTACTGCAATTACATGCAGAATGATTGAGCTAAATGACTTTCAATGATGAAATTCAGTGATAATTTTAATACATTCTCAACTATCTTGATGATCTCTTTCTACTTCAATAAAGACTTTCATTCTCGAATGAGTTTCGATTCAGATACGACTGATTACGAAACGACTCGTCAACGTATTGAGACTAGAAAGATCGATGACATTGTCACTTGAATGAGCGAGCTTCTTATCTTCGATCGTCAACAATTGAAAAAGATCAAGCAGATCATCGAAGCTCAGATGAACAAGCATAGACGAGACATCATCTATGAAGTAGATGATCAAGTTTGATTAGTCTTCGAAAACATCAAAATCACTAGATCATGCAAAGATTTGAAAGACAAGCAGCTCAATCTCTATTCAATCACAGTCAAAGTTGAGATCTTCTATCGCCTTCAGCTATCTAGAAGCATGAAGCATATACATTCAATGTTCAGCTCAAAGTATCTACGATTTTCATTCAACAACTCTCTATTGAAACAACATTCTGAGTTCTCTAGATTGATAATCATTGAAGAGAATGAAGAGCACTGAGAAGTAGACGATATATTGAACTTCAGACGATATAGAGAAAGACTACAATACAAGATCAAATGAATCGAGATAGATCGTGACGACGAATGATACTATGTCGATAAAGAAGAATTCGATGACTCGAAGAAAGTTCTGAACGAATTTCACAAGCTATACTTGAATAAGTCGCACTAAATTGAAAACACGATGAATTTTTTTTTTTTTTTGACTTTTATTTCTTTTCTATTCATGCGAACATGAATGTTCAAAGAAAGAAGTAATGTTACGAACATGTCTGAATCAATCAGAGTTCAGATCTAACTCTAATCAATTTGATTAGAATCAGTCATGACGTTATGTTTAGTTTGAATCTAGCGCATTTCTTTGAGTCATTCTCAGCACTTCTTCTCGTTGTTCAGCACTTTCTTCATTCACTTCTTTCATCATTCTTTTAGGCAAACACATCTGACATATTACATCACATCTGTATCGAGTCTAGCGCAGTCTCAAGCCATTATTTATAGAAGAGCTCGCACTCTTTCTCTTCTGTATTCTTAATGTCTTGTTATAGCTATCTCTAAAGAACAATACATACATATCAGCTCTGAGTTTCTTTGATTGAATGATCTAGACATGATCTCAACAAATGATTGCTGCATTCAGATCTCTTCTTTTAAATGTGCTTCTAGAAAGACGATGATGATGTTCATTTGTTCAACTTCATAATCATATTTGATCATCAGTGTTGAAAGCATTTTGATGATGATAATTCTGATCATCGAGATAAAGATTTCATCATAATCAATCTTTTGCTTCTGATGAAATCTTTTACACACTCATTTAGCTTTGTATTTGATCATCTTCTCTTTGAGTTCTCGCTTAATGATAGTTACTCAGCGTGTCAACAGTATTCATCAACTTGATGAAGATATCTTCAGAGTAAAGATGTTGTTTTTGATGTGAGCATTCAGTTCACTTCTGAAAATGAACTTTCATTATTCTCAATCAAGATTGACTTTAACTTGTTTCACTGTTTGTGATGTATTCAATTCAATTTGAATTCAATTTGCTTGATTAACAAAGTCTTGATTGTTTTTAATTCAAAGATCATTGAGAGTCTTGTAGTTAATTGATTCAGTGATGACTCATTTGAAACATTTGCTTGAAGCATTGAAAATATCAGTATCACTTGAGTTGTCTGACTCAATTGATTCTGATTCTAGTTCTAGTGATCTGCTTCTAGTTTTCTGTGAAGCAACTGATGTTCTTGTTTAATGATTGACTGATGTTCTTGTTTGATGATCGTTGATTTGATCATCAAAGCTTAGTATTAAAAGATCTTCATCATATCTCTTGACTTTGATGACTATCTCATTTCATTGAACGTGACTAGATATTAGTATTTTCGTCTCATTTCACAAGTGATATTGATTGACTCTCTTGTAGTTTAAGAATTGACATTTTAAGCTTTTGTCATCAAGCTTTCAATAAACTTTCTTCACATGATGATAGATTACACATTTGAATGTATGCAAATAGCTAAGATCAGACTTCTTGTCATGTCATGTTTCATAGAGAGTTACTTTGTTCAATGCAGTGATAGAACTTTTGTTCTTCAAATAAATGACAATCATTATTGTCTTTTCTCATAGTTTTATTAACAAATTGATGCTAGATAGTATAGCGCAAGTTCGTTTAAAAAGAGTGCAAAAACATCATTCTGCAACTTCATTTTGACTCAAGTTATATGAAATCATCGACTTTCATTTGATCTCATGCTCTTTGAGCAAATCAATGATGTGATGATCAACATACTTTTCTTCATTGTCTGAATGAAGTCAATGAATCAAAGTGTCTCAATTCTTCATTAAATTCAGATAGTTTTGAAGTATGTTTTTTAGATTGAATTTTCAATCTATTAAATAAATGATTGTATATTGACTGTAATCATCAATCATAGTGACAACATATTTGAATTCTTCATCGATCATGAGTATTTTATCATCATTGATGAGATTCAAATGTATTAGCTCATCAATTCTGATGACTCTTGTGTGAAATCTTCAACTTGAAGCTCAATGTTGCTTGTTTAAGACACAAGTCTCACATATTGATTCTGAGAATTCTTCTTCTTCTAAACTATTGATTAAATTCACATTGATGTCAATGCTCATGTTAACTAGACATTTTACGTCTGTCATATTCAGATGAGCTAGTTGTTTATATCATTGATTATGATGTTCTAATTGATTCATGTGTTCTGCTTGTCAATGTTTGAAAATTTGAGAAGTTAATCAATGCATTCATGAAGTAGAATTTCTCATCGCTTCTTGAATCAATGAGAGCAATGATTCTCATTAAGTCAATGAATAGAAATTTATCTTTCTGTATACCTCATTTATATTCTTTGACTTTCACTTGTTCAACTGACATCAGATTATAATGCAGTTTCAAACAGTGATAAACATTGTTTAGTTAAATTTTGATTGATTGATTCTTCAGCAAAATATTGATTATAATCATATCTTTCTTGATCATGACTACTGCTTCATTATTTGCAGTAACAATGCTGTTTTCAATCACTTTTTTATATGTTTATTCATTGAACAAGTTCTTGTCATAGCAAACATGATTCTCAGCTTTGATGTTTATTCATTAGATGTTGATGCAACTACTTGCTTAATTGACGAAGAAGATTTTCTTTGATTTGATTATTTTGATCTTGAAATCTATTTTGAAATCAATGATTAAATTCTTGTTTCTCTTGCTGAGTTTTCAATCATCTGAATGAAGATTAAAATGTAGATATCAGCACTTTTGTTGATCATGACTCATTTACTTGCAATGAAAGCAGATCTTATTTGACTCTTTTTGAAATTTGTTACTTTCAAATTTTCTCTTCTTTTCATCAAACTGAACTATCATGCTCTTGAAGCTGAAGTTCTTCTCTTCGTTCACTCTTTTGTCATGATCGACTAAAGCGATAATCATCTTATCAATTAGTAGCTTGAATTTGTTGATCTTGATGCTTTGTATCAGATCAAAGATGTATGATTTTAGACTTTCATTAAAATCTAGAAGAAAGAGATTGCTCAACAGTCATGATTCTATCATTTTTTTGACATTTGAACATCTGATAGCAATTTATTTGAGTGAATCAACATAGTTCTGAATGAATTTGAAATTCAATTGTTTTGAATGATTAAGTTCTTTGATGATCAGATATAAAGTAATCAAGTTTGATTGCTCATATTATGTCTTTAAAATGAATCACATCTTGATGACTTTGATTACTTTGAATATATGTACTTGAAGTTCTTTTTTGCAGTTATAGATGATCATATCACAGACTCTATCATTTTTATTCGCTCAATAGTGAGCAGCGATGACATACTCTTTTCTGACTGCTGTCAAAGCGACGAATGCAACTGCTGTCGAGACGAATGCAGCTGCTGTTGTAGAGAGTGTATCTGCTGTCGATGCGTTGAATTTTGAAGCTTTCGATTTCTTCAGTCATCTTGAGATGATCATTCAGAGATCTTTGACTTTCAAGACATTGATTATGTTCTTCTTTCATGACTCATAGTTCTCGCTTCTCTTTAGCTTCGAGACACGATAGTTCTTTGAATTCTTCATTGTGAAAGTGATTGAGGTATGAAAGTGTGAAATTGATAACGACGAGATCGATGCTTCGAGTTCTGCCCTTAGATATGTTTGTGATAGCGAAATAGAGCTAACTCGAGCTCATAACCTATTGGTATATGAGGGTCAGAACGAATATGTGCATGTAGATATATTGGCTATGTAGTAGAGGCATATATCTAGTTTATTGATAGATAGATAACGAAGGAAGAAAGAAGTAGAAGGTGAGCTATATACTTCTAGAGCCAAGCCGGCTAGAGCCGGCTAGAGCCGAAGCGAAGATACCTAAACATCGAGGTTTATATGTATGCATTACGTACGTGTTACGTACGAACATACCCCATTTTCAACACTTTGTTCAAGCGTTAAGAAGTAGAATTACTATTCGGCTCGACATATCGCCCACAAACGGATGGAAGTCGGCTTAACTTGTAAGATTGAACACTAAGATACCCGTTCCTAACAGAAATTCAATCCATACTTTGAATTTGTGATCTTTACTAAGGGAACTATTCATGAAATGCACAAATTGGTGAAAAACGAGGTCATATTGATGTTTTGGTTGTCAGAGGGCTATCTAGGAGGCGGAAGGTGGCCTAGCGGTCGCTGTAGCTCGGTCCTGCCACGCACTTGAGCGCTGGTGAAGTGTGCCGCGGCTTGGCCAGCCCAGCCGGCACCCGAGTATGGCGTCAGACCACGACGATGACAGCTTCGGGCAACGATGACGCATCTATAGACATGTTAGTTCAAGAAACTGAGTAGTTGAAGCTATGTCGTACGCCAATGCACATATGACAAAAAGACCGCCGCCCATGAGGAAAACGCAGGAAATCCAGCGGCTGTAGAAGCCCCAAAAGCTGGCACCTAAGGCGTAATCGCTATTATAAAAAGTTAGCCCAGATATGATATGCGTCGTGATAGTGTAAGCTTACATGTATCTCGATAGAACTGCCATGATGGTCTAAGGTGATGAAGGGATGAGATGTATGTTGGGGACACAAGGTCTTATGTGGTTCGGGATCAAAGGAATGCAATCGAAATCCCCACGAGCTGATGGAATGTATAAAATCGCGAGGGAAAAATTTGGACCCCGGCGGGTTTGCCCAAAACACTAAAAAATTGAAGTCGATCGACCAGAGGGAGTTTCAGCCCTGCTACTGTATCCTGAATATCGAGGGGGTAACCGCAATAATATTGGGCTAAGTCAGTAACTTCAAACTGCCTACGCCATTTGCGCTGGGGGGAGTCAGTAACTCCTCTTGGAACTGGAGGTCATGTAGCTTACCACTGCTCCCACTGCTACCCCAGCTACCTCTGCTACCCCCCCCCCTTCCCCCTCCTGCTTCTACTGTTTCTTCTATTGCTTCAACAGAACTAGATGGATAACTATCTAGGAGGACGAAGGTGAAAACTCTACTAGCGCACCCCCAGCCCTACCGAGGCGAAGATTGCCAATAAACCTTTTTCCAACAGGCTTATTTTGCCTTTACGAATTTGAGTAAAACCGACCAATTCGGAAGTCTACCCTGGAGCGCTAGGACAGCCTGGAATGCGAGTTGGGGATTATCATTGCGAATTCATTCACCTTCCGCGGGATATAACACTGGTTTCCGTTCCGGGTTGAGGGTTGAAATGTTGTAAATCAACCAAATATTGGTAGGTCAACAAAGCCGAAAGAAAACCAAGAAAGATGAGTGAGTATGGTGATGATTGGATAATTTGGGTTCTTGGTATAGAGTACGAATCCCTCGCATATAAAGGCCATGGTGGCTCCCGCACACACTTCCTTCTCAACAGAACATAGAGGGCACACACCTAAATCTGGGGAGTGCTCTGTACCAATGAGATAAGGGACGTATCGATGTTTATATCCAACTTATCCCACCTCAATTAAGTCACATCTACGTACTCATCTACTTACATACCCGTTTTATTCCTTCCATGTTGAAACAGCAACAGCAATGGCTCAATGATTTCTTAGCTGCGATACAATCTCTTCGGGTTCGAGTTTCGGGCTTTCTCATAGACCTTCCTTAACACGCAACCGCACGGATGCGGAAATTATGTTTCACTGCACTTACTACTTCATCGACGCCATCTTCATGCTCATAGCCTAGAGATCCCAACATTTCCCAAAATATTTGCTTGTCTTGGAACTAACGCTTTGTTAAATGGCCAATGTGCAAGGCGATAGTCGAACATCTTCTACGAAGGAGGAATCCAAGTTGCAGCCAAAACACGTTAGCTTCGGGAAACTATTCATAAACGCGCATGTCGAAAACTCCGGCAATCTGGGTAAGCCCCGTACACCATATCCAACAGAACCTGATAAAGATTACCGATACGGTGAGCAATCACAAAAGCCCGGTACAATTGATAGACGATGATCCCGCTACTTGAACATGAACAAAGGCTTACGTGAGTTCATCGAGTGAATTTCAAGGAACAGGTGATTCTAACAAAACAAGCTTTTATGAACAAAGAAAGATCAGCAAGGTTCTGCAGGACCGGGGTTGCAAGAGCTGGTGGGTTAAGGAGTGTATAATTTTACAGTCTGCATAGTGAATAAAATGCCACTACATCAGAAACTTTATTCTTTCTCATTTCTGTTTCCTTCATGTTGGCTTCCCTCAGAGGTGGTCTTCAAAGGGCTTTGGGCTGTCTTAGAGGTCCACGTCCTCCTTGTGAGTAGTAGCGAGATCTTCTAGTCAAGAAACCCTTCAATCAATGACCCTTAAATACCATCCATCTCTTTGACCATTTCTTGTATGTGTGAAATGTGGTCGGACTTTCCTAGTAGCCGTATAGTTGTAATCACTATGTGAGAAAAGATATGTACTTGAGAGACCCGAGTACATGAGCTCAGGATAGAATATGTATAACCCCGCACCAAGTACGTCTTGAGGATCCTCGTAATCCTTTTTCTTGAGCTCCGAATAGATGCCGGAGATGTGTCAGATATGCCAAGGTTGAAAACGACTATGCTGTTGGCTCCGTGAGCAGATTTACCGCGCCTGGTAACGATTAAAAAGCTCTCGCGAAGCCTCTTCCGCTTTCGCATATTCAGATCAAGTACGTAAGGTAAAATCTTTACCAGGCATCGTCGAGCCTCCCTTGCAAAAACGGGGATTCTTTCCGGATTCCGAAGACGTAGCAGACATCTTTGGTGGTGAGCTCGCCGATGGCAATTTTATTGTCAATGAGGTTTAAAGGCATTGCCACGATACTCTGTGTGATAAAAGAGTCGTCAGTGTATCTTTTTTTGCGCTCCCACACCGACTGACACGCCATTACAATACTTGAAGTTCGGCTCAACAGGGAAGCAGCTATAGACCGCATTCTACTGTTATTAACTCGGACAGTCGACAGCTCCCCTGACATCTGCCCAATGTAGTAATTTTTGGCTCTTGAACTAAAACCTCTGCCTCTGCGCCTTTCTTTTCATCTGGCCGAACCGACTTGCTTCCTGACATACATAGTATTTCTTCAATAAAAGTTGTCATGAGTTCAGACAAAATATATGTTTCTCAAAGCTTCAATGATAATGGAGTTATCGGAGATGCTCCTCTGATGGATAATGGAGATACCTCTCGTACTTCAACGGATCCTACAAGAGACGTTGACATGAGTTCAGACAAAATATATGTTTCCCAAAAAGATAATGATTATCGTTTAACCAAAGATACTCGCTCGCATATATCAAACGAGGCCATTGTTCGATCCCGTGATGTAGTTATTGGCTCGAGTCTGTATGGTTTCACAAAGAAGAGTTCGAAAGATATAAACATATCTGTGTTCACAAAACTAACAACTAACAACAAAAGGATACGAAAAAGCTATAGAAAGTCGCTCAAAGAGATTAAAAAGCTTCGCCTTATGGTTAACCAGAATAAGACCAATGTCGTGCAGACAGTGGTTGCGGGTGAGCTTTTTAACAAGATCAACAGATTGGACGCCACGATTAACAAGTTGTTTGACGTAATAATGAGCGGCCGTACCATTACAGAAAACAAGAAAAATACATTTCGCACTACACTTAAGAATCTTCGCGCCACATTCGAGAAAGAGTTAATTGCTGGAACTGAGAAATACATTAAGGCTAAGAGGAATGAGACGTTTTTCCGCACTCGGGTTAAGGACCTTGACGCGAAGTTTGAGAATGAAACCAAACTTTACAACACAGCGATTGACAAACTTGGCACCACATATAACGAAATCATCCACACATGTAAGCAAAAAATGGACGAGGCAGATGAACAACGAAAGATTCAGGAGCGCACTGTGACCGATGTTAAAGCACAATTAAAGGACTCTGAAGCAGCGGCGCAGAAAGCTCGTTGTGCCTTGAAGGGAGCACAAGAGGCCTGGGAAAAGAGTGAGAAGAATTTACAGAGGCTGAAAGAAAGTAATCTGAAATACTCAAAGAGGCTGCAGGAGCTGGAAGATAATGATATGTGTCAAGGCCCCCTTAGAATGGATGTCGAAGTTGCCCTTTCTGCCGACACAGCAGGTCTTTTAGATGCGTATTTCGCTGGCTCTGATCGCACAAGAGAAGCCTCGAAGCCTGACGGCGTCTCACCGGATACTTCCGCCGAGCTGAGAGCAAAACGGCAAAATATGACAAGAGAGAAAGCCACGGCTGTCATGCAATTATCTCGCAAAGCACCACTTTGGAACCGAAACCTTTCCACTATATTGAATCTAATGGCATCCGCGATTCTTTCCGTACACCTGTATCTATTTCAATTTTTCCCTACTTATATTCTCCTTAAATCTCAGATGCGGCTCTTGGAAATGTCGCACGGTAAGCAGGTGCCCGTTTTCTCACTCAATGAGATCGGCGACGCCACAACAGGTCACGACCGAGGTATAGAAAAGGCCCAAAAAGCCAAAGGCATCGTTGCCACTTTATGCGTCCTGATGATCATCTGTATTGCCACGTTCTGGCACACTGGTAGAGGACGTGGACAAGGTATCCCGAACTGGTTGTGGGAAGATACCTTTCAAGAGCCAGATTGGATAATCAGCGGGTGGAGGGGGCCATGACCCGCTGAGAATTCTTTTAAGCCCAACTTCACGACTGGGGGTAATCTTCGGAGAAAGCATATTCTTTACTCTTTCTACTACCGATCGCGGTGATTTTGCAAGAAATCTCATCAATACTGGGGCGTTGGAAAGACCTTCCTTTTTAGGGATAATAAGCAGCCGAGGTTCTTTGGTGGCTGTGGAATAGAAAACCATCTCCCATGTGATGTCAACAAATTTGAGGGCACAGCTCCTGTGTTCTATTGGGCTCGGGCTGTCCATTCGACGAAAACCATCACTGTTGTTGGTGTCTGTCGGCGGTTTCATAGGCAAGTGGTCAAGGCTGAAAGCACCTTTACCTGTGACAATGAATTTGTTCCAGCAGTCGTGCGCGCATTACGGTCCCGCAGCTTCGAGGTATAATGCACCAGTAAAATAGCAACTGAGTGTAGAAATCGTATCGATGGCGGTTCAAAACAACAAAGACGATACCACATAGCGACCTGAGGCCAACAGGAAAGAATAACACCGGTATGGTGGCAGCGAAAAATCATGAGCTGGCGTAGCAGAGGGGTATGGTTGTAGGCTGTGACCAATGGAGACTTGGCCGAAGGAAACATCAACCTACTATGTACATGCTCACTTCCTTCCACTCGACTACCCTGTTGCTATTTCTCAACTACGACT
>JAABUU010008126.1_pt1 | contig 10534 bp, 6 predicted proteins | sample 5559301 | NCBI WGS metagenome assembly JAABUU01 (sample SAMN10711884, study PRJNA513360) | rock metagenome | isolation source: Antarctica rocks | place: Antarctica: Victoria Land, Richard Nunatak white | reverse complement strand
AATTCATTAAATATTGTTTTTCTTTCTGTTTATCTGTTCACAAGACAATGACAGTCTTATTAATCTTAAACTGTATCTCTTTCTTCTAAAGCTTTTATAAATCTCTCTTAATGTCTAAATTGTTCTGAGCATTGATGACATTACAAATCACAATATATTTAACTGATAGTGCTTAAAGCAGTGCCTGAAATCATTATTCTGATTTAAACAACTCAGTCATGTCAGACTGAGTTGTAGTGATCTTTCTGCTGAGTTTACTTAGATAAATTTATATTTCTTTAATGAACACATTTTCTGACATTCTATACTCAATAAACTTCATCAAATATTGTCTTTCAGTTATCTGCAGCTTTTTTTTATACTTAAACTTTAACATATCTTAAACATTCTTTATGCTAATTTTGTTCATTAAATATTCTTAATTATCTGCATTTATGCAGATAATAAATCAATATAAAGTCTTTACATCAGTTTTCTGACTTTTAAAGCTGAGACTGCTGAGAAAAAATGAATCTAAGAATTCACTGATCAGCATGTTAACTGCTAAGACTTCAACAACATTTTATAGATTTTCTTTTATCAGTTATCTTTTCATAAAAATGAATTATTGATTGCAGTTCTTGTGAGTGAGAATTGAAATGAATTGTTACTTTATAAAGAAGTTGTTGAAGTTCATGATGATGATAGTTGACATGTAGTATAAGAAGTGAATAAAGTAAAATAATGATGTATGCATTGAAGATAATATAAATAAAACAAATAGAAAACTTTTGTATCTCTTGTTTTGTAAGACAGTAATGCTTATTCATTTTAATAACTCATATTAAGTTACTGAAGAACAGTGCTTTCTGAGCAACTATGAATGCTGATTTTTGCTGAGATTAATTTTCTATAAATCTTTTAAATTAAACATACTCAGCTGCTGCAGAATGCTGATTTTGCTAAAGTTAAATTTATCATAAATACTGTTAAAGCTAAATTGACTGTGAATCTCAATAATTAATGTACACAGCTGTTGTCAGTGTGCTGATTCTGTTAAAGCTGAATTTATTATGAATCTTTTGTAAATCTTAAAAGTCAGCATACTCAGTTACTGTCACACTAAAAGTATACACTTTCTTTAAGAAGCTTCTTGTTAATTTGAGCTCATAATCTATTAAAAGAAAGTAGATACTCATGCTATACTATGCTGTTTAGTGAAATCTCTAAACTATGTTGTCTATGGACATATCTTGGTCAAGAGAGTTACAGAAGAAGTAGAAAGAATGTTGACTGCAGTTAATGTGAATAGAGTCTTCACTCAGTTCTTGACATTAGTTTTACTCTGCTTCATAGAAGCAGCTAGAACATTGCTTCTCAACAATTTTAAATTAAAGTGTTAATTAGAACTTATAAATTTTCAGAACAGCTTCTGAATTATAGTAATAAAAAGTTTTATTAGTAGCTAAAACATTAGAACAGCTTACTTACAGGTATGTAGAGAGATTGTTGAGATGATAATGTGATTGTAGAGTGTAAATTTAAATTAGTCAGAAATCTATGTGTTATCTATCTTAGCTTATCACCCACCTCAGTGCTGAGGTGGTGAACTTCTTGTATGGCACATATATCTTTGACTGGCGCTTGTTTCACACTGTAGCACACATTTGCATCAATGTCTAGCTCACAGGGCCATGAAGGCAATCTGCAGGACTCCCTATTGTCTGCTTCAGCTCAGGGAGCCACAATTCTCATAGGGTTTCAAGTTGGTTCTCGCGCGCTGACATTTCTCGTCAATCAAATTCTCTTGCGCCACTTGTCCCCCGAGCTTTTGGGCATCTCCACACAGCTTGAGCTCTATTCTATATCAGTTTTGTACTTTGCCCGAGAGAGCTTGCGGGTCACGCTCCTGAGACAGTCCCAGGAGGCAGATAGTGTGCCTGTAGAAGCTGCGGGGGTTCAGGCATCAAAGAGCCCCATCGGGGCCTTATCAACCGCTACATCAGCGGGTCAAGCTCAGATTGCGGTCAATGTTTCATACATCGCTATCATTTTAGGCGTGCCGCTGTCATGTGTATTTGCTTCAATGTACAGTTGCAGCGCTGAGAACTCTGTCCGCAGTGTGCCTAACTTCCATCTATCTCTGACACTGTATGGATGTGCTACGCTTCTGGAACTGTTGGCAGAGCCATGTTTCGTCACTGCACAGCGTAAACACCTCTTCCGGATTCGGGCTTCCGCCGAGACATATGCAACAATCGCGAGATGTGTAACAACCTCCACAACTGCGATTTGGGCCAGCAGGGCAGGTATCGATCTCGGCGTGCTGCCATTTGCTCTCGGCCAAATTGGCTACGCCTTTTTTCTGTCTTCTGTCTATATGGGCAAGATCTGGCCGATTGCAGCTCGGGAAGGATTCGCATTGACTCTCCAGCCACTAATGACAAGGTACGTGCTCTCAGCATGAGCTGGCCGGTCCCCAAATGACGTGTGGAAAGGGAGCCCTCTCGGTTTATTATGTCGTACTTCTCCCGGCCAATGATAGCTCTGAGTGTCAGCCTCTATATTCAGTCGGCGGTCAAACATGTCCTCACGCAAGGTGACTCTCTACTGATCGCTACCCTGGCAAGCCTTCAGGACCAGGGCGCGTACGCCCTGGCGACCAACTACGGTGGTCTAGTGGCGAGGATGCTCTTCCAACCAATCGAGGAGAGCAGCCGGAACGCCTTTGGCACCCTACTCTCCGCGAAGGCCAGTGGAAAGCCGAGCGCCGAAGGCATACGATCCGCCAGCGTTTATCTACGTACCATCCTCCGGTTCTACGCTTTGCTGTCCGTTTTCGCCGCTGCCTTGGGACCCACCATTGCGCCACTCGGGTTGAGAGTGATAGCTGGCTCACGATGGTCATCGACCGGCGCCGGGGAGGTCCTTGCTACGTACTGTTACCTGATCCCCTTGCTCGCCCTTAACGGTATCACAGAGGCATTCATCTCTTCCGTCGCCAGCAGCACGGAACTGCAGAGGCAATCCGTTTGGATGTTTTCTTTTTCTGTAGGCTTCGCAAGCGCGGGTTACGTATTCCAACGGGTGCTAGAGTGGGGAGCCGTCGGTCTTGTTTGGGCCAACGTCGTGAATATGCTTTTGCGCATCGTTTGGAGCTGGTCCTTCATCAAGCACTATCTCCGTCGCAATGGAGCGTCTCTGGAGATTTCCGATACCCTACCAACCCTTGGGACACATGCGGTAGGCCTAGCAGCCGCCGCATTGCTTGCGAGAGTACGTGGAACCTTTACTGGAAAATTCGAAGATCTTCTGAAGGGTGGAGCAGTAGCGGTGGTCTGCCTAACATTAATGTAAGTCTGACCAGACATATATGTTTCGTATCTAAACTGAAAACCTGCGCAGCATGTTTTGCGAGCGGGACTATCTAGTAGCTTGCTATCATATGTTCCAATCGGGGAAAAAGAGCGGTCGAAAGAGGATGTAGCTCGATGATTGTTCGGCTCGAATAGACTCAGTCATCAAATTTTATCTTCGTGGCGGCCTTCGTACCCCCTGTCTGCTTATAGAAAGCGCCATACGCATCGTGCCCTTTCTTCTTCACAGTGGTACCAAACTTGAGCAAACCGTCAGGGACAGGCTGATTTGCCGCCTTTAGTACGTTTATCAAGCTACAATTCGTCAGTAGCCATCAATAAAAATCTGATAGATGAACGGAGAAACTCACGCGCCTGACTGTGCTTTATCATGTTCCGTGAACAAAGTTATGGCTAATCCATCCTGCCCGGCACGACCGGTTCTGTGACGCATGTGTGAGTGATATACTGTCGGTATAGATGGCAATAGGGGAGGATGCTTACCTTCCGATACGGTGGACGTAATCTTCAACTGTCAGAGGGAACGTTACGTTGACGACTAATTTCACCGCAGGGATGTCAAGGCCCCTGGCAGCGACGTCGGTTGCAACGAGCAGAGGGACTTTGGCCGACTTGAAAGCCTCCAGGCTCGTGGTCCTCTGCTGCTGACTGAGATCTCCATGAATGCCCGCGACACGGAAACCTTTCATCCTCAAGTAATTCTCCACTCGGGTTGCCTCCTTCTTGTACAAGCAAAACACAAGGATACGATCATCCTTGTGTTTGCCACTCTGGTGTTCCTTGATCAGCTGGAGCAGCCGGGCCTCCTTGCCTCGCGGATCTACCACCTCCACCTTCTGAGTGATGCGGTTGTTTGCGCGTAGCTCGCCGTTAGGGTTGTCCCCTATGGAAATCTTCACTGGCGAATTCATGAAGGTCGCTGCAAGTTCACGGACTGACTGAGGCCACGTTGCAGTGAACATCAGAGTTTGCCTCACGCCATGAGGAGGGGTTGTTCTAATTATCCGCTTGATATCTTCCTCGAATCCTTTGTCCAGCATTCTATCTGCCTCGTCCAGGACGAGATAGCCTATGCCTCCTAGATCAACTTCGCCTTCATTGATGAAATCGTTTAGGCGCCCCGGAGTCGCGACCACTATGCTGGCCGATTTGAGAGCCCTGCGTTGCTCTTCTTTTTGCACTCCACCGTAGACACAGACGGCTTCCAAGCCTGCCGGCGTCGCAAGCCGTAGGAGCTGTTCATGAATCTGTAGCGCGAGTTCTCTCGTCGGAGAAATGATGGCTGCTTTCGGTCCCTTCGATCTTTCTCTCTTCGGTAAGGAACTGATATACCGTATACAAGGAACACCGAAAGCCAATGTTTTTCCAGATCCAGTCTCGGCGACGCCGACCACGTCTCGTCCCGAGAGTAGAAAGGGCCACGCAGCGGCTTGGATCGGTGTCGGGGACGAGAAAGACTTGAAGGGTGCACTTTGAGAAGGATCTGAGGATGGTAGGTAGGAGAATTCCGTAATCGGACGTAGGGTCGAGGAAGCGTTTATGGGATCGTCGATTGTTATGAAGTTGGAAGAGAGGAAAGATTCGATGCTGGACTGCGGTAATGCTGCCAATGACGGGTTTTCGACGTAGCCAGATTTGAGAGTAGCCTCAGGTGGGCCCGCGGCTACGGAAGATTGGTTGATAGATCCATTGGAGGTGCTAGTCATCTCTGATTCAGCCATGTCAGCTCATGCGAGAAAAGTTGAGATTGACGAAATGCTCCGTGGTTTTGTGACTGGACTGACCTTCTGCCATCATTTTTGTCTCTTTGCCTTTCCTGGCAGCTTTGATAGCGCCATTGCTCAGTCCCGTAACGGGATTCCTCTCCTCACCGTCTGCTCCCAGCACTGCCTTATCTGCTTGGTGATGCTCAGTTCCCTCAAGTTTCTTCAGGCGCTTCCTCTCTTTTCGCTCCTTTTTGCGCAGCTCTTCTGGGCTTTCAATGGCAAGCCCCTCATCAGGCCCGCTGACCTTCCGGCGCTTTTTCGCCGAGCGACGTTCGGAATCTGTCTCATGGTGTGCTTTTCGTGCAGCTTGAGACTCTTCCAAAGTACATCTTGTCATGGTGCATTGACCAAGCTGCTCCTCAAGTATCAGTTGTAACGTCGCAATTGATTGATTGATTGATTGATTGATTCATAGGTGACTGAGGCTGCCTAGGCTGCCATACACTGCGTAACTACAAGCAGCTAGCACATACTGATCTCACCTTCATTATCATCTTGCTGTCATCATCACTGTCACCCCATGAACTAACTAATACAAATTCTGACTTTGTTCTCTGTAGCTCTTCATGATTTTCTTAATTCTGATGCTTGCTAATCTTCTTTTCTTGTGATCTAATGCTAATGTCTCTCTTCAGCTGTCATCAATAGAAGATAAACATTGCTATAAACAATTAATTATCTTTTCTGCAGTCTGAAGTGTGTAATTGTTGAATTTTCTATTTCAGACTGCATCTAAAAATGTCAGATCTTCTGATGTCTCTTTCACAGTCTGAAATTGCCTCAAGAGATTGCTTCATAACATAAATATAATGACTGCTTTAACTAATACTGAGTCTCATAAAATCTTCTTTATGTCATTAACTCATCTCAATAGTTTCTTTCTTAAATTCTGAATTTGTGAGCATTTCATCAATACATAATGAACAGTCTGAATACTCAGATTATATAAACATTATAAAGAGTCTACTTAATCTATAACATAAAAATAATAAGTTATGTCAATCTTCTCTGTATATAACTGAGTAATAAGAAAGCTTATAAATCAGCAAAGTTCTGTATATTTATTCAACACTTTTCTATCTGACTATTGCTTTATGCTAAATGTGACTCATTTCACTGTTTCATTTTTTCAGTCATTAACTCATTCTTTTGCTATCTGCTGATGAAGTCTTATTTTATAGATAGCAATTAAATGTCAAATCTCTGTAATTTATTTTTTCTTAATGTGTAAATCTTTAATCTAAATCACTATCTTAATCACTTTATCTATCTCTTCATTTTCTGATATCTCTATATATATTAATATTCATCAAATCCATATCTGAACCTTTTAACTTCACAGATCATTCACTTTCTTCATTATGTGCTGCAATAGGTATTGATTAAACTGTATACTCAGTTTAATGACTGATTAAATTGCTGCTTAATTATCTATGTATATATTTACTGCTCAGAGCTCTGATTTCATTATTTTTACTGTGCTTACTATACTTATCATTATGATTAAACTCTGTAGCTTCATCATATACACTGTGAATATCTTATCTATACTTATATATATCATACATCTCAGATCTCTTTCTAATATCATTGCTGTCATACTTATCTAATTCTTAATGTCACTATTGTCTATATAGATATTCAACATCTTTCAATCTCAACAAAGTTTATTAATATTGTATCTGTAAACAGCTTCATCTACATTGTTATTTATGTGAATAGTTAAGTCATTTCATCATAATAATACAATGTAGAGCACTCTGAATTTCAAGTTAACTTTTAATGAGAATTGTGTTTGCATCTTATAACAAAGCTATAGACATTTCAATAAGCTCTTTTAGCAAAGCTTCTTTGTAAAGTCAGATCTGATTTTCTTCATTAAAATGTAAATTGATATAGTGACAATGCAGAGTATAAATTTTCTCAGTGTCTTCTTTATCTACTGTTTCATTAAAAAAAGAAAGAATTTCATATTCAGTGCTGAGTTTACTGTTATGTAAAAGATTCTCACTATAATGACTTTTACTCATTACTATATGACTGTCAATTTCTAAAAAATCTATTTCTGTTATATAATTGTTCTGTGCTCACTGTCTAAACTGTATTAAGCTAAGCAGCAGTACAGAATCTACAGCAACATCATTATTATATAAAGTCTTTATAGATTCTTAAGCTTAAAATCTTATATAAAGTCTGTCAGTATCATTAGACTTTTAAGACTTGTTGTGACTCAGATTTAAATGTATTATATATATACATCTTATTTTAGATATAAGTTCAAGATAACTTTTAGCACTTTGTACATTAATGATATCTATACTGTATATGTATCTAAAGTCAACTCTGCTGTTATGTTATGTCTTATAAAGCAGTTTGTAAAGTAAATGAACTTATACTTAACTGAGACAAAAATAGAGACATATCTTTAAGTTTATTGCTCTGTATAACTGTATACTATATGCAAAATAATGCAGTTCTTCTCTGCTGACTTTTCTGTCATTATAATGTTTACATCATCAATTTAATTTACTACTGTGACTCAAAGCTGTAAGTTATTGACTAGGTTCAGCATGTCAGCATTGTAAAATAAATATAAAATGAATAATAATGATGAATTTTAAAATATATCTATATAAATGACAAAGCTCTCTGACTCATATTCTGACAGCTTTATTGTTAATGTTCTTTTTCTCAGAAAGTCTTCTATTCAGTTCACTATCTTTAATGATAGATGATGTTTTTGAAGATTGTAAAGTAATCTTTTGTAAAAGACATTGTTAAAGATTTCTGATACATTCAGCATTAATAGTGATGTAACTAACATGCTTAACTTTCATACTTTATAAATCTACTTCAGCAGTGTGTAAATTATCTGCTCTATAAACATCATTTTTCAGTCTCTTAGCAGTGTTTTAAGTAGCAATTAATAAATCTTTGTCATATAGCTTATTCTGCATGTCATTACAGACTTCAGAGTCTTATTTATGATGTTCAGAAATGTTATTAATTAATATATCTTAAACTGCTGATAATCTTCTTTATTAAGCTTTTGCAGCATTACTGTAATAAAGTGTTTAAAGACTTTTAGATGTCTTCTGCTGTTTAGACATAAGTTATACAGTGAGAGCAGCAGTAAAAGTAGTTGCAATAATATTTAATGTAGAATTCAATTCAGTATGTTATTTAATTTTAATATCTTATTGTCTAATGCTCATATTATAATCTCTGTTAGTTCAGTCTCTGTAATTAAAGACATAAATATCAGTTCAAAGTACTTATATTCTGCAATATTGCTGAGATTTATCTCTGAAGAAATTAAAAAGAAAATTATTCAAAGTAGCTCTGTCTTGTTCTGTAATTCTGTAAGTTTCAGCTCTTTCATTTATTTTAAAATGAAAGTAAAAGTTTAATTTGCAGCTCTGCAATTTCTGACTTACTTCATCAGTTTTTATAATCTTTAAAAATTCTTTAAAATCTGTTAAAAGATGACACCACACTAATAGCACAGCTATTATGAGTTATATATTTAACACTCTTTCTAACCTGTGATTGGCTTGTGACCAGCTCATAGATGTAAAGAGTGTGCACAGATAGTGATTTAAACTTATGATCTTTGAGCTTACTCTCTCATCATGAACTTGAATCATCAGCAGAGATGACCTAGGCACTATTTTACACAAGTTATCACTGCACTAACTCAGGCTCATAATCTGTTAAAAGGTGGCATCACACTAATAGCACAGCTATCATGAGTTATATATCTAACAAAATCATCTCTATTCATTCTCTATAACTCATTCTTATTAATTTTGTCAGCTTCTTCTCTTTTTCATTGTAAGCTCAACAGTACATCTTTTAAATATGTATGCTCTGCTTTCTTTATCAATAACAATGAGCTCTATTTACTTTTCTTATTATTTCTTTTGCTTTTAAGTCAAACTCTGACTTTAATCATTTACTAAAAGTTAACATTAATACTATTGTCTTCACTGTGATCTGAATTGTCTCTGTAATGACAGTTATATGTTGCTTTATATTAAATTCATTATAGTTATGAAGTAACATTGATAGCTATTCTGTCAGAATCTATTGTAAAAGCTTTATGTCTGCTTTATCTCACTGTTAATAAAATTGTGATGTGGCCTCTGCTGTAGACAGTAAAAGGTAAGTAATAATAAAGTAATGATTAAAGTTATAATGTTGTTATTGTATTTTGCAACTAATTAATCATTAAATAATGTCTAAGCTGTCTAGCATTAAATCTATGATGCTGTACATTTATTAAGATCTTTATGTAACTAAGCTTTACAGTAAGAACAGAGAGAGCTGTCATTCATTTATTATTTATATTAGCTGCTTTGTCTATGAGTTCTTCTTCACTCTTAGATCTTCTTATGTTGAATAATGCAGATTGAAGTTTCTCACTATAATGTATTGTTAATGATTATTCTTCAGTAAATCATTTAGTTACTTTAAAGTTACTGTAATATTCTCTCTAACTGCTTCTCTGTATACATTGTGAATGCATAGACACTTAAACTGACTATATTCAGTGTATTAAATTTTCAAAGTCATAAAATCTTTACTGTATGTCTGAACTGTTCAGTCTATGCAGTTTAGTCATAAGTTAATGTAGAAACAGACTTAAATTAATTCTTTTTCTGTAAGTTCTGAATAAATCAGATGAAATTGATTCTTGCAGAAATGATAAATATTATTGTTGTATTTATTGTGTCATGACTTCTGAATGATCAACACATCATAATCTTATATGATGAAGTTCTGAAGCAGAGATGTCATAATCTTGTTTTTTGACTTTATTGTGTTGTATTGTAAGATGACAAAATTTAAATATATTAACATTACTTCATCATTATTGTAATCTTTAAAATTGATGCTGTCTCTATATTTATAATGTCTATTGTGAAGTCATCTTAACTAATGAACAGCAAACTTACTGAGTTTTACTCAGAGACACTTTTAATTTCTGTTGTTTAACTGCTTTTCAGATCTATCTGATACTTAAAGAATTTAATGCTTCAATAATTCATTATTGTCTTTACTGCAGCATCTGTCACTCACATTTTTAGAGATCTAATTATGATTCTTTTATTTCTGTTTTCATTCACTGATTTCAAAGAGATTCAATTTGCATCTATGATCACTGTTTTTATAAATGATACTGATCACTTTTTATTTTCATTAATGAATGTCTTCAGAGCTGATGTTGAGATTGATGAGATTCTTATGAAAATCTTAAATATTATTAAATAGAACTTACTGATAATTTTATGACTACTGTTCATTGTTGTATATAATATAAATGTTATATCTTTATTAATATTGTCACTGCTGTCACTGTTATCACTATTGCTGCTGTTAATGCTTTTGCTATAACTATTAATGTCAATC
>JAABUU010008125.1_pt1 | contig 10535 bp, 6 predicted proteins | sample 5559301 | NCBI WGS metagenome assembly JAABUU01 (sample SAMN10711884, study PRJNA513360) | rock metagenome | isolation source: Antarctica rocks | place: Antarctica: Victoria Land, Richard Nunatak white | reverse complement strand
CTAAACCCCCCCCCCCTCCCAGGGTTCGCGAAGTGACCCGCATGACAATGATGACCTCGGCCCCCGCCCAACCGGCCCCGCCCGCCTCCACCGGCACCGAGCTCTTCCGCGGCTTCAGCAGCATCAGCAACCGGCTGACGGACCGGCTCAAGGACGGTGTCTACGCCGCCAACCTCGACTCCCTCATCTCCGGCGTCAAGAACTTCCTCCCCGCCAACAAGGACCTCACCCTCACCAAGATCACCGAGTCCCTCATGGACCCGGCCTCCGCCTCCTCCTCCGCCATCGCAAAGACCGAACACTACCTCTACTTCGACCCCCGCTCCCCCAACGCCCGCGGCGCCATGCCCGCCCCCCGCCCCCAGCACGCCGGTGGTATGCCCGGTGGTGGCTTCGCTGCCTCGGGCCCTGGCATGGTCGCCTCGTTCGGTCAGAGGAGGCAGGGCTTCACCGAGGCGGTCGTGTTTGCTGTTGGGGGTGGCAGTATGGATGAGTATGGGAACTTGCAGGATTGGGCGAAGAGGACGAGTGGGGGGGGAGGAGGTGGTGGGGTGCCGGGTGTGCCGAGGCGGAGGGTGGTGTATGGGAGTACGGAGCTGGTGAACGCGGAGGAGTTCGTGACGGGGGAGTTGGCGCGGTTGGGGAGGGAGAGCGCTTGATGGTCTTGCAACGTGGCTTGCTTGGCGTCCGTGTCGGTAGTCTTTCCTGTCGTGTCCCCCTCGTGTAGTGTCGTGGGCCCTAGATCGTCGTTCTCCCCATAGTATGGAATACGATTAGTACGGAAATCAGAAGTTGTGATATGGTAGATAGATATTCGATGCCAGCGCGATCCTCCCGATATCACAATGAAGGTCTCGTTCGTGTTCGTTCTTCCTTTACGTCGATGTTTCCTCGGTGACTACACTACTCAATAAATCTATCGGTCATCCGCATTCATAGGTATTCAGATAGTCCGTTGATCTGCTGTTGAGGACTGCTTGATCATAGCCACGACATTGCTGGCGGATCCAGCGACCGCTGTGCCGAGGACGTGAACGATTTGTTGGGAGGGGTTTCAGGAGGTGGAAGGGTTGAGTGTGTGGTTTGTAGGGCAAGAGGAGATCGGATGGACAGCTAAGTACGTATTTTTGGCTATCTTCGCGTTCACTCCAACAGCGACGGCGCCCGGTCCTCGAAGGCACCGAGCACATCAGGCGTGGAAGCATTAGAATTCACAAGTGCGAAAAGCACATATGTTACAGGGACAGGATTGAAGGCACATTTCATACTGATCGCCAAGCGACGTGCAAGGACGTAGAAGGGGAAACGCGCAAACCACCTCACACCAACAGCGTCCGACCGACCCCCAATGCTAGAAACCCGCTGTGCAGCCCGACAAGCCCCGAACCCGACCAAACGCAGACAACGACACGATTAGTTGCTACGGCAAATCTTAGCATTTTCGGATTTTGCGGCGTCATCTTGGGTGGGGGCTAAGGCTTACTATATTTCCAGAGGCGCCAATTGATCGATACTGTACAACCAGTTGCCGCCCTGCTCCTCCTTCTCCAACCTAAGACACACACTGTCAGTAATAGGTTTGGAATGGTCGTTGCTCCTTGCGTGAGCCCGCTTCAGACAGGGGAGACGTACCAATCGTACGGCCAGACAACAAGAGGGCCCTGGGTTAGCTTCATCAACTCTTCGGCATCCGCACGGCTGATTATGTCGTCCTCTGCGTGGAACTCTCGCCTTGAGCTCCTTGTGGCGGTTCGCCTTCTCCTCTTCGTGGTTGTGGCGGGCAGATTCGTGGTATCTTGGTTTGCGAAGGGAGGTGGACTCTGTACTTTCTGTAGCTTTTCGGACTCGAGGTGCGCTTTTGACGTGAAATGATCTGCTGGTACATCTTCGGAAAGGCGCGACGCAGCTTTCTCATCTAGCTTTTCCGAGTCTCGGGGAGATGACTGTTGATCGGTAGCTCGGTGCTGGCTATATCGGTCTTGCCTGATAGCCTGGTTCTTGTTCGCTTCCTCCGCCCAGTCCTCGATCGTCCCCATGGGGGTATTAGTGACATGCTCCTCTTTGGACGCAGCCTTCTCCAGCTCTTTTGCGTTCTTCCCGACCTCTCCAACCTTCTCGGAGATGGGCCCAAGCATGCCAAGCATACCCATGCTACCTTGTCCGGGAGGTCCGCTTTTCCCCGGAGCTTCTTGCACCAGGCGATCGCTGCTCTTCCCGCCTCCTTGGGCCTGGGAGAACCTTTCAGCGTAAGCAGCGTACTCTTTGTACTCCTTCCATGTCTTGACCTCGTTGTCTGGCATGCATCGGAAGACAGTGCGGAATAGCTTTGTGTTATTTTCTGCCACCGTATTCCACACATCTTGGTGAAAAGAGTCGCTGAGAGGATCCTGCATGCAATCCTTGTCGACAAAGGGCCGCTTCATATCGGCAACGATCGGATTAACGTTCTTGCCAGATACATCACTTCGACAGGGCGGACCTCCGATATCTGTATCATCAGTGCTAGGTAGCGGGGGAAGCTGGGAAAGCATGGGTAGTCCAAGCTCCATGGTGGTCATACGGGGAAGTTTAGGCAGGGATGGGAGGTCAGCGTTGCCGTCCGCTTCAGTGCGACTTTGAATTAGCCGGTCAGGTGAATCTGCGGAGCGCAGTGTACGCTTGCCCTCTGGCGCAACACTGGACACGAGCATCTCTCTGTTGCCATCAACGTAGACAGTGTCGCGTCCACGACCGAAATCAGTGCTCTCAATTCCCTTCAAATGATCCGCACCTTCTCCTTCAACGTCTTTCTCGTGCTCTTCGTTGCCTGTAACCCTGGGGTCCTCGGTGACCTTCTTATTTACCTTTAAGTTAGGATTGCTTGATTGCTCCCAGTCAACGTCGTGATTGAAGCTAAACATCTTGTCTGACCGTGCGATAATATCGTCCTGAATCGTGTGCTTTGAATCGAGCAGTTTCTCTTCGACCGCCCGGTCTGATGCCGTGCAGTCTGGAGCTGGAACTTTTTCATTGCCGTGAAATCTGTCCATGTCCTGTTCCCAGTGCTCATCTCGGCGATCTGCTTTTTCGAGTCGCTCATTTTCCATTATCTCATCGACGTCCAAGCCGAGATGCTCTCTCATGAGCCTCATGCGAAGTGTATGAGGAAACCGCCCTACAAGATATGGTTGACTGTCCATAGTCGACCATAGCATATCTGTATCCCGGACTACGGCCGCACACTCGGAATCTCTGTTGCCAAGCATGGATCGCTCGTTGATGTTCGCGGAGCCGATAATCGCGATACGATCATCAACGATCATGACCTTGGCATGAATATAGAGCTGCTCTGTCACCAGCTGTTTGCTTGGGCCAATTCTCCCCCACGTTCTGAGGCTGTAGAACTGTATATAATCCTCGGGCTCGATTCCTTCGGCTCGGAGTCTCCCAAATATCGATGCCTCGCCACGACATATGCTGCGATACTGACATTGCATGATAAGTCGAATACTGGTGCCGTCTTGGGCGTCCACCGTGTTTTGAAAGCCAGGCATGAGTGGAATAACAACGACAGCACGCCAAGCTTCATCCTTCTGCGATGCGCGGATTATCCGTTCTACTAGTGCGTCGCCGATGAGGTTCTCAACCCTCGTCCCTTCCACCTCACAGCTGGTGATGAAGAACTGATTTTCAATATATACGAAATGATCGGAATCTTCAATCATCTTTGCATAGGCGTTCATAATACTGTGCTCAGTCCTATCTGGTGTTCCCATTGACCACCAACAACATGACCGTAGTATCTGGACTTCGCAAGTGCCATCAAGACCAAGAGCTTCAAGGTCGGCATGATTGAAGTCTGGAGGAGGTAGTAAGAATGGCGTCGGCCGGGTCGGTTTACGCTGCCGCAGTATATAATTCCAACGTTGAACGAAGTGTCTGGTAAGATCTCGTGCTGGCTGACCCACAACTTGCATGGAAATGTCATGCCATGGCATCCTCGGCACTTTGAACCTATCGTACATTTCTTCATACGGTTTATCAAGGGCGTAAAAATCTTGCACTCTGGGATTAGAGTAGTCTTTCCCAGGCCATAGTTGGCAATGATCGGCGTCTTTCGGTTTGTCAGAGAGCTCGAATCCAGTCGGTTTATCATCAACCACCGTATGCTGAGGAGTATCCCATCTGCCAAAACATAGATCTATGCCGCCAACGAAGGCGACAGTATGGTCGACGATACAAATTTTCTCATGATGAGCCCAGAAAAATGCGTTTTGCAACCTGAACTGATTGGGAGATCGTTGGACGAAAACATTTGGGTGTAAATCCAAGAGCGAGAACTTCGTATACTCAGAATCAATGGGAATAGCCGAGTTGATGTTTCGATACATGATCACAAAGACTTTCACTCCTTCTCGCGCCTTTCTCTGTAGCAACCTATCAAGTCTCCACTTCTGGCTGATCGCCGCTGGTCGACGCATGTAAAGTTCAGGACTCAGCCACCAATCATGAATGTAGATAACATCCCTCGCCATGCTGATGGCGCGAGACACGTTCCACATGTAATCTCTGCCATCAACAAGCCATTGCGCAAAAACGCCAGATCTGACCGGCGCAAAGCTGTCGAATCGGTTCGGTTTAGCCCATGGACTATTTGAGTTCATGAATCGAATAGATTCTTCGAATTGATGCAGCTGTTTCTCGGTCTTGGCTAGTAGCTTAAGCTTCCGTTCTGAATTGCGAAGCCTCAAGCTATGATGCTGTGGATGAGACGCAGAATTTTTTGCAGATCTGGCAAGATCCTTTGGTTTCTGGTCGCGTAGGCGTTTCTTGTTCTTCTGAATCTGAAAGCTTGAGTCAACAAGAAATACATCATAGATGTTCATCTCTTCTGGAGAGTCGACACAAACGATATAGCTGTGCCTGATGAGGAACCACTTTGGCAGATGTCGTCCCTTGATTAAGAGTGGTGTCCACGCCCGTCTGAAATCAACCCCTTTTCCAGATTGGATGATCAGAAAGCCTTCCTTGCCATGGTAGCTCCCCTCAGCCGCAAGTCGAACACCCAATGCCGATAGCTCAAGAAATTTGCACAGACGGTTACTCTCGGGACGGAATATGAGGTACCGTATCATTTGCTGAAGATAGAGTTCAAGCTTTCGTCGCTGTTTCTCAGGGTAATGATCCCGTCTTGGTCCGGGACCAAGAACTCCGCCGGCTGTACTGGCTACTCTACTATTACCAAAGTTGGGCAGGGAGAACGCACTCGATTTCCGCCTGACTATGCTTAATGAAGGACGCCGCTTTTTCTTTTTTCCCGGTCGTTCGGCTTCAGAGGGGCCCCCCTCTCCACCACTTGGTCCAGTCTCTTCCACCTCTTCCTCTTCTTCCCCATCATCATCGCTATCGATACCACGAATGCCTCGCATGTACGGGAAAGCACTCCGAGGAAAGTGAGGCAGCTTTGTCCGAACCTCATCACCTTTCAGCTGAATGTATCTTTGCGCGCCAATCTGCAACTTGTATCTCGCATGGAGATTGGCAAAATCTCTCAGTGCTCTGTGGATAACCCATTTCATTCGGGTCAACCCATTTCCGTATTCCAGCTCGATCCTAAATATCATATGGCGGTCTCCCGATTTTGAATCCGTCTGCTTGCTGTCCGTTATCCGTACTTTCAATTGCTCCAGCAAGATCGGTATGCGCTTGTTGCCGTGTTCGTCTCTTTGGAACATACTGGCGACAAGGAGCGCTGCGGGGACACCAGCGGTGAGTTCGGCCAAGAGTTCGGCAGATTTCGCATGGTCAACAGTATTATCTGCCTTCTTCTTCGGGCCCATCATCTTTAGCCCCGCTTTCAATTGCCGCCATTTCTGGGCGCTTACGCTCGAGGCGCGATCGCCTCCATGGCGTTTCCAGGGCAAAGACGGCGTATCTGGACCTTCGTGCAACCCGCCAAGACCTGTAAGCCGTCTAAAATGGCTTGGTCGTCTTGGTTCAGACGTAGCTTGATGATCAGGTTGCTGGGGTCTGGTTGAGCTATTCCCATGAGGACTATAATTCTGTGCGCTATTTTTCTTCCAAGGGGATGTTCTGTTGAGTCTGAAGCTGCCTTCGTCCTCTGAAACACCTTGACGACTATCTCCAGGCACATCAGTCATCGTAGCTCTTCGCGGCAAGAAGAATGGTCGGAATCCCTCATTGGGTGTTAGAGAACTCGAAGAGACAAAACCGGGTCGACCGTCATGGGTGGTGGGTGTCTTGGGTGTTGTTGGCGCTGTCTCTATTCCACCATCGTGTGCCCTCCCACTTTTTCGTCTGCGCTTGCGATTCGAAGGAGAGCTAGAACTCTCCTCCCCGGTGCTTTGCTCTGCATCCGCATCGATTTCGCTCCCTCCTTCATCCAAAGTTTCAGGGCACCGTGACTCGTCTCTTTCCGAGCTTGGCAGCACAAAGTCCGTCGGCAGACGCTCGTTAATAGAATCTCCCCCAACTGTGAAGCCAGTCTGACTCCTTCCAAAGAAGGGTGCCGGAGACGATCCGGTAAAAGCCCTCAATTTCGAAAACAGCGAGGCTGCCCCGCGTCCCTTGGTCACATCCCCGTCATCGCTAATGTTTGAGCCAGACTGACTTCGTATATGTCCAGTGGGATCTTGAACATTTGCAGAACGTGCGAACTGTACGCTTCGACGGCCTGGAGGCGTTGACGCTCCGGCAAGAGTGGACTTCCTTTGCGGCTCGGATGGTGAACGAAGTGGGGTGGTAAAACTTTCAGGATGCCCATCCTCTGTGATAATTTTGTTAGACAAGGGATGAGCTCCTGCATGAGGACTCTGTAAAGTTTCATCGCTGACACTGTAACCACCATCTTGACTGTCAGTCGCTTTCGACAGGTGGAAAGGGAATTCATCGGTGGTCGACATCTCTTGCTTGACCAGTGTGGATGTTGTGGCCTGAGCCCTGTTAATCTCCGGCTCCGATTTCTTTTCCATTGGCAGTATAAGGTCGTTTGCTGGACGGAAGGAGAAGTAGTTGGTAGGGCTTTTGTTTGGCGGATGGTTTGCGCTCGATATATCTATGCGCTGTGATGGTGTCATGATTGACCTCTCGTCCGTCGAGACCTTGTTTGAATCCACGTTGTCTGCCATTGGGTTTCGAGTTGTAAGCCCGCCGATGGCCCAGTGTAGTTTCAAGACGATGACAAGCAGTTTTCTTGTTTCCTAGGTGAGAACACCCCTGCTCAATCGGAGCGAGTGTGGTAATAGATACCGTCAGTTCTCCAAGTCAATGACATTGGCTTTCAGGTTATTTGACCATCTAGCTTCCAAGGTGCTTGTAAACAGCATGGCAAGGCGGGATTGATATCGTACTGTAGTGTTCGGGGAAGCTGTAGCTTGAATAGGAGATGTAGCCCGGCTTATGTGACTGGACTATATTCCACCGGTAAACATCGTTCAAGGAGATATACCGGTTAAAAACCTATTCATCGCCGGTATCCCTGTGATACTGAGGACTACCTTGGAGATCTCCTGTTCATCTCAAAGTTACGGCACCCCACACTATCTTTGAAGCGCGAATTGTGGCTCCTCCCGCACCCGCATACGCACCGCCACAGAATACGGAAGCCTGAATCGACCTAATGTAATCGCCACCCAGTCGAGCCAGCCACCCAGTTGAGCCACCTCATTAGCCACAAACATCCTCATCAACATTGTCATTCACCTTGTTGTCATCACACATCCACAATGACCTCAGATGAATCAATTAAGTCAATTTCTGATATTTTCACACAATATAGTTTTGTCTTAGCTAATTTAAACAATGATTCATCAGTTTCTCTTTGTAAGATTGCTCAAATCTATGATTTATTTCAATTTATTCTATAAGCTCATTGAAAAAAAAGACAATCAGTAAAGATCTTTTAAATAGATTAATAATGACTGTCAGTGCATGAGAAAAATGCTTTAATTTAATAAATTAATATTATAACAGCTTAAGAATGATCTTCATAAATTGAACAGCTGAAATTTATAATAAAGCATTTAATAACAATTAAAGATGATCTAAATTCTTTAAAACAACATTAATATAAGAATTTTGTAAACTCATGAGTCTCTTATCTATAAGAGGTCAATGAGTAAGGTATGCAGCAATGTGAGACACTACATTATGACAGCTATTTGATGAAGTTCTGATGTTAAGATCTTGTATTGATAAAGATTAACAACTAAGAAACTTAAAAGATTTGTATGCAAAGGCTGTCTATATAGTACTTTGCTTATCAATCATTGTGTGAAAAGTTCAGCTATGATTTGATATGAATACATAATGATATCATAACAATTGTCTCTTCTTCTATGCACTGATTCTTCAGCACATTGATGTATCACTGACATTACAGATATGCTGTAATTGTGTGAAATCAGGTCAGCAAGATGTAAGCAATGATTTGCTTAACTTCTTATGTATTTCACTTGTTATCTATCTTAGCTAGACTGATGATCTTGTGCAATACTTTAAGTTTGTCACATTTAAATAGATGATGATTCAGCTTTGTTTGATGATGAATAACACACAAAACATAAGTAAAATCAACTTTTCTTTGTTTCTGAATCAGTTAGATTGATGATTTCTTTATTTGATCACAACATATAAGAAACTCTTTCTTACACATAACTTGCATTCATTTCTTCTTCAACATCTTAATATATCAAAGTCATAGCAACTTCATATCTCTGATTGACACTTCTCTCTCATAACATCTTGTAAACAGCACAATAGCAACAGCACAACAACAGTGACATTATAATCATCAAAAAGAATAAAAGAGATGTTCTTCTCACTGTGTCTCTCATTAAGAATTCAGTGAGATTATCAGTGATTCTTATACATATAGCATTTAAGATATCAACACATTTTAACAATGTTGCAGTCTAAGAGATGCACCTGTACAAGTATAAAGAAACACAATGATAAATCTTTAAGTTTTTATTGCTCTCATCATCAAATACTGTTCATCAACACAGTCTTAAATGTCAATGAATTAATAAACTCATTAAAGCTGATTCTGAAGACTAAGTCTGCAAGAGTTAAGTCAGTAAAGAATGCAATGAACATTATAAGTAACATTGTTGACACACTTGCTTTGCTGAAATGAAACTCAGAAACAAGACAAGATGAAGATGAATACTGTGCACAAGAAATGTAAGTGTCTTAAAATAAATCTGCTGACAAAATGTCTACATAATGATGATGAGATGCACACTCTGAATAGCATTGTTGCACAGAAGAGACAGCAACAGAGATTCTGTCATTGTATATAGATGTAATTATATTTATTTAATCTTTTCAACAATGAAATGCTGTCTTTTTACATCTCATTCTCACTTTCTCAAGCTGCAAATAGATCATTGTTGACAGATCTGATTGAAAATGCTTGTTTAATGACTGTTGCTGCATCACTGATATTACAGAACATCATCTTCACAGTATAATTGATTTGTCAGAAACTTACTGCTTAAAAGAATACTGAATTTAAGATTATAACTAATGAATATCTCTCTGCTCTGCATTGCACATCACATTCTTCTTTCACAATAACATCATCATACACATTACATCTCAATTCTGTTTTCATCTCAGCTCTTAAGAATGTCATCACTTCACAACATCATACTCTCAGCAATTTCTCTACTCTCTTATTTGCTCATACTGACATCATCTTAATGCTGCATCATAATTATTACATTAATAACAAGTTAAATTCTTTCTGTTGTCTTTGCTGTTCAAAACATATCAGTGACAACATTAGTCAATGCAACATTGTTGAGAATCAGAATTATAATTATTACAAGATGCTTTAAAAGCTGTGTAATCTGATTTAACAGAAAGTCTCTTGTCATCTTATGATATATTAATGATAACAGATCTCTGCATTCTTTAACTGTCAAATTAACAATTTGTATGTACTTATTAATTATGTTGTCATTATGACAATCAATGATGTCTGCTGATCTCAGCTTCAACATCATCTCAATCATATATAGACATCATTTATTAAGCATGTCATCATCTACATTATTTGTGTTGCTGAGCATCACAGTAATCATTGTAAGCCTGCAGAGATTTATAATCTGTTGTTACTCATGATTTAAAAGCAGCAGGCAGTCACTGCAGTGCAGACATTCATGTTAAACATCTTTCACTTTATGATTTGTTCTCTTAATTTTCTTGTGCTTTACTGTCATCATCATGTTGTTTACTTCACTTCAAGTGTGAGCTTTCCTCTCTTCAGTTAAATGACAATATCTCAAAAAGCTTTTGCAACTTAATGCTGTGACTTAGTCACTTCAACAGCAATTACAATATTAATAAATAGTCACTGTTCTTGTCTTCTGTTTCTGATAGTGATGCAGATGCAGAGATGACAAAGTGATTTAATAGTGTTTTGCTGATGTATTAATTATATTTGACTTTACTTTTTTTAGATGATACTATGTAGAATATTTTCAATAGAAGTTTTTAATTTCTTAAACTTCATTTATGCTTCTGCTTTC
>JAABUU010008124.1_pt1 | contig 10537 bp, 10 predicted proteins | sample 5559301 | NCBI WGS metagenome assembly JAABUU01 (sample SAMN10711884, study PRJNA513360) | rock metagenome | isolation source: Antarctica rocks | place: Antarctica: Victoria Land, Richard Nunatak white | reverse complement strand
TGACTTCGCGCTGTCGTGATATGCTGATTGACAAAGCATCCGGTCATGGTGTATTATCTTTTACAAAGTGAAAGATGCTTTCATGCCGTGGAGAGATTAGGCGCATGCTCAACGTTAAGAGGCACATGGCGTCGCCCGCGATGAAGCGGCCCGACCAGGATCGCTACAACATCCGGGTCCTGGACCGCGCGATCGATATCGTGACGCTCCTCGCCGACGGTGAGCGGCGGACGCTGACGGAGATCAGTGACGCCGTCCAGTTGAGTAGCAGCACGACCTATCGCCTGCTCGCGTCGCTGATCTCCCGCCATTTCGTCGAGCGTCACGAGGAGAGTAATAGCTATAAGCTCGGTCTCGCGTGCTTGGAGTTGGCATGGGCCTTTCGCGCTGGCGACCCTATTCGCCACATGGCCCTACCACACCTGCAGGCGTTACGCGACGCAACCGCCGAGACTGTCCATTTAGGTGTCTTACATCAGACCGATGTGGTCTACCTGGAGAAATTGCCGGGCCTCCACTCTGTCGGCATCATGTCCTCGCAGGTCGGCGCGCGCTTTCCCGCGTACTGCACGGGGCTGGGCAAAGCGCTGCTGGCGTTCACGCAGAGCGCCAAGGCGCGCAGCTATCTGGAGTGCAGTCCGTTCCCGCGGTTGACCGGCATGACAATGACGGATGCCGAGGAACTGCTGCGAGAACTGGATCGGGTGCGTGAGCGGGGCTATGCATTTGACCGAGGCGAGCGCGAACCGGAGGTTCGCTGCGTCGCCGCGCCGCTCTTTGGGCGGCAGGGGGAGTTGCTGGCGGCGGTCAGCGTGGCAGGGCCGGCCAACAGGATGGATCCGCTGGAGACGAATGAGCGGCTCATCGGCCAGGTGGTAGCGGCGGCGCGGTCTATTTCAGCTACACTCGGCTATCGGCATGAGCACTGGCCACCGCGGCAGGACGGCTAACGCTATGAACCGAGCGCCGCGAAGGAGGTGAACGGGGGGTACGGCGCTGTCGCGATCCGCGACACAGCGACGGAGGGAAACGCACTCATCGGGCTGTCCACGACGTTTTCACTGTTCGTCATCGACAGGGTTAGCAAAGGAGAAACCACCATGGCTGTTTCCTCGAATCGGCACATCGGGCATCCGGTGGACGAGACTGCCGCGTCCTCGGCGGCAACGGAGCCAGCGCAGAGCGCGCTCTCCCGGCGCACCTTCCTCAAGGCCGCCGCCGGCACGACGGCCACGCTTGCTGCCGGAGCGGCTTTGCCGCATGTGGCGCATGCCAGCACGCGTACCGCGCCGGCGCTGGTGCGGTTGAATGCGTCTATTCCATTGACGATGTGGCACGCAAAGCCCGAACTGCGGTCTAACTACCAGAAGGTGCTGGATGCCTTTCACGCGGACTTCCCGGACATCACCATCACACAGCAGCCCAAGCCCGCCGGCCCCAGCTACACGCAACTCGTCCACACGGCGATGGCCGGCGGCGAGCTGCCCGACCTGTTCGATGAGCCGGATACCGGCCCGACCTACGAGCTTGAGGCCAAAAGCGGCGAGTTTCTGAACTTGACCAGCAAGGCCCCCAATGCCAGGAATCTGGTGACGGTTGCGCTTCAGCAGGACTTCATCGGCAAGAACCTCTGGAAGGTAAGCTGGGGCCGCTACACCGTGGTCATGATGTATAACAAACGGTTGCTGCGGAAGTTTGGTCTGCAGCCGCCCTTGGATTGGGCTGATTGGCTCGCCCAATGCAAGAAGATTCTGGCTGCCGGGACCATCCCTATCTCTATGGCTGGCGACGGCACGATCGATGCCTTCTTTTTTACGGAGTTGGCCACCGCCGCGTTAGGGCGCCAAGGCTTTAACAGATTGGTGAAAGGCGCCGTCAAGTGGAACTCGGCGCCTATTCTCGACACCATGAATTTCCTGATCGAGCTGCAGCCCTATTACCAGCAGGGCTTCCTGGCAACGCGGTACGCCGACGCGAAGGCCCTCTTCGCTACCGAGCGGTGCGTCTATTTCGAGGCCGGATCGGCGGATGTCCCCGGCTTCCTAAACATCAACCCCCACCTGGAGATCGGCGTATTCCCCTTCCCTCCGCCCAAGAAGGGCGGAACGCAGGTGACCCTCTCCGGCCTGGACGAAACGATGGCCGGGAACCCCAAGACGAAGTATCCCGACGCCGTGGGCGCGTTCATGAACTGGTGCGCTTCACCCAAGGGCGGCACGCTGTGTAGCGCCGCAATCAACCTCTCCCCCGTGGTGAGGGGTGTGAATCCGCCAGCCTCGCTTCCGCAGTTGGCCGAGATTGCCAAGTTTTCACAAAACGACTTTCCCGTCTGGTACGCGGTCGACTCGATAGCGGACGGCTTCAATATCTGGGCGACGCAGGGCCAGGGGCTATTCACCAAGCGCCTGACGCCCACGCAGTTAGCGAATCTGCTTCAACAAGCAGCGGATAAGGCCATGAAGGCCTCAAGGTAAGCCCTCCCCTGGTCGGCTTCCAGCCTGGATGCGGGGCAGCACCCCGCATCCAGGCTGGAAGCCACGACGCATGCGACGCACGAGACGTCGAGTGACGGCAGGAGGGGTCTATGGCAACGGGAAGGACAGCATGAGCCAGGAAGCGGACAAGGTAACAATCCGGGACCGCCACACCGTGACCCCCGTGGCCCTCACGTCCGCTCGCCGGGCGGAGAACGATCGACAGGGCGTGGTCCGTGGGCGGCGCGTCCCCGCGTACGTGTGGTTCATGCTGCCCGGCCTCATCCTGTACGTCATGTTTTTCATTGGACCGATGTTCGCCGCCTTTCGGCTCAGCTTCACAGATTGGCCTGGTGTGGGCAACACGATGCACTTTATTGGTCTGCGGAACTTCGCCGACGCCTTTACCGATCCACAATTGGCGACGGCGCTGTGGCATAACCTGCAATTTTTCATCATCGTGTTCATCCTGCAGAATACGATTGGTCTGGGGCTGGCCCTCCTGCTCAATGCACGGCTGCCGGGACATCAGGTCCATCGTACCGTCCTGTACCTTCCGTCAATCCTGTCGCTGATCGTCACGGGGTTCATCTGGGAGTTGATGCTGAACCCGCAGATCGGCCTGATCAATCCGCTTTTGCAGGGGATGGGTCTCGGCGGGCTACAACGAGCGTGGCTGGGCGATCCCTCCATCACCTTGATTGTGGTGGTGCTGGTTCAGGCGTGGCAATGGATGGGCTTGCCGATGGTGGTCTACCTGGCCGGATTGCAATCGATCCCGCGCGAACTGATCGAGGCGGCCATCGTCGACGGCGCCTCTGCACGGCAGGTGCTGCTGCGGATCACCTTTCCCTTGCTGGCCGCGCCATTTACGATCCTCACCGTGTTCTGTTTCATCGCCATGTTCCGGGTCTTCGACATCGTCTACGTGCTGGGGGGACCGCTGGGAGAACCCGACGGATCGACGACGACGCTGGGGACGCTGATCATCCAATACGCCTTCGGCGGCCTGGGCGGCGCGGCGAGTACGATGCCAGAGATGAGCTATGCTATGGCCATTGGCGTGCTCAGTTACATTTTCTTGGGCCTCATCGCCGGCGGGATGATGCTGGTGCTGCGACGGCGCGAGGTCGCGTTCAGCTAGGAAGGGACGAGATGAAATCGATTCGCTGGCGGCTACCGATCGGGTCGGTGGCGCAATGGCTCCTGCTGTCGATCGTCTCTGTGGTGACGGTCATACCCATAGCCGTGACCTTCTACTCCTCCTTTAAGTCCAACACGGACTTTTTCTATAACACCTGGAGTCTGCCGACAACCTGGCACGTCGAGAACTACGTCGATGCCTGGACGCGTGGCAATATGGGCCGCTACTTTATCAACAGCATCGTGATCACGGCGGGCGGGGTGGCGGTCAACCTGCTGGGCGCGACGCCGCTGGCCTACGCCCTGGCCCGTTATCGGTTCCGCCTCAATGGTGTCGTCTTTTTCTTCGTGGTGGGCGGATTGATCGCTCCCACGCAGCTTGTGGGCATCTCCCTGCTGCAATGGGTCAAGGCGTTGGGGCTCTTCAATAGCTACTGGTCACTGATCTTGCCCTACGCCGCCTTCGGCATGCCGGTGGCCACCCTGATCTTGACGGGGTTCTTCCGGCAACTGCCGCGCGAGTTGGAAGACGCCGGCTATATCGACGGGGCCAACTCCTGGCAAGTCTTTCTGCTGATCCTCCTGCCGCTGATCCGGCCGGCCGTCGCCACCGTGATCATCTTCAACGGCATTGGCATCTGGAACGACTTCTTTCTGCCGCTGGTGCTGGCCTACTCGCCAGACATCCAGACCTTGCCCTTAGGGCTCTACACCCTGTTCGGCGCCTATTCAACAGACTGGGGCACCGTGTTCGCCGCCGTGATGATCGCCTCCGTGCCGGCGATGGTCGCGTACTTCTTCCTGACCAAACAGTTCATCGCCGGCCTGAGCGCGGGCGCTGTCAAAGGATAAGCCGCATAAGGATTAAGCCGCATGAAGATCACCAAGCTGGAAAGCCTGTTCGTCACACCGCGCTGGCATTTTCTGAAGGTCCACACGGACGAGGGGATCGTGGGGCTGGGCGAGCCGATCGTCGAGGGCCGTGCGCGCACCGTCGCCATGGCCGTGCGTGAGCTGGAATCCTACCTGATCGGCCAGGACCCGCGCCACATCGAGCGGCACTGGCAAACGATGTATCGGGGCACGTTCTACCGCGGTGGTCCCGTCCTGCTCAGCGCCATCAGCGGCATCGAGCAGGCGCTCTGGGACATCCTGGGCCAGTCACTGGGCGTGCCCGTGTACCACCTCCTGGGCGGCGCGGTGCGCGATCGCATTCGCGTCTACGCCCATTGCGGGGGAGATAGCCCCGAGGAGGCGGCCCACAGCGCCCGCGAGCGCGTCGCACAGGGGTACACGGCGCTCAAGACGGCGCTCGACGCGCCGGTGCGCCTCATCGATACCAAGGCCTATGTCGCGCGCCAGGTCGGACGCATCCAGGCGATGCGCGCGGCGATCCCGGACACGGTTGATCTCGCCGTCGACTTTCACGGGCGGGTCAGCCCCGCCATGGCCATTCGTTTGTGCAAGGAGCTTGAGGACTGCAGCCTGCTGTTCGTGGAGGAGCCGGTGCTGCCGGAGAACGTGGACGCTTTGGTCGCGGTGGCTCGCGCGACCACGATCCCGATCGCGACGGGCGAACGCCTCTACACGCGGTGGGGCTTCCGCGAGGTGTTGGAGAAGCAGGCCGCGCGCGTGCTCCAGCCCGACCTCTGCCACGCCGGCGGGATTGGCGAGGTGCGCAAGATCGCCGCGATGGCCGAGGTGTACTACGCGGCCATCGCTCCCCACAATCCGCTCGGGCCCATCTCGCTGGCTGCGGGCCTACACGTCGATGCATGCAGCCCGAACTTCCTGTGCCAGGAGCAGGTTTCGCTCGGCGAGGGCTACCTGACGCAGCCCTTTGTGGTGCGGGATGGATACATCGATCTACCAACGGCGCCCGGCCTGGGGATACAACTCGACGACGACGCAGTGGCGGCACGCCTCTACGACGGGAGTTGGGAAACGCCGCGGGTCGCTCACCCCGATGACGGGTCGTTCGCCGATTGGTAGTGATGGTAGCGATCGTGTCCTGCACTCCGACGCTGCCCACCCGGCGAGGAGCGTACGGCACGTATCATGGAAGGAAGCAGAGCGTCATGAGTGCGGTGAGGGCGTCGGCCAGACGGACGCACAGTGACGTGGTACAGGCTGTGCGTCGGACGCGCGTCGCGGGCGGGGACCTCGCGCTGTGGCCCATCGGCGGCGCTGGGTACATCGTCAAAAGCGCCGCGGCCCTCATCATGATTGATCCATTCACTGGACCGTCCAACCCACCTCGCTGGATACGAGCGATCCCACCGGCGTTTGACCCCGTGCGCCTAGCGGGAGTTGACGCTGTCGTCCTGACGCACGAGCACGATGACCATACCGACCCGACAACGCTCACGGCGTTGCTGGCGCACACGCAAACCCTGGTTATTGGGTCGGCCGCCTGCGTCGCGGTTGCCCACGGCATCGGCTATCCGCCAGAGCGCTGCCGCGTGCTGAGACACGAGCAGGCGCTTGCCGTCAAAGACGTGCATCTGACGGCCGTCGCCATGCATGACCCCGGTGCGCAAAACTGTAACGGCTACGTCGTCGAGACACCAGACGTTGCCATCCTGCACTGTGGCGACAGCCTGTATTTTGACGGCTTTCGCGCGCTTGCCCGTCGCTGGACGTTGGACGCCATCCTTGTGAGTGTCGGGGTGAGTCCGCCCGGCGAGACACTCTATATGGATGAGGCTGATGCGGCGCGGGCGGCGCGTGACAGCGGCGCGCAGACCCTCATCCCACAGCACTTTGATCTCTGGCAGAGCACGGCGATGGATCCGCGCCGCGTCGTGACCGTCGCCGGCTGGTATTGCCCGCGTACAGCGGTCATCCCCGCCTACGTGAAGCGGCGCATAACCATCTCCGCACACTAGGGCGGTACGGGAGGACACGATGGATCGTTACAGCACAACGCATCAGACAGCAGCTGCCCTGGGAGTGGGTCGCGTGGATCGTGGCGCCGCGTCGAGAGGCGACGGAGACATCATAGTCCTGCTGGGAGCGGAGACCGGGCCGCTGTCGCTAGAGAGGAGATTGCTTTGCGTTACGGCCAGCGGCTGGCCTATCCGCGATTGGTCCGCTCCCCACGGGCGCGACGCGACCTGCACGGCATGCTCGAGATGGAGGCGCACGAGCCGTGAGCGGTGAGTCACACGTACACGTCGCTAGCGCGCGAACGGGTGAGAGGCGTCCGTGCGACATCGCGACCCTGGGCGAGACCATGGTGTTGCTCTGGCCGACCGGAGACGCGACCCTGGAAGACGCTACGACGTACGAGCGCTCGCTCGGCGGCGCGGAGAGTAACCTGGCGATCGCGCTGGCCCGTCTCGGGCTGCGGCCGCGCTGGATCAGCCGGCTGGGCGACGACCCGTTCGGGCGCTATACGCGCGCGACGCTGGAGCGGGAGGGCGTGGTCGTCGACGCTCCTGTCGATACGGACGCGTCCACGGCTGTCTTTTTCAAGGAACGTATTGCGCATGGCCCACGTCGCGTCTACTATTATCGTCGTGGCTCGGCAGCGAGTCGTATGGAACCGACGGACCTGACCCCTGCCCAGTTCGCGGGGGCGCGCCTGCTGCACGTCACGGGTATCACCCCCGCGCTCTCGCCGGAGTGCGCCGCGACCGTGGACCGCGCGATCACGCTCGCGCGCGCGGCGGGGGCGCGTGTGTGCGTCGATCCCAACGTACGGCCGCAACTCTGGCCGGAGCCTGCGGCAGGGGTTGCCGCCCTACACGCGCTGATGGCGCGCGCCGACGTCGTCCTCCTTGGCGACGAAGACGCCGCCTACCTGTTCCCCGGCCTGTCCGAAACAGCCGTTCTGGGCGCGACCCGCGCGCTGGGTCCGCGCGCGGTCGTGCTCAAATTGGGGGCGCGCGGCGCGCGGGCCGTGGTGGATGGAGAGGATGTTAGCGTCGAGCCCTACCCCGTCGCCGTCGTCGACAGCGTAGGCGCCGGCGACGGCTTCAACGCGGGGTTCATCGTAGGGCTCTTGCGCGGCGATTCGCTCTCGCGCTGTCTCGCGCTTGGCGCGCGCATCGGCGCGGCGGCGGTCGCGACGACCGGCGATTGGGAGGGCTATCCGACGAGCCATGAGCTTGGCTCCGACTGGCGCGTAACAACCGACGACTGACGACTAAGGAGATGACGATGCTCGATCACGATGAATTACTGGAGCGCACCCTGGAGGATCGTCTGGTGGCGATCATCCGACTACGTCATGAGGCGCCGCTGGCGCGGGTGGCCGAGGCCCTGGTCGCGGGTGGCATCCGCGCGCTGGAGTTTACCTTGACCTCACCCGGCGCGGTCCCGGCCATCACGGCGTGCCGGGCGCGGTTTGGCGATGACGTCATCGTAGGCGCCGGGACGGTGCTCGACGCGGAGGAGGCGCGGCGCTGTCTCGACGCGGGCGCGCAGTTCCTGGTCTCGCCCGGCTTTGACCCGGCGGTCGTCGCGCTGGCGCGTGAGCGTGGCGCGCTAGCGATGCCCGGCGCCTTGACGCCGACGGAGATCGTGACGGCGTGGCGCGCCGGCGCCGACGTGGTCAAGGTCTTCCCGGCGCGCGCGTTTGGCCCGCGCTACATCGCCGATCTCCTGGCGCCCTTGCCACAGGTCCCGCTCATGCCGACGGGCGGCGTGGACGAGACGAACGCGGCCGACTATCTGCGGGCCGGCGCCGTCGGCGTCGCGGTCGGCGGGAAATTGGTGGCCGAGGATGCCGTTGGGCGTGCCGACTGGGACGCGCTGACCGCACGCGCGCGGGTCCTCGTCGTGGCCGTCCGACAAGTAGGCGACCAGCCGTGACAGCATGCACGGCGCGCCAATGGGCGTCCGTGCCGCGACGCGCCTGTGACGCTCGCACATCGGAACACGTGTGTCGTGTGCGCAGGTGCGCCTTACACAGGTGCGCACCCTTGCCATACTCCGCGCGTACGCCTGGAAGAGGTCGTACTACAGGGTGCGGGCCAGGCGACACCGCAGCGTGTGAGGAACGTCAGGGTTTGGCGTGCAAGGGGCAGGCCCGTGCTGAGGCTATCGTTGCTGTGTCGCTGATCGCTCGGGTGGCAATCAGTCGCCATAAGCGCGGATCCGCCACTGACCTGGCGCCTGATACCAGGCAGGTTATCTCCTGCCTCCAGCGTCACCGTCGGCGCTCCCAATCATGCGCCGACGAGACGATTCCACGCGCTTACACCTCATCCCGCAGGCCCGACTCCTGGCCGTCGCCCGATCGGTTGTGCGCTTTGACGGTGTCGCGCAGGTGCAGATCCTTGAACTGGGGAAGTTCCGCCAGCGCGTCGTCCTGGGGCGCGTAGCCGACCAGGGTGCGCGCGTCCGAGATGTCGAGCCGCTTGAAACGATTATCGCTGAGCCCGTGCAGGACGGCGAAGCGGATGTCCTCGACATCGATGCAGCGCGTGATGAGTTGGTGTAGGTCACGCTGCGAGACGAAGGCATCGAGATACGGCAGGCCGCTCTCCCGCTGAACGGTTTCCAATGGCTGGAACGCACCGATCCGCAGGGCAATGACCGACAGTCCCTCCTGTTCGGCCATGTAGCGTCCCAGCGCCTCGCCGAAACACTTGGAGACGCCATAGAGGTCACCCGGGTTGACGGGATCGCCGGTCTTGACCTGCACGTCGACGGGATAGCCCGAAACGGCATGGATCGAGGAGGCGTACACGACGCGCCGGCACCCCGCGCTCTTGGCCGCCACGAAGGTATGATACGTCCCGATGATGTTGGTCGGGAGCAGGCGGTGCCAGGTAGCGGCGGAGTTTGGGTCACCGGCCAGATGCACGACGGTATCGATGCCCTGGCAGAGGTCCTTCAGCCGCTCCAGGTCGCCCAGATCGGCCACGACGACCTCTCCATGCTCCGCAATCGCCGCGCCCTGCGCCGCGTCCTGGACCATCAGGCGGAGGCGGTAGGTGTCAGGCGCATGGGCGGCAAAATAGGAGCCAATGCGACCGGCGGCGCCGGTGACCAGGACGCGCCGCGCGCGGTCATCGGTGCACGCTCGCAAGCCAGCCGTGGTGGATGATTTCATCAAAGCGTTCTCCTTGTCCTCTCGTTCACCAACGACCATCGGTGCAAAGGATGTGCCCAGCCGTGACATAGCCCCCTATATACTGCATCTGCATCCAATGATCTTGGGGGAACACGCAACGATCACCCGTCCGCGTCAGTCGCGCGCCGCCTCGGCGCGCACGGTCGAGCGAGCCCGCATCAGCGGGCTCGCCGCCCAGGGGTGGCGTGTCCCCGCCATCGCCGCCGAACGTCACCGGCACGAGCGGACGGTCCGCACCGGGCTCAAGCGGTTCAATACGGCAGGGCTCGACGGCCTGCTGACGTCCCGCGTCCGCGCTGTCCGCCCACCAACAGCCGTGCGGAGGTTGGCGAGGTGATCGCCGCCGCCTTGACCAACCTCTGTCACTTGGGCGTACCCGTCGCGTCCTGGGCACTCGACCGTTGATCGCATACGTGCCCCCGACCAATACCTTGACTTCCTCGCGCGGTCGGCCCAGGTGTCACAGATAAGGCGTCCAGCCTTCGAGCGACCACCCGAGGTGCGCGAGGTCGTACGTTCTTTTTATCGTTTCCCTTCGAGGCTTGCCACCCTCCTGATGGTCGTGTCCGCGCCGATCGTTGGCACGCCGACCACCTCTGCCTTTCCTTTCACCTCTCTCCACCCTTATGGATACGCAGGCGTCCCATCCGGCGTGCGTGTTTGCGTCCAGTCGATCGTCTCATTCGCGCATGGATAGCGGGCCGCTTCCCGTTCATCGAGATCAATGCCCAGGCCGGGGCGGTCGTTCGGGTACATATAGCCCGCCCGTACGTCGGGACACCCCGGAAATATCGCCTGCTCCTCATCCGTGAAAGGCATCCATTCCTGGACGCCG
>JAABUU010008123.1_pt1 | contig 10537 bp, 12 predicted proteins | sample 5559301 | NCBI WGS metagenome assembly JAABUU01 (sample SAMN10711884, study PRJNA513360) | rock metagenome | isolation source: Antarctica rocks | place: Antarctica: Victoria Land, Richard Nunatak white | reverse complement strand
GCATCATCGTTCAATCCCTGGGGTCAATAGACCGGCGTTGTGCAGACTTTCCCGGACGCCTTGTTCTATGGTGTCCTGCACGTGCTTGCGTACACCGAAGTCTCGGGCGTTCGCGTCTGGGAAGAGTCCGGCCCTGTTGCGCCAAGCGTTTACGTCGATATCGACGGTGAAGGAGACTCGGACCTTCATAGCTGCTCAACGGTGGCACGGCGCGACTGGGGCACGTCGCCACGGTTCGACGGCATTATGCCAGCTCCCCCGGGATGAGTGCTCGGATACGGGCGGCTAGCTCGGGGTCGCTGGTGAGTTGGCCGACGAGTAGGCGAAGGACCGAGGTCGCTGGCACCTTGGTCAGGCCGAGTTCGTAGGCCGTGTCCGAGCACCACACCGTGAGCGCCCGGTGCTGGACGGGCGCCAGGTCGAGAGTGAGCCGAGCGGGCCGCGAGCGTGGCCCTACAGGTGGTGCGGCGGGTGTCGTGCCGGTATCGGCTGCCGGTTCACTGCTCCCCCGTTTCGCTGCCCGCGTTGCGCGTGCTGTGAGTTCGTCCTCTGCCTTGCTCATGCTGTCCACCTTCCTAATTTGGCTATCTGTTCGGCCGCTTGTATGGCTACGTCTCCCGGCCGAAGTTCGACGGGTGCCCCGACCGCTTGCGCGTATCGCTCGGCCAGGGGGATAGCTGCGGTGAGGCACGCGCGGTCAGTGTTGGCGAGTAGTTGCCGGTAGACCCGCGCCGCGGTAGTGCCTGCCCGTACCCGGTTCCACAGAACCGAGACACTGGCGGGCTCGGACCTGAGTACGTCGACCTCATCGAGCGCGTCGAAGACGGTTTGCAGCACGTCCCACTCTGCGGACGTGGGTGCCAGTGTGACCACTACGTCCGTGGCTGCCCGCATGGCGGATAAGACGATGCCCCGTTGCTGTTCGAGCGGCGGGGTGTCGATCACGGCTAGGTCGTATCTCTCGGGGGAGACGATGCCGGGCAAGTCCCGGTGAATCCGCGAGGTGGGTAAGCCGAGCACCGGTATGGCCCATTCCCCTGCCTCGGCCCACCTGAGCAGGGTTCCTTGCGGGTCGGCGTCGATACCGACGACTCGGTGCCCGAGCTGGGCGAACGCATGCAGGAGCAGACCCGCGGTGGTGGACTTCCCACTTCCCCCTTTGAGATTCGTTACTGCGAGGACTCGCACCGGCTGACTCATGGTGTGGAGCGTAGCAGTCTCACCGTTTCGCCGTTCTAGCTGAGCCACTGACTAGCGCCGCGCCGTTGCGCAGTCGTACAGTGACGACGTAGACGGGGGAGTGGCCCCCGCGGACACCCGAGAAAGGCACGACTATGCGCAACGATCTACCGTTGACCATCACCGGCAATCTGACCGCCGACCCTGAGCTGAGATTCACTGCGTCCGGTGCCGCGGTCGCCGGGTTCACCGTTGCATTCACGCCACGCCGGTTCGACAAGGCAAGCGGGGAGTGGGTGGACGGCACCACCACGTTCCTCTCATGCTCGGCGTGGAGGCAGTTAGGCGAGCATGCCGCGGAATCTCTGCGCCGGGGCTCGCGTGTCGTCGTGACCGGCACCCTTGTCACCGACCAGTGGGAGAAGGACGGGGAGAAGCGTTCCGCGGTCAAGCTCGTGTGCGACGACGTGGGTGCCTCACTCTCCTACGCCACTGTGGAGATTCGTAAGGCGACCCGCACGGACAGTGCGGCGCCCGCCGAAGATCCGTGGACGGGTGAGGCGGCTACCGAACGAACGCGGCCAGCCGATGCCACGTCGACTACTGGTACCGAGGCGAGTCTGCGATGAGGCTGCGATCGGTGCTAGGTCTGGTGTCGGCGTATGAGGTCGGGAAACACCGTGGTGAGCGTCGGATGGGGGACCGGCGCCGACGCCCGTTACTGCTCGCCGCCGCTGGCCTTGCGCTACTCGTGTTGGCCCTGCTGGGTGCTCTCGCCTCCCCTGGTGCGCCACCACCTGAGACCGCACCGACTTCGACGGTCATGCCCGCGCCGAGCGCCCCGGCAAGGGTGCTGGTTCCGCAACCGGCGGCGCCGATCATCGGCGTATCCCCGGCGCCCCCTGTTCCGCTGCTGGGTGTAGTGCCGACTGAGGCCGTGTCGCCGCCGGTCCCCACGGGGGCTGTACCGCAACCGGATCATCTAGGGATCACTGGTGCGCCCCCACCGCCCTCGGGCGGTGCCCGATGACCGCCGAGGATCGTGCGGCTGACCTTGCCGTATGCGATGTTGGGTCGGCGGGGTCCGGTGGACGGTTGGGTGCGGTTGTGGGGTGTGGTGAGCACCGCGCGGGGGGGCGGCGCGACGCGCTCGTGTTGCAAATAGCTACGCTTCCGGCTTCTCACGGTCTAGGTTGTTACTTATGAACGCCGTATTAGATGTTGCCTTCGAGAGCTGGGGCGAGGCCGTGCCGTTGCGGACCGTGGCGCGAGCGGCTCGTGTGACCGGGGGGGACTTGTTCAACGCGATCAACCGCGGCCAGCTTCACCCCGTCGTCCGAGGGAAGGGCCGCGCTGTGCAGTTGTCCCGCGACGAGGCGATAAGCGTGCTGACCGCGGCGGCGCTGTCGTTTGCTGCTGGCATCTACTTCGGCACTGCCTTACGTGCAGTTCTGGCGGGTGCAACGTTCCCGCTGCCTGAGGTTGTGGCTGCGTGATGATGTGCACCGTGCTACCTCCTTGCCCGATCATCGGTGATGTGAACCGTGCCGTTCGACACTGGCGCGCAAGCACCGTTCGACAGGCAATGACGTTCGACCAGATCGTGCAGGCGGGCGGGTTCGACGTGTTCGACCCCAGCGCATCCGGCGGATTCCGCTATGTAGAACCCACTGTCGTGCGAGTGTCGCGCGAGGTCGCCCGGGTGCTCGACGGCTACACACCTGCGCAGCGAGTCCCCGAGGCCGTCTCGGCTTCCCCAGTGGGATGGACCACCGATGCGCCTACCTACGTCCCCCGGCACCGCGCCCTGTCGTCCTCACTATCTCGTTCCGGTCCGCCCGTTCCCCTTCGGAACGTAGCGAGTTTGGCCGCTTGCGATGACGTTCAGACCGTGATTACGAGGTAAACCAATCAAGGCCGGAGAACCGGCCCCAAACATGCGAAAGCGCCCCTGTCCTTTGGCCGGGTACGGGGCGCAATCGCTCGAACTGAGATGACTGTTATGACTATAGCTCAGCCGTCAACGCGTGCGCCAAACGACCGCCCCGCCTACCCCGCTGCGCTGGCCCTCGCCAGGGAAGCGGCGGACCGCCGCGCCGCGGCCAGCGCTCGGCCAGCGCAGTACGGCACCACACGGGGCGGCCCGGACCGGCGCAAGCCGCGCGACTTGTGGCAACCCGTCGCCGGGCAGACCGCCCTGTTTTACCTGAACGCTCCGACACAGCTAGCCCTCTTCGGTGACGATATGCCCGTCGACGTGCTCGCCGAGGAGGGACCGTGAATGCTCCCGAGTTAGGCGACGGCGCCACCTGCCCCGACGAGCTGCCCAGCCCTGCCGAGTTCTTCGGCCAGCTCGCCGACCTCGACCAAGTGAGTGCCCTCGGCCGGTTCAAGGCGATGATCCCGGTGATAGCTCGGGCAGGCGTAGGCACCCGGGCGAGTTGGCGGGACGAACTGCCCTCGGCTGTCATGTCCAAACGCACATTCGATGCGCACATGAAGCAAGCCGACGGCGACGCCCGCGACGCGGACAAGTCAGGCAACACCGGCCGCGGCAGAACTCCCCCGGATTACAGCGTGAATGTGTCCTCACGCAACCCGTACCGCTACTCGCTTGGTGGCGCGTTCAGCCGGGCGATGTTCGAACGGGTCCGCGGCGATGATGGCGACGCCACCTGGACGCTGCGCGCGTCGCTGCCCTATGTCCATGCCCGCGTGGTGCGCCGCGACGGCACCGGGCGCCGCGTCGACACCGAGTACCTGATGAGCGCTGAGCAGGACGGGCCGCGGGTGCTTGTCGGCGAGGATGATCTGACCGAGGGACGGTGGGCGCGCAAGGTCGGCGCGAACCTGTCCAGCGACCGGGACATCATCGCCGCGGCTGGTACCGCTGTCCGCGACGTGGCGCACCGCTGGGCGCCCGAGAAGGAAGCTGTCGCCCGGCTCGACGCGCACACCGAGAGCGGGCACCTCGACGTGCCGGTGCCCGAGTGCCTGCCCGCCGGGTACCTGGCGATGCCGCCGGGTGTCACTGCCGAGCAGGCGCGGCAGGCGTGGCGTGAGCTGGCCAAGATCCTTGCCGAGCGACCGAAGATGGCGCTAGTGCTCGGCGCCTCGGTGGGTGCACCGTTCGTCGGCCCGCTACGCCGACCGTCGCACTGGTTCGACCTGTACGGCGACTCGCAGAAAGGCAAGAGCACCACGCAAGCCGTGGCGGCCGCGGTGTGGGGTGACCCAGCCATCGGCGCGGGGATCGTGGCCGGGTGGGATGCGACGAGCATCGGTGTCGGACGGCTATTAGGGCAACTGGGAATCCTGCCCGCGTTCTTCGATGAGCGGAAGGTGGCGCCGTACCCGCGCGAGAAGTGGGGGGAAGTGATCTATGCGACGTGCCAGGGTTCGTCGCGGTTGAAAGCGGAGGCGAACACTGCGCAGGGAACGCACAAGGCGTCGCCTTGGTTCGGCGTGCTGTTCAGCACCGGCAACCATCGGCTGACGGACGGTATCTCTGCGGGTGGCTTCGCGGGCATCCCGGCGCGGGTGCTGGAGCTGTCGGCACCGTTCACCGCGGACCAGGCCGAGGCCGAGCACGTCGCAGAACTGCTCCGCGGGTGTTACGGGTGGCTCGGGCAGGCGATCATGCAGACGTACACGCTGCCGATGGTTCGTGAGCGCATCGCGGACGCCGAGGCAATGGTGGGCGTACCCGAGTGCGGCGGGGTGCCGGGCACTATCGCGAAGCACCTGCACATGGCGGTAGCTGGGGCGATGATGGCCGATGAGCTACTCGGTACCGGTTCAGCGCTCACCTCGGCCACGCTGCTGGCGGCGGTCGACCACTTGGAAGTCAATGGGCACGAGCCGATCCACGACGCCGACCGCATGGTCGAAGCACTGGGCGAGTCACTGTCGGCCCAACGCCCGGCGTGGCCAACCCTGGCCGAGTATGAGGAGCTGGAGCGTCCACGTCCAGAACGGAACGCGGCCGGGTATATCGAGCCTCGAGAAACGCAACTAGCGCAGCGCGGCTATGACCGGCAACCGGAGGGCGTTCAGTCCGATGATGGCCGATGGCTGTACGTATATCCGGAGACGTGGGCACGCATGGCCGAGGAGCTGGGTACAGATAGTGCCGTTGCCTGCGCCGAGCTGTACAAGCGTGGGCACCTGCACGTACCCCCGGCGACTCGCAGAGCGGGGGAATGGCGCAGCCGGGCGCGGATACTCGATGCTAGGCCGCAGGTTTATCAGGTGGCGATGGTCGCTATCAATGGCGACCCGACACCGGACACTGACCCCGAGCCAACACCGGACGCCGACCCACTCAGCGGCCCCGGCGACCCCGAGCCGTTCCCTGAACCCGAGCCGGAACACAAGCCGGAACCCGAGCCCGACCCCGAGCCCGACCCCGAGCCCGAGCCCGAGCCCGAGCGAGCCAAAGTGCCGGCATCCGAGGCGCGGCCACGGAAGGCCACGCCGGGTAGCTCGCTGGCCTACGCACGCGCCGCGCTCGCCGAGGGACGCTCACCGCGGATACTGGCCGCACTAGAGGGTGAGTACGCACCCGTGCGGCGGCGCCAGCGGGAGCCCTACTGGCGCCCGCGGCTACCGGGGATGACGTTTGCCGCCGACGTGATCACGTCGTGGGAATGGGAGCGCCCCTACTCGGGAGAGGTTGCGGTGCTCGACCGCTCAGGTGCGTTCGTAGCGGCCGCGTCATCGGTACTCGTTGCGCACGGCCAGCTAGAGCCCACCGGCCCGTGCGAGTTCGACAACCGTCCCGGCTACTACCTGATGCAGGTGCACCCGTGGCATGAGGCCGACTCGCTCCCTCACCCGCTGGGGGAGTGGGGCAGCCGTCAGGCCGAGGTGTGGGTACCGGCGCCCGCGGTAGCTCTGCTGCGGGACTTAGCCGACGCAGGCCGCTGGCCTGACGTGACGGTGCTCGACTCGTACACGGGAGACGGGGTGCGCCTGTCCAAGTGGGCCACCGAGTTCGTCAACACGCTGCGAGCCGAGGCGATCACCGAGCACGGCCGCGACTCCGACCAGTACGCCGCGGTAAAAACCGGGGTCGGTCAGGCCCTCGCGCTCATGCTCGGGCGCCAGGGCGACGGGGGACGCCGCGAGTGGCACTGCAAGGCGCGGCGCCCGGACTGGACGCATGCCATACAGGCACAGTCCGCGGCGACACTGTGGCGCTGGGCCGACGATTGCCGCCAGGTGGTACCCGACCTCGGCCCCGTCGCGTTGCGCAACGTTGACGAGCTGGTGATCCCGCAAGCCGCCCTAGAGGTTGTGACCACCACCAAGCGGTCTGGTGGCCGCGCCCCACTCGGGATCGACCCGGCCGGTATCAAACTCGGCACCTTCAAGGTCAAGGCCGCCGAAGCATGGAAGGACGGCGCGTGATGGCACGCAAGAGCAACACCGGCGACGGCGACGAATACACCGACCACGACGAGGCCATGTTGGAAGCTGCCCTAGACGACGCGTGGCAGGACTACGAGGACCTCGGCCCCGGCTCAGCACCGACACACATTGACGTGCGGGCACAGATCGAGTGGGCCGGTGTCGAGCAAGGCCCCGGCGGCATGCGCTCCACAACCCTCGGCCCCGTCGACCTCGGCCCCGTCAAAGACAATCTCGACGCCGCCAGACAGGCAACCAGCAAGGCGGCCGCCGCGGCCCCGGCCACCTCATACACCGCGAAAGGCTGGCGCGCACAGTTGCGCGCCCTGACCGGCACGACCCGCGGCTCTGTACTCGCCGACCGTGCCGGGCTGAACCCGACCGCACGCACCGTGCGGAACTGGCTGTCCGAATCGAACGCACCGAGCAAAAGGAACCAAGCGAAGATAGCCGAGGCATATACCGGTCTCGGTACATGGCAGGTGGACACGGCCAGATCGTCCGCTACGATCGCGCAGCACGAGCTGGCGGAAGCGCTCACCCGGTCACTGTCGGGCAAGTACGGCTCGACAATCCGACTCCGCAATATTCAACGATTGGAGCTGGAACCGTGACCGAACTAGGACGCCAGTGGCCCGCGGAAAGCGATGTGTCCGAGTGAACCGCGACATGCTCAACCTCACTCGAACTCGGAGAACGACGCTCGGCATCTGCCACGTCCACGTGCTCGACGGCGGCACTGTCCTACGGAGTTCCGGGCACTCACACCGCGGGCCGCTACCAGCAAAGCAACCCGCTACATCACCCATCTAAAAATTTGAGGACCGGACTCTCTCGCGGGATTGGTTAGATACTACCGCGTAGACTATTGAGAACCTTTCTCATTTCGGTCTTATTCGGCCGCACGTTGTCATCGCGCGGATACTTTTTCTCTAGCTGTCCGATCAACCGTCTGCCATATGTAAGTGTAAGGACGGCACTTCCGACAATTAGCGTAACCTGGTTTGCATCGAAGATCTTTGCTGCCATGATGAACAGCGTTACAACGTAGAACAGTTCCGCGTCTGTCATTGGCCTCGATCCTCCGACTTGCTTTCGAGCGGTCGGAAAAAAGTTGTCGCAGTTCTTAATAGAGGTTAAAAGATACTGGCCTTCGTTCATGCCTTCGGTAGTCATTAGCTCTCTTTCTTCTCATTGGTTGGGTCTCCCTTTCCTCACTTGTAAAGCGTGGTGTATCTCACAGCATAGCGGTTCCCGTTCCGTGAGTGGTTCTAATCGACGCGAGCCGCTCGACCACGAAAGAGCCGCTCGGCCAGCTCTCGGGCGATTCGTGGACGTGTCCCGAATCGTCGGGAAGTCTCCGTGCAGGGCCAGCGCAGAGCGCTCCAGGGCTTCCGGGGGGGCCGAAGCCTGCCGACGCCCGCACATGGGGCACGAGAGCGGACACGAGGTTCCCGACCCGGGCGCGAGCTACGGGGGCCGGATTGCGTTATGGGACGGTATGGTCACCAGTAAGGACTACGGATTAAGGGGGGCTCTGCGGGATGGCAGACGGAGGGAGGGTGCAGCTACAGTGCGCCGCGTGCGGCGGCTTTTTCCTGACGACGATCCGCACCAGGGACACGAATTGCCCTAACCCTAAGTGTGGGCAGCGCCGGTATGTTCCCGCGCGGCCGGAATGGGAGGGACCGGGAACGCCAGCGGAGAAAGCGGGAGCACAACGGGAATCACATCTAGCGGAGTGCCCGCGTTGCGGCAGGGTTCGGCGAACCACGCAACGGGAGGGAACGCCCACGCATTGCAGCGGAAAGTTGGGATGCGGTGCATCCGTCCGGATTCGGTTCGTCGTCCCTGGGGACCACCCGCCAGCAGTCGGCACGAGAGGCGCGCGCCCCCCTCGCCCACGGAAGGCACGAGCACGTAAGGACGTGACCCCGGGATCGGCCGCCGCCATCGGCCGAGGCAACGCGCGAGAACTTCGGCGCGAACGCACGGCAGAGCAGAGAGCAGAGCAGGCAACGGAACGCGCCGCAAGCGAGGAAAGCCTCGACGCAGGTACGCAAGGAATGTCGGCTATCGCGGACTCGGCGCGACAGATCGCGGCAATGCTGGGAAGGCAGGCCCCACCCTCCCCAGTGATGGCAACACCTGTTGCTGTATCGAAAGCGCCGCGTGCACTCAGTATCGGCGGCATTCCAGTAGCGAAAGGTGACCCGTACCTGTGCGCTTGGCTCGCGCCTTACGGTCGGTGCAATGTTGGCCCCGTCGTCCTGACGATAAAGAGACACGGATTCTGCAAGGTACACAAGAATGCAATCGAGTTAGCCGCTAGCTAAAGAGGGCCGGGCCGCCAACGATGCCCCCGACATGGTGACCCGCGACCGAAATCACTACTCGACCTTCGGCCCCCGGTCGGGGCAAACCTCGACCCACCTCGCGCAGCTCGTATGGGGGCACGGCGCACCTCGGGGGGAGTGCTCGGGCAGCTCGTGCGACGGCTCGACAGTTTGGGCAGCTCGGCCAGCTCGACGGGGGGGCTTAACCGACCAGGCGTCGAGCACCTCGATCAGCTCGACGGGGCTCGTTGTCGGGCGGTCAGTGCACCATGGCACGCATGCAGCGTCCACAAGAGTCCTCAGCTCACGCAACGACAATGACCACGGAGATAGCGCAGGACGTTGAGCCCGGAGTGGCCTTGGTCCCCGCCGGGCAGGGCGACGTGTGGAGCAAGTCGTACTCCAAAACGCATCCGTGGCTGAGTAGCTGCGAGCTATGTGGCGCCAAACCGACACGCAATGAGGATGGTTCCTCTTGCACCCGGCGGAAGTGGTATGCAGCAACGAATGCCCCCCACGGCAAGTTTGTCATCATGACATGGGATCACTGTCATGCGCACAACATCGTGCGCGGAACGTTGTGCGGTACGTGCAATATCGAGGAAGAGACAGATAGGCATACGCATCATTGGGGCGAAAGATTCACGAAGTGGCGGACCCGCTGTCCATTGTGCGTGGAGGCTGGCCAGCTCGGCCAACACGACCGCGAGGGTTGCTCGGTCTGCTGGGGCTGGTCGGCCAACCGCGGCCACACCTCGGGCACCTCGGCCACACCACGGCCAGCATCCTCCCGCGCTAGCTAGCGCCCCTCGACCCAGCTCGACCCGCTCGACCCGCTCGACCCGCTCGACCCTGCTCGGCCAGCACGACACGGCTCGACCACCTCGACCACCTCGACCGCCTCGACCACCTCGGCCACCTCGGCCACGGGACCGCCTCGGCCACCTCGGCCACGGGACCGCCTCGGCCACGGGACCGCCTAGACCGCTCGACCGCTCGACCCGCGAGGGTTGCTCGGCCAGCTCGACCTGCTCGGCCAGCTCGGCCACCTCGGCCCGCTCGGCCAGGTGCTCGCGCTCGGCCTGCTCGGCGGTCTGCTCGGTGCTCGCCTCGGCAAGCTCGTTCGGTGTGCACCCGGCGGCCGCGCTCGACGAGCTGCTCGGTCTCCACGGCCCGCTCGGCCAGCTCGGCACGCCTCGGCCGGGGGAGTGCCTCGGCCGCGAGAGTGCCTCGGCCCCGCATTACCCGTGTACGCCATTCCCGAACCCGCTCGAACACAATCCCCCCGAATGGCGCCCGGCGTCCCCGCCACGGCCCGCACAACGCCAACGCACCCGGAACCCGAGGCACTGGGAACCGGGGCACCCGAGGTCGCTCGGCACGGCACCGCGGTACCCCGCGCACCGAACACCCGACACCCCACAACCACTCAGAGCCTCTCTACCGACCCCGCGACCAAGCCCGGAACGATCCCCCCGAGCTATACGGAACGGGCGGCAGCGGGACACACAGCGGCCAGGCGGTGCGCACACCGGGGTATCCGATCGGGGGAGTGCGCCTGCCGGGTGCCCGTCACGGGTGCCGTCCAGGGTCCGTCCAGGGTCCGTCCA
>JAABUU010008122.1_pt1 | contig 10538 bp, 11 predicted proteins | sample 5559301 | NCBI WGS metagenome assembly JAABUU01 (sample SAMN10711884, study PRJNA513360) | rock metagenome | isolation source: Antarctica rocks | place: Antarctica: Victoria Land, Richard Nunatak white | reverse complement strand
CGTACTGACCAATGAAACATACTGAGAACCTGGGGCAGTGAAAGCTACATAAATGCGAGGCCACTCTTACACCTGCGAAAAGCCTGTCCTGGACTTACAAGATCTTGGCACCAACAGCAACAGTTACTTTCACAGGCTGACAAGACTGCTCATATGCACATCAAGTACTTTATAATTAGACAAGCTGTACAAGGGAAAGTCAGCCGGACACACTATACCTACATAGATCAATGGACTCTCCTCTGAGACCTTAACAATGCCAACGTGCTTTGCCCACCACTATATTCTGCTGCATGATCACAACCATTAGTCTGTGCAAGTCAAGGGAGGGGCAGACCTGACTGAGAAGCAGTAGCTTGTCAAGCTGCTGGTACAGACGGCTGGAGGGCTGGTGGATCGTAGTCACAATGGCCCTGCCCCCTTGCGACAGCTGCCGCAGCAGCTGCAGCAGGTGCATGGCTGTTGTACTGTCCAGACCCTGTCAACACAACGGATGAGAAGCTTTTCGTGGGTTAGTATTGGCAACTTGCAATGCAACATTGACGTCATGATCTGTACCTGGCCACGCCATCAGAACAGGCATACATGTCAGGACACCACCGGTGATGGATGTATACAACCAGATGGAGCCAACCAAAGGGCAGTGACGCCACATGCAGTCATTGGATGTTGCCTTCTAAAGGCGTTGAGCTCATCGACCTCAAAACCATGAGCAAGCACTTTACTCAGGGGGGTGACATGGCTACGTTGCAGTGGCCTCATCAGGACCAACTGAGCCAATGCAGCTGTGAAAATGTACAAAGATGACTGAAAGGTGTACCGAGGTGGGCTCGTCCAAAAGCAGGATGGAGGGGTTGATCAACAGCTCATGACCAATGGAGGCTCGCTTGCGCTCTCCTCCTGATATGCCCTTGCGAAAGAATCCCCCTGAACACAACCAATCAACACATCCATTGAGCGGCGTCTTGCCTTTGACCGAGCACTCCATGGCATGCAGTTCCTGGGATGTGTAGGCAAACAAGCATGCAGAGGGCAAACAAAGCGCCTATGCATCACGTCCATTGTGCACAGAGGACACAACACCAACATGCCTTGATGTATGTAGCAGCATTCACGGAGCTCGTACCAATAATGGTGTCTTTACAAGAGGACAAGCCCAAGGCAGTAATGACTGTTTCCACACGTTCTGTCTTTGCAGCATGGTCCATGTGCTGTGGAAGCCGGAGCATGGCTGCATAGTAAAGTGTCTCATAGACCGTCAATGACTCATAGAGCAAGTCGTCCTGCAGACCAGCAAATGCGACATGTTGGGTATCTTTGACTCCTTTACATATCTAGCTCTGATACAGGTGGGGTGTGGAGTGTGCTGTACGTTCAATGTACTGGAGAACTGAGCCTGTCTTGCGATTGTGTAAGACAGTGCTGCCAGATAATGGGCGAATGTCAGAAGCTGTCCAGAATGTCTGTGCAGATTGCACTGATGAGAGGGGCTACATACTATGAATGCATTAAGGCAATGCAAGATGGTGTCACCTGCATGACAAATCCAGTTTGCCTCTTGAAGCGCTTTTTCAGCTTCTGGCCATTGAACGTGACTGCTCCAGTCCTCCGCATAGCACTGCATGCAGAAGACAATACATCAGAGGTGGCTGTGTGCAGTAAAACAAAACCCTCAGACATGGAACACAGCCTTGATTGCTGCAGTGCATTACACCAATGCTGTTGTTTCTGCAGCACTGCCACTAAGCTGAAACAGTGCAAGGAATGCGTACATGGCTTGCATGACAGATGACCCACCTTTGAGCACGTGACCCAATAATGCTGAGCAATGTGGTTTTGCCACTGCCCGATGGACCCATGAGAGCCAAAACCTCTTTTGGACGGCAGCAGCCTGTGATGTTGAACAAGATCTGCAGCAGAAGCAGTACAATCAATCAGCACAACAATATGACCAGGCTGCCAAGAAGGTCACACAGCCATAATTATATTTGTACATGCTCGGCCTGCTGTTGTTATAGGTCACTGGGCTCATAGACAGGCTGGAAGCAAACCTGCCGCATCTTGTCTGCTGCCGCTGGTGCTTCTGTTTGTTTGGTGGCACTGCTTTTGAAGGTGGGTATAGAAAGCTTGGGCAAGCTTGGCAATATGCTAGCACCACCTGGTGCCATAGCCGGTACCCAGGCTCTGACATTGCTGTACTCTAAGTACAGCTGGTTATCCTGAGGCACCTCCTCCAACAAGTCCACTGTGTTCTTGTCGGGCTTGCCAATTGAGACCTGATGCTGTCCTGCCTTCTGTCTCTTGAATGAGCTTGGTGCCTGCTCAAAGTCTACCGGGCTGCTGTTGGACAGGCCAGACAGTTGCCTCCCGCTGGTCGAGACGTCACCACCCAGGGAAGCACGAGCACGTCGATTTTCCAGGCTTTCGGGCATTTCACTGCTGGACATCCGTTCCACGCTCTAGCGGTAACAGGTGTGTATGACGTAACCAGTGATCCACAAGAAACGGCAACGGTGTTCGTGGTTGTCGTGACCTATAAACAGTGGTGCAACTGCTTCACTGTCAAGCACACATGTCGTGAAACGCGAACGCTTGCACTTGCAAGTTATGGACGGAGCTCTGCTGATGACACGCGCGAGGGGAGCTCGAGTCACACACAACTACTGGCCTGCAGTAAAGGCTTGCATTACATAGCCAATTGACTAATCCAGACAACGGTTCTGCATCCTTCAGATTCCCACTGTAAACGCTTGGGCCAATCACTCAAAGCGCCAGTTCGTCACCAACTTTGTCAGCAGCTTGCGCAAGTGCTTTGATAGCATCATGCTTTTATGCTAGAAATACATGTCAAAAGCAAATCCACACAGGAGAGAATGGACCTGGCTGATCAGCAGCCAGCCATGCGTGTATTGCGCAGCCAAAGTCGAGGCTGGCAAGATGCAGACTTTCCACGTCAATAGTGCTATTTGCAAGCTCAGGACTCTGCAGTCAAGGCACACTACTGCTGCAATCACTACATCCCAGCACATCTATTTGAATTATGCCAAGCACAGCCGGCAAAATCCTCGGACATCAATCACCTGCGCAGGCCTGTAGACCTTGAGCACCCAAGGAAAGCTGCAACAGCGTGTGTGGGCAGACCGCAGGTGTGATCTTTGAATGCCACTGTCTGCCAAGCACTTCAGACTGAGTTGAGGGAATGTGCTGACATGCATATACAGCAAAGCCAGTAGAGCATGCAATGAGTTTGATGTCAGTTACAATCAAATTTTCTAGAGCCACCAGGCACAGCTTTGATGACTGAAATTGTATTGAAGAGCAGCCTGGACCAGCACAAGGGCAGTGTTACCGAACGACTTCCTGTTGAGTATGTGAACACAAGCAAAATACTTCAGCACACCTGTTGATGAGTCATCATGTCAGACATATAATGTACATCTTGTGGTACAGCAGCAAGATCAGTAGGTGTAGTCTGCAATGTGAAGTGATTCGCCCTGGCCATCTGTTGAGTGATACTTGCCCAAAGTGGCTTCGCTATTAGCCTTGGCACGCTTGATGAAGGCTGCAGCCCCAGCTTTCAAGTTTTCCTCCTTGCCACCCCAAGCCTTGAGGGCGCTTGCTTGCAGAGCTCGCCCATAAGAGAAAGACAGGTTCCAGGGTCTGCGTAACACACAGCTTGGATCATGCCCAACAATCTGTGAATCAACATAACCATAAGCTGCCTTGCAAGCCATTGATGCACTCACCAAAACCGAAGTCTAGAACACGGGAGCTATGTGCTACCTCTTCAAGCCAGACATGCTGTTCTATCTACAGATCAGTAGCCCATTGCAGCCAGCAATTGCAATCAGCGATTGGAAAAACAGCAATTGCAACCAATCCAGAACCAGAGAGAGTCTATAGTGGTGGCATGCCAAACAAGCACACCTTTTGGTGGGTATCTGGTTCATTGCATTCAGGTGCAGGGTGGCATTTTCCTCACTCTGTCCTCCAGACAGGAACACCACTCCAGGCACAGCTGCAGGTACTGTGCGCTGCAGTGCACGCACTGTCAGCATAGCAGCATCATCAGGCCTAGCTTGCTGCCCACTCACACCTGTACAGCCACCTCAGCACGTAAGGGCAAGAGGCGTCCATGCTTGCATGCAGGGCAGCTGTCATGACAAGACACACCAGTTGACTTGGCATGTAGCACTGTGTGTGCTTGTCTTGCAATCATTGGACCCTACACATGTCAACTGTAGGGCTGCACACATGTGCAGGGTGTGCAGGCTGTGTGTAGGGGGCGTTTGTAGGGTGTGTGGAGGGCAAACACACATATGCAGGCTGTGTGTAGGGTGTGAACACATGTGCAGGGTGTGTAAAGGGTGCGTGTACAGTGTGTGCAGGGTGTGTATAGAGTGTGTGTAGAGTGTGTATAGGGTGAGTGTAGGGTGTGTGGAGAGTGTGTATAGAGTGCGTGCCGGGTGTGTATAGAGTGCGTGTAAGCTGTGTGTAGGCTGTGTGTAGACAGCTGCGCAGCAAGATTGCCAACCAGCATGTGAGCAAGCCTTGAAGTGACAAACACTGTCAGATCAGCCATGCAGCTGTGTGCTGCATGCTCTCTGTGCAGATGTCAACTTGGCATCATTTGGCAAGAACCAGACTGACAAGCAGGCATGTGGACTGACATTGCAGCTGGTCTGTTGCGCACCTGCCAAAACCATGTTTGGCTTGAGCAGTGTGCCTTCCAACAGCACTTTATAATCACTCAGTGCTTTGTACACTGCTGCCAGAACCCGCTCTGTCACCTCAACACACCTGCAGAAACCTACACAAGTACTGCACACATGTGGACAAGTGTATACATGCCTATTGCCTATTGCCTGTGATATCATGATATAAGATTGAGTATGCCTGTCAGCAAGACGGCCACAAGATCCATCGCTTCATAGGACAGGCCCTGTTGAGTTTGAAACTGATAAAACAACTTGGCTGCTAACACCAGCCACATACACATGAGAAGGCATTTTTCCCCGATTACACATTCCATCAAGATCAATTACTCAGAGGTTGGCTTGCACAGGAGCCACTGACCTGCCAATGTCATGCGTGCCATCTGTCAAGATCTCCGGCTCCACAATTGGCACTAGTCCATTCTCCTGGCAAATGACTGCATATCTGGCCAGGCCATATGCATTCTCATGGATGGCCTGTACAGCAGCAGTCAATGTACAATCAACACTCAAGCCAGCGCCCACTCAAACCAATCGTCATGTATACATACATGTATGAGCTGCTGATGCATGTATATGTGTATGTATATATCAGCAGCTCATACGTGTCTCAAATATTGGCATCTGCTTGGGTTCACGACTTGCTGTCTGGTCAGGTCACTGCTTAGCTGAAGCTGCAGCTTGAAGATGAGATAGCCTGCCTGCCACATGCTATGTGAACAGCTCACAGACCAATACCCTGCTCACTCTTGGGCATGGAAGCAGTCAGCATGTCAGTGCAGTGGGGAGTCTCGTGCACATGCAGCACTCAGAGATGAGTACATCTGTCACAAACGTAGTGCCTCACAAGCTCAGAAGGGCTGCTGTCATCAATCTTCAGAACAGCTCTCCATTTTGCAAAGCGTGCTCCTGCCCGGTAGTAGTCAGCACAGCGCTTACCAAGGTCATCAAGGCCCTGGGTGGTGGTTTCCTCTGAGGTGCCGGGCAGTTTCACAACCCCCTTGTCCACCTGTGCAGCAACAATCTGCAGGCTACATACTGCACATGCAACCCTAAATCATGTTGTCAGCTGAAATTGTAACTCAGGTGCCAGGCATCTCTAAATCCAACTCTGTCTTGGCTGCCGATATGGCATATGACAAAGCCTGATGATTGCATATGAGTAGGCCATGCCACTGTAGTACAGCCATAGAGAAGAAAAGCTCTATTCACCCTGTTCCATTAAATTGGGTGTTCTTTCTCCAAGAATGCTTTCGTCTTACCTTGATTCCAGGCAGAATGCCTTTGCTCTTCAGCGTCTCTGCAAACAGCTTCCCATCAGAGCCTCTCTGGTACAAGGTCTCTTCAAACATGATCTGCACTGCAACACAATATCAAAGCTGGCATTGACTGCCTCACAGTGAGAAGCCTTCCACCATACACACTCACTTACCACACCACTAATGAATTGCTCAACCTCAGGAGCAGTAAACAGCATCTCTCTGAGCACTCTCCTGTTGGCCTCGTCATTATCAACCCCAATGCTAGACAGCTGCAAAAAGTGCAATACTGTCAGACTCTGCTGACGCGTTCAAACACTGTACATATCTCCGTCGGTATGCATCCTAGCATCAATGGCAATCCGGAGTATGTACCCTTTTGCCAATGGTGCCTGTGCTTTCATCGGCTGCCAGGATTCCCTTGCCACGCACAACAAGCGAAGCAGCTGTTTGGATCAGTTCTCCTGCATATTTGTTCGTGAAAGCGTTTCCAGGGTGCTGTGAGAGAAGGTGCATATTGTGCCGGATCTGTGGCCAAGGACCAAACCGCTGTGGAGCTGGCTACCGTGCAGTTTGCTGCGACACTATGGCATGCAGTTCCAGGTCAGCGCTGGAGATGGATTCTCAAACTGGACAAGCGTAATTTGCAGCGATGTAAATCATTCCACGCCGTAAGGACGGGATTGCGAGTTGTCGACTTTGCCCTCATTCAGTCACAGAACTTTCCCTCAGTAACAATCATTCGTTACCTTTTGGATCTGCTTGAAGAGTAAGGTTGGCACGCCAACCCAGCGACAGAACTTCTTGTGCGTTGCAGTAGCGTATCTCCTTCTGATCCTCCTAACTTTCAGCTCTGAACCATGAGTATTTTGGGCAGTGGAAGCACGCACATGCAGGGCAGCATGAGGGTGAGCCACCTACATAGCTTCCTGTTTCATTCTGCCAACCGCTGTCAATGGCATTGTTCTCAGTTTGGGCTACCAACTGCAGATGCGTGCACCCGCTGCTTCAGCTGCAGCAGCCAATGCTAGGTGTCAGAAATGTCAACAGCAAGGCCATTGGACCTATGAGTGCAATCAAGACTATGTGTACAAATCGAGGCCAACGAGAACACAGCAGCTGTTGGATCCGAAGGTATGCCTGGAGTGTATATAAGCTAATGACCACAAAATCTTGTCAGGTGTTTTGCTCTGCCAAACTGTCAGCTGACAATTTTATAGAAGTCTGTGCATTAGACTGATACTCGCAAGGTACGACCTCAACACCTCACCACATGTGCTGGCTCCTGACTGGCATATGTGTGCAGTATCGCCCAAAGTTTATGGAAGCAAGAGAAGTTTTACCTGAAGATCAGCCTGCTCAGGCTGAGCCTGCTAAAGCACCCAGAAAAAGGCGCAGGCATCAAAGCGACTCCAGCTCATCTGACTCTGACAGCTCATCGTCATCAGACTCTGGCTCGTCATCTTCTTCAGATTCAGACAGCAGCTCTAGCTCGGATGGCAGCACATCCTCAGGTATGACCCTCGCAATGATCCTGCACAAACCAATGCTGTAGTTGGCATTACCTAGGCGCAATAGCATGTGTTTTGATTGTGTGCATTCGACAGCCTGCTTGATACAAGCTTTCGGCTGAAATCTGCTGTCCATTGCATTGAGCAGTACTCCTGACCTTTATTTCAACAATGTCACCTGACAATCTTGCCTGACAGTGTGCTCACTAACAGGTAGCACCTCTTCCTCAGGCTCAGACTCGAGCAGCAGCTCAGGCTCAAGCAGCTCAGATGCCAGCTCAAGCAGCGGGTCAAGCAGTGACAGCGAGGAGGACAAACCTCCTCGCCGCTCTCACAAGCGCCTGCCAGAATACCCAGTAAAGGAGTCTCGGCACAATGGCATGCAAAATTCTGACAGGCAACATTACTCCAGGCATGAGCGAGGATCCGATAGAAGAACGCAAAGTGCATCTAGGAGAGTTACAGAGCAATATAATGATGAAGCAGGATACAGGGGTGACAGTAGACATGCTGACTATGAGAGACACAGGCACAGTGAAAGACGCAGTGTGGAGAGACATGTTAGACCTGATTTGGAAAGACAGGACACTCGTAGGCGCATTGCTAGCAAAATCAGTGTGCCTGATACCTATACAGCTGCAAGACAGGAGCCTCATTTGCATACAACGGACAGCAGCCGGGAGCAGCCCTTTGGGGATAGATGGAATGGCCGCTATGAGCCTTCCAATGGCTCACATGCACACCATGAAGAAAGGGCGCACAAAAGTCGCTCTAGTCAGCAACATGGGGCAGCCTCAGGAAGCTCTGATTGTACTGGCAGCAGTGGTGCTACTGGTAGCTCAGGTTCAAGTGGACGGTCGTAAATCAGAACAGACCGGTTTCGACTGTTTGATGTGATACATAGGCAGGTAAGAGCTAGAAATTAAATTCTGACAGTCAAAAACATTTTACAAAGTGTTTGACCTTGATGTTGACCAGTGTGTCCTGAGTTGAAGCTGCTAGACTGAGTTCATGTTAAGACACCAAGCACTGCAGATGTGTGGGAATGGAACAAGTTGATGCAACACATGACTGGTCCTCTTATCATGCCATTCTCGGATTCATGTGCACGACGTGATTTGGCAGGTCATTTTCGAATTCATAACTTTACTAGTGTCATGCACATTCTAAGTGTGGCTAGCATGACATGTTACAGAGTGCAAAGCTGAGGTGTCACGTTTATGCCAGTCTTTGTGAAGCTCTGGTACAATACTAGTAATGCAAGTAGGGCCAGAACCAGAAAATACAGTGCACAAAATCAAATGGTCAGTCGAGGCTTAGGCCTAAATTGTTAACATGGATACCTGAAGGGCGATTCCAATGGGCACAGTGCTACATTGATGGACATATCAAAGTACATGTAATTGACGAGCACTTGAAAGAGTGCATTTGGCTGACAACTGAGCAGCAGCCAAGAGCAGATAGAAACTTTGAGACAAGCCAATTTCTGGGTGAGCATCTGAGCCAAGGTTGTGCTGATAATATGGCACCTGAGGGGTAAAGTGTCATTTGTTGTTGTATGAAAGAATGTTGCCAGCTCCAACAAAATTTCGGGCTCTGCTCTGTGTCCTGTTGTTGATGTTTGCCATGGCATTTGCTCTGTATACCTCTGGATCAAAGTCTCCATGACCAACCTGCACTGGCAAACAAGCAGTCAGCCTGGCTTAATCAAAACGACAGATTGGCCCTCTGGTCGTGTGTTGCTACCTGTACATCTTTTCGAGCTCACCTTGTCGTTGACCTGTTTGTTGTGCTTCTGAAGGTGAAAATTAGATGGGTAGTCTGCCTCAATCATATTCTCAGACTGTGCAAAGGGAGCAGTGTTCCTCAGCTTAGCTGGACCTGCAACAGTGCAGCTGCCTGATGACAGGCTGGAGAAAGTCGCACTGGCTCCATATTTACGTAGAGGCGAAGTTCCACACCTGCAGCTTTACGGCCTTTCTGGTTGACATCTTCATAGCGTTCGGGTATGTTATACAGCAGGCCCTTGACAACGTCAGCGGATTGATGCTGTGGCCTGGCAGGCTCGTAAGCAACCTCGTTCACCCTGGGTGACAGAAATGTATCAAGCTCTGGACAAAAGTTTGCATCTGAGTTGCAAAACCCAGTGCCACGCTTACTCTGCATGTTTGAGAACATGATTCATCCGACAATCGGTCAGCAAAGGTTGTGTATCGTCAATGCACGGTCTTGGAAGCGTCAGTTGCGTGTTTGGGCGTGAGTGCAGTGAGTGTGCGGCAGACAGCTTGAACGTTTGGTCAAAGTCCGAGCTCAAATTTGCAGGAAGGGATGATTGAACGCTTCACATTACTAACCAAAGTTATTCCCAACTGGCAATAACTGGTTTCAGATGATGTCGGCCAGAACTTGATCATGTCCCGGCAGTCTCGGTATTCGAACGCTCGTGCGAGACATCATAACTTGCTGGACGTGGTGAGTCAGTTTGCAACTTTTTTGGCTTGATCAATAAACACACCGTGTTAGGTCAAACAACCCTTCATGCCTTGCAGGCGAACCACCTTTCTAGCTTCGTCAAGCAGCAACAGAAGCGTACATTTGAGCAAGATTTCAAGCAACAGTGGCGGCTGACCGCCGCGAAGTTGAGCTCAAGCAGGTCTGTCTTGCCTGGTGGCAAGTATCTCTGATGTTCAGTAACCGTGGTCAGAACAAGGCTGTGACAGCATGTCTTGACACAACGTTGCCGTTTGTGTCAGTTCTCAGGTAGAATCAGAACTTTTGTCCATGCTGGCAAGTCTGGCAGCAGCTGAGACAGCTGCAGTCCAGAGCAGTCACACACAGCTTCTTGTGTGCAGACAAGAATGGGATGAACTGCAGCATGATGTACTGGCCAAAGTGAGTATGCCATAGCCATATGTTCCCAATCTCATGTCATATTCTTTTCTGAGGGTTTCCAAAGAGCTGATACAGACCTTTCCACCAAGTATTGCTCTTTAACGCAGGCCTTTCAGAATGTGCAGAGGCAGCGCGTTCAGCCCTCCAGGCCAGGTCTGGAT
>JAABUU010008120.1_pt1 | contig 10539 bp, 11 predicted proteins | sample 5559301 | NCBI WGS metagenome assembly JAABUU01 (sample SAMN10711884, study PRJNA513360) | rock metagenome | isolation source: Antarctica rocks | place: Antarctica: Victoria Land, Richard Nunatak white | reverse complement strand
GACCCGCTCAGGCTCGGCGTCGCCGCCGTGGAAGGTGTCGATGCCCCATACGTCGGTGACGGTCAGGATGGCGTAGGCCCGGCGGTCGGTCGCGACGGCGTCGAGGTAGAAGGTCTGCCGCTCTCCCAGGGGGAGGAGCTGGTGGCCCGGGGGGATGCCCGTGGAGGCGATCCGGTTCATCCACGACTACCCGAAGCCGGCGGACAAGGCGGCGCTGTTCCGGGACTGCCGCCATGGAAAGGTGGCGGTGTTGATGGGGTCGACGGAGAAGATGGGCACCGGCACCAACATCCAGGACCGGGCGGTGGCGTTGCATCATATGGATGTGCCGTGGCGCCCGGCGGATCTGGAGCAGCGGGCGCTAACCAACCCCAGCGTGACCACCGAGCACGACAACACCTTCATCGCATACAACACGGGTCACAGCGACGCCCTTTACGGCCAGGCCGTTTGGGTGGACGACTACGTCGTCATGGTCCTGAAGTCCGACAATGTCAGCTGGAGAAAGTTCGCCCCGCCCCGCCCAGGCACCGGCAGCTACACCTCGGGCATGGACCGCTACCCGTTCTGCGAAACCTGCCAGGACACGTTCAAGCGCACCACGGACACCTGCCAGAAGTGCAAAGATCCACGCTGCCCGCAAGGGCACTGCTCCTGCATCCAGGCACGGGAACGCCGTTGCCCCAAATGCAGCTTGACCCTCAACCGCAGCCGCTTCGCCGACTTCGCTGATCCAACCACCGTCTGCCGCGACTGCGAGTAACAGGACCTTCGCCGGACGATCCCGCACTTGGCACGTCAGGCAGCGGTGAGCGGGACAACCTCGTGCCGCCGCGACCGTGCCTTGAAGGCACAGAAGATGAAGGACTGACCGCCATGGGCTACACCGAGAACTTGCTGACCAGCATCCGCACACAGATCGACGCGCACCCCGATGCGCTCGCCGAGGCCAGAACACGCACCAGACTGGTCCGCGATCTAGCGCAACAGAACACTTACGGTGCACTCCGCACGTACGGCAGCGGCTCACTGTCGCAGCACACGCAGAACCACCCCATCAACGATGGGGACGCCGGGCTTGTGCTCAACCGGGTGTACTACCCCAAACTCGGACCGGAAGGCGGTGGCGAGCCGCCCGACGAAGTCGTATCCGCACTGTGTTTGCAGTTAGGTCCGGCGGTGCGTGAGACATACCCGAGGGCCAAGTGCGGCAGATCCAAACGCGGCCCAAAAATTACCTTCGGAGCGCCGATCGACGGGCAGGATCCGAGCGTCGACATCATCGTCGCCCTCACGCGCAAGGAAGAATCCGGCCTGTGGATCCCCAACCTCGAGCGGGGCAACTGGGAGGCCTCACATCCTGAGCAGCACACCAACCTGCTCAACACCGAGCCCCGGTCACTGCGAACGACCCGCCGCAAGGTAATCCGGCTGCTCAAGGCCTGGAACAAACAATTCGCCGTGCCAGCCTTCTCCTCATTCCACCTCTCCACCCTCGCCCTAGAGTTCGCCGAACAAGGCCAAGGGGTGCCCATGGCGCTGCTAACCGTGTTCGAAAAGACGGCTGTAAGGACCGCTAAACACGAGGCGACGAAGGATCCCGCCGGGGTTTCGGCGAACATCAAGCTGCTCGGCGACTGGAACGCTGCCCGTCTCCGGATGGATGCTGCGGCCCGCAACCTGCGCGACGCACTCGAGCACGACGACGACCAGATTGTCGTGCACAAGGCCCTCGCCAACCTCTTCCACAAGTACATCGAGGCCCCCGACGAGCTCTCGTCGCTGATCACGGCCCTCCAACCCCGCATCACTGTCGGCACCAGCGCGCTTGGTCTCGGCGGCGCCGGACTCGTCGTGGCCACGCGCGCCTACGGGCACCACGGGTACCTCTCCCGCAGGCCGCCGGAACAGGGATAGCCGTGTCTGCCCCGCGGCCGCCGGCGTTCTTCGCCAAACCAGGTAGACGGCTGTACTGGCTGCACCAGCTACACGCTGCAGGTCTCGACGCTCGGATCATGCGCACGTCGCCCCACCGCAAGGGTTGCTTTGTCATCAACGTCGCCGTCATGGTGCCAGGGATGGGGAAAGTCCGGGTGTCTCTTATTTTTCCCCTGGATCGGCCCGAGGCCGTTGCTGTCTACGCCGCGGGGCCCAACCACAGCCCACACCGGTACCGCGACGGCGCCTTGTGCATGTGGTTCCCCCGCGACGACGCCAGCCGACGCTGGACAGCAGATGACGGGCCCGTCAATCTCCTCGGCCACGCCATCGCCCACCTCGCCCGCGAAGAATGGTGGCGCCGCACCGGCGAGTGGGTCGGAGACGAGGTGCCACACGGTGAAGTCTCCAGCTCTAGGAACGTGATGCCATGACCCCGACACCATCGACGCTTGTGGCGGCTGCCACCTGCGTGGGGACGACACCCATCGCAAGCCCTGTGCTTTTGAGAGTGTCGCCTAGCTCAACCGCCCCGCCGGCAGCCAACGCACCTGCACCAGGCACCGTGGTGACCACTCCCGTCGCCACAACGCAGGCGCCGGCTAGCCCGACGAACTTTCAAACAACGTCAGCTGGCCAGGATTCGTTCGCCTATGGACCCCTGGTGGCTCTCCTCGGTGTGATTCTCGCGGCGCTCATCGTGATGGGCTGGAACATCTGGCTGGCCAGACGCAAGAGCCGAGAGGACGAGCGCAACCGGCAGCGCAATTCCTTCGCCACCGCGTTCAAGGCATACGGGCAGTACAAGGAGTTCCCGTACGCGATACGACGACGGCGCCATGATGCGGCATCGGAAGAGCGGTTACGTCTCTCCGAGTCCCTTCGCGAAATCCAGGCAGACCTCACCTACCACCAAGCCTGGATGGACCTTGAGAACAAGAACGTTGCCGCCAAGTACCGCGACCTCATCGGCGAAATGCGCACACTCGCCGGCGGCCTCATGCAAGCCGCCTGGCGAGCCGAGCCGATCACCAAAGACCAGCAGATGAACATCGGGACCGATCTCGTGGACCTGCGCCCCCTCGCAGACGCGGAGAAGAGCTACCTCGACGCCGTACAACAGCACCTCTACACGCTCGCACCCTGGTGGTGCCGCTGAAGATGCAGTCCGGGTGGAGCTCGAACGGCATCATGCACCGCTTGGCCCAGAGCTAGGCGCGGGCCAACTGCGGGGGATGGCGCCCGCTCATCTAGGAACAGCTGGCAAGCTCCTGTTCCATTAGGAAGGGACGCCCGTCATGAAGTCCGACTACGCCGTCATAACCGCACGCAGCCCCCGGGTCGCGGTCCTCCTGCCGGACCTCGACGGGGCGGATGGCGCGCGATCCGACGCTGACCTTGACCGCACGCTGGAGTGGTTCGGTCGCGTCTGGGGTGGAGCTCACATGATCTGCTTGCCGAGCCGGACCGGCGGCGTGAGCATCGTTTTTAGGCGCCTTGCAGCCGCGTACGATCCGGATCTTGTAATGCCGTGGCAGCCCACGCTGGGCTCGATCGCCCTCGCCGACCTCAACGCCGCCGAGAACCTCGTCGCGGGGGCTAAGGCGTGCAAGGGCGCCAACCATTCGGGGCTGCTCGCCCAGCTCGACGGCACCGCTGCCATCCTGGCCTGCACGGCATCGGTTCGCAGGCACGCCGACCCGGCCACGTTGGTGTCCGTGCTGTCCACCTTCAACGCCGAGCTGTCCGCCTACGCATACCACCTCCAGGATGAGTTCCCGCCGCCGCTCACTCTCCTGACGTCACTGGGACGGCAGCCCGCGGTGGATAAGTTCCTCAGCCCGCTGGCGCCCGCGACGGTGGCCGCTGCAGACCGGGAGATGATCGGTAGGCCGACCGCGGACCTCGACCTCAGCGGCCTCGACCCATGGCGTCGACGGCTTCTCAAGGGTCAATTCGGCGTCGTCGGTGGCGACGGGCCCGGTCTCCGCCCGACCGGGGAGCTGGTGACCGTTCACCCGGTCGACCCCTCCGCCGACGCGCACGCCTGCGCGATGGTCGGCCTCACTGGCACCCACCTCACCTCTAACGCCCCGCCCTGGGCCTTCGGGTCTGTTCTCGGGTCGACTCCGCTGGAGCGCAGCAAGACTGGGCTGCAAGTGTTGTCCTACGGCCGCGCGCTGCCCCGTCCATTCCTGGTCGTCGCGGGTGACAGCGTCGAAGACTTTTGCCTCTACCTTTGCTGGCTCCGCCTCTACGGCGAAGGGGCCGCCGCATGGCTGCCCGATGCGGCCGTGCCCCACGACCGACTCGACGACGACGGTTCCGCCACCGACCCTTGGGAAGGGGTTTTCGAGGTCGTTCGCCAGATGGTGGACGACCTGCCCGGCCACACCTACGACGGCGGGTGGATTACGAGCTTCACCATCGACGCCGACAGGCTCGGATTCCTGCGGACCGCGCTCGGCGCGCGCTATTGGCATGACGTCGTCCCCGCGCGCTTCGCCGCGATGCCTGTCGTCGTGCCCGACGACCTGCCTGTCCCTGCCGCTCCTCCTTTCTATGTCGCGGTGGGTGACGTGTTCGAACGGGGTCTTCCGCTGGTGATCCACGATGACGGGACCGTCGGGTCCGTTGTCAGGTCTCCAGTGCCGCTTCTGATGTCGGATTCGACGAAGGGCGGCACGGACGCGCTGATCGGGAACTGGGTCGCGGACGTGACCGTCGCGCGCTGCCGTCTCCCGCCGCGTCGGCGTTCCGCTCTGGCGGCCGAGCGTGACGCCTCCCTCGTCGACGCGGGACTGGTTCGCGTCGGTCGAAGCGGGACCGCCGCTGTTGGGGTTGCGAAGCACGATCTTCCGGCCGGGCTGCTTGTCGATCACGCGCTGACTGATTTGTCGCTGCGTGACCCTGACCTCGGCACGCTCCTGGGCCATCTCCTGCCGGATGGCATGGCGTGGCAGCTCTCGGACGCGGGCCGGTTCTACCAGGGATTCGCCGACATGGCGGGCGGCCTGGCCGGTCTCGTCGACATGCTCCGTGACCCCGCGACCTACGCGATACTCAACGGATTCCTTAATACTGGCCGGGGCGCCGGCGGGGTACTCCTGGCCGACTCCCGCCGCCGCTACTTGCGAAGCGTCGAGTGCCGGGCCCTGGTCCGAGCCCGGACTAACGGTGATTCTGCGACCGTCCGCGGGACACGGGCCGTCATGGACCGCCTGATCGCGGCGGGGATTCTGACCAGGGGCCTGATCCTGAAGTGCTCCCGCTGCCGGGCCACCGCGTTCCAACCATTGGCCGCCGTCAACGACAGGTTCGCTTGCCCCCGCTGCTCGTTCTCACAGCCCTTGACCAGCAAGTCCTGGTGCGACACGCCGCCCCACGAGCCGGCTTGGTTCTACAGGCTCGACGAGCTCGTGTACCAGGCATTGCTCGAGAACGTTCGCGTCCCGGCCCTGGCACTTGCCGAGATCGGGGCTTGCTCGGAGAACGCTCGGCACCTGTGGTCTATCGAGCTAGTCCGCGACGGGGAGCGCGAGCTGGAGCTCGACTTCCTCTGTCTCGTTGAGGGAAAACTGTCGGCGGGTGAGGCCAAGAGCAACGGCACGCTCAGCGGTAAGGATGCAAAACGCGAGGTCCGCAAGACCCTTACCGGCGCGCGCTACGCCCAGGCCGACCAGGTTGTCTTCGCGACGACCGACCCGGAGTGGTCTCAACCGATGCACGATGTTGTCCGGGACTTGGTCAGCACGCTGGATCGGCCGAGAGCCCTGCTGTTGACAGCGTTGGCCTGACTTTTCTCACCTCTGGCGCCAAGCCACCAGTGATTGTCTCCACAGTCACCTACTTGTGCAGCAACCCAGGGCGGCGGTGTCACCGAGGAGGGGATGCTCACGCGTCGGGTTCCATGTGCGGGTTGTGTGGTTTCAGGTGCCGGTGCGGCTCATCGACAAGCCCAACCCCACCGAGAACCCCAACCTCGGTTTCGTCTTGCACGACGCGGTGACCGTCCTGGAGCAGCTCCCCAGCGAAGGCCGCACCGTGTTGCTGCACTGCGTCCAAGCCCAGAGCCGCACCCCCACCGTCGCCGCCCTCTACGGCGCCAAATGCTTTCTGCTCCTGCTCGGGGTGGGCCCCGTTTGCGATAGAGGCGTAGCACTCATCGTCGAGAATCAGCGTGGTGGTGCGGCAGGGTCGATCCGGAGACGTCTGAGCGGGGCCTGAGAGAGTCGGTACTGGTGATGTCGGGCATGATGGGTGCGAACTACACGCAGGGGGTCGACATGGGTCTGTTTCGCGCTATGACTAAAGGCAGCGCTATCAGCATGTTCGTGCCGGCGTCGGACGCAAGCAGAGCGTCGAGTGATGCGAGGCGCACTCTACGAGAAGCTGAGAAGCAGACTGATCTGCTGCGCGAGCAGGCCAGGCTGATGCGGGGAGCGCAACCAATGCCAGCGGCGACTCACGCCAAGATACTTGCTGCGTCAGCGGAATTGAACGGTGTTGCACCAGCACAGCAACCCATTGATGCATTTCGACCGACGGCCGAGGTTGCAGGAGCTGCCCCGGTCACGAGGCGCGAAAAGAAGGCGGCTGCGGCGGCAAGCGCTTATCTGGAGAAGCACCCAGCCGCCGCCGCACCTGTAGTGCAAGCGCCGCCTCCCGGCTGGTACACCGACCTGCAGGACGCGCAGATGTCGCGGTGGTTCGATGGCGCGCAGTGGACTGAGTTCACGCAACCCGCCTAGGTGGTTGTGTTGAACGCCGGTCGCAGCTCCCAGGGATGAGTCGCGCAGGCGCCGTGCATCGCTGGGACGAGCACGTGGCTGAAGTCGGGGGATGGCGCGGCGACGTGCTCGGCACCGTCCGACGGGTCGTCCTGGGAGCGGTGCCCGGCATCGTGGAAAAGTGGAAGTGGGCCAAGCCCACCAACCCCGGTGGCGTGCCAGTCTGGTCCTGCCACGGTGATGTGTGCACCGGCGAGGTCTACAAGAGCGCCGTCAAGCTGACCTTCTTCAAAGGCGCGTCCCTGGAGGACCCGGCCGGGTTGTTCACCTCCAGCCTCGACGGCAAGGTGCGCCGCGCCGTCGACATCAAGCAGGGCCAGGTCGTCGACGAGGCGGCTCTGGCTGACCTTGTGCGGGCCGCGGTCGCCGTCAACACAAAAACCTGAGCAGGCAGTTCGGCGACAGACACGCGCGGTGGGTGTCGCTAGCCGCCGGACGGCACGGTGCCGGACTGCCTTCCGACGCCCCGGTGCTTGCGGGCTTCGGCGTCCGCTCGACGGGCCAGCACTCCGGGGGTGCCGTGTCACAAAGGATCGTTAAAGCAACACTGCGGCGGCGAGAATTGGCCTGCAGGTCAGCGCGACCGCGGGGTGTTGCAGAAGCACTGTACGAAACCGATGTTTCACCGGATGGCTTGTCGGCGGGTTGTGCAACAGTGTGTGGGCATGAGCGAGTTTTTGGGTTATGCGAGGGTGTCCACCGCGGAGCAGACCGCCGTGTTGCAGCAGGACGCGCTGAGGGCCGCGGGGTGTTCCCGGATTTGGTCGGACACCGCCAGCGGTAGCAGGACTGACCGTCCGCAGTTGGCGGTGGTGTTTGATCACCTGCGGGCGGGGGACACGTTGGTGGTGTGGCGCCTGGACCGGCTGGGTCGGTCGTTGCCACATCTGATCGAGACCATCGGGCAGCTGGAAGCCAGGGGAGTGGGCTTCAAATCGGTGCAGGAGAGCATTGACACCACCACCCCCGGCGGGCGGCTGGTCTTTCACGTGTTCGGGGCCCTTGCCAGCTTCGAACGGGAACTCATCCAGGAGCGCACCCTCGCCGGGCTGGCCGCGGCTCGGGAGCGTGGCCGCCGCGGTGGCCGCCCGAGTGTGTTGAGTCCGGCGAAGTTGAAGCAGGCCCGGAAGATGATCGGGGAGAAGACCCCGGTGACCGAGGTCGCCCAGGTCCTCGGGGTCAGCCGCGCCACCCTGTACCGCAGGGTGCCCGAGCTCGGCGAGGCACGGACCCGGGCGGTGATGAACGAGCCGGATGCTGGTGTCAGCTCGTCGCTGCCAAATGTTCGGGCGCCTCGCCGAGGATGAGCAGGGCCCGGTCCACCCGGGCGGCGGCGGCGGCCGCGGCGAGGGTGGCGCGGGTGTGGGTGGCGTCGTCGAAGCCGGAGCGCCGGACGGCGGGGGTGTGCTCGCGGTGGTGGGTGCGCTGCTGCGCCCAGGCCGCCGCAGTGTCGGGGGCACCAATGTGGGTGAGCAGTGCGGTGATGGCGTCGGGTTCGCGGACGGTGACCCGGTCGGTGTCACGGGTGTGTTTGGTTTTGGTGGTGATGCCCAGGCGGCGGGCGGTACCGGTCAGGGCCATCGCGGTTTCCGGGGTGGGGCACACAATGTCGAGTGCGGGCAAGCGGTGGGGTTCGGTCAGCGAACCGGCCACCAGGAACGCCCCCCGCCAGATCGCGGCGGCGTCACAAACCTGGGTCGGGTCGAGAGGCTGCGGTGAATACGGGCACTCACTTGGAGGACATTATGAGACATGCCAGGGTAGGCGAGACGGTGCCTGAGGTGAGATGGCTCGTCGCTGATGAGGCGATGCGGCAGGATGTCGGGTGCAACCCTTACCGGGTGGGTAGTCTGCCCGCGCTGGCCTGGGACAACCGCGCGAGTATGACCGCGGACTGCTTGACCAACGCGGTCGCCGACTGGGCGAAGCGGGCCATCCCTGCGGGCTGGGCTGGAGGCGGTACTCGAAGCACCAGTGACTGCTCCGCGACACCGCGGTGGTCGCCTGCGCATAATCGTCGGACACCCGGCCGGCCGTCACGGCCCGCCCCCCCGCAGCAGCAGTGGCTTGCGAGGACCACACCGCGAACACGGCCACCGCGCGCAGGACCACCACCAAGGCGCCGCCTGCCACCCGGTGGCCCCTACTCACCTGCCCACCGTCCCAGATGTCGAACAGCGCGCCGCTGCGCGCCACCTCACCGATCGCGCGTCGATGATCATGGGTGATAGGTCAGAGGTCGAACAAATGGAGCAGGTGGGCCAGCAGGACCAGGTACCCGATCACCACCTGCGCCAGGGTCGGGTGAGCGAGCACCACGACCAACGCGTTGCCCGAAGACGCCGTGTGGTCGGAGTCCCCGCTGTAGGCCACGGCGACAGAGTGCGGGCCCGCACCGGTGAAGGTCGTGACGCAGGTGGCCCGACCCGACGCCACCAGCCGGGCCTGGCAGTCCGCGATCGGCGTGGTCCCGTCGGTGAATGCCACCGAGCCGCCCGCGGTGGGCGGGACGACGGTCGCGCGCAGCACCACGGCGGGCACTCCCACGCCGGCATCGGCCGTCGGGTCCACCGTCACCGACGAAGGCGTCGTGCTCGGTGGGACCGTGCTGGTGTTCCTCAGGAAGTGGTTCCGCACCGCGGTGCCGTAGGTGGTCGGGGTGCCCGAGTAGTCGGTGATCGCGGAGGGGCCAGCGTCGCCGCAGGCGTTGCTCGACTGGTTCCAAGCCCACGCCAGGGTCGAGATCGCGTGCGCGTCGGCCCAGTCCAGCAACCGGGTCGCGAAGTCGATGCCGCAGTCGGTTTCCCCGAGCTCACCGATGACCACCGGCACCAGGGCGGCCACCGGGGCGATTTGGCTGTCCCAGCACGCGGTGGTGGCGCACCCGGAGAAGTTGTAGACGTGCCAGGACATGGCGATCTGACCGGCCGGGTCGCTCGGCCTCCACGCCAGCCACCCCTGCGTGGGGTCCGACCCATACTGCTGCGGCCCGCCCACCGCGCCGGCGTATCCGAGCGCGCCAAGCATGACGGGCTGCCTCGCCCCGGTGGCCCGTACCGCGTCGACCAGCGCCTGCATCCCGGCTGTGGTGTAGCCGGGCGTCGAGCAACCGTCCCGCCAGCACGACCAGGTGATGTCGTGCGGCTCGTTGAACAGGTCGAAGACGACACCGGGATCGGCAACGAACGCTTCCGCCACCGACGACCAGAAGGCGGGGGCGTGGTCGGCGTCGGCCATCGGCTGCTGCCCGGTGGAGAGTTGGGCGCCGGGTGCGTTCCAGTGCAGATCGAGGACGGCGACCATCCCATCTCGGTGTAGGTAGGACACGTACTGCGCGACTGCGCGACGGTAAACTTCTCCCGAGTACGCCGGGTCGGCACCGTTGATGCCGAGCCAGCAGTCCTCGTTGAGAGGCACCCGAACCGCGGTGACGGCCCAGCTCGTCATGGCGTCGACGGACGCCTGGGTCATGGGCCCGTCGCCGGTACCAAAGCCTTGGACGCAGGCGTACTGCATGCCAGAGCGGTCGACGCCGCGCAGCGTCAGCGGTGCTCCGGCGCCATCCACGAGCCGGTTGCCCTGCACCCGCACCGCGACGAGTCGAGGTGCGTTCCCGGTGGCGGCTTGCGAAGGGGCGGGGCCAGTGAGCACCCCCAGGATCAGCAGGAGGGTGGGTACTAACGCCGTGCCTACCAGTCGTCGTCCCACTGGGGGCACCTCCGGTCGTGTGTCTGTACCCCGCTGCAGGCGGAAACTTCACTGCGTGACCAATCTACTACGCTTCGTATACATTATTGTCGGCGTCCTCGCC
>JAABUU010008118.1_pt1 | contig 10542 bp, 10 predicted proteins | sample 5559301 | NCBI WGS metagenome assembly JAABUU01 (sample SAMN10711884, study PRJNA513360) | rock metagenome | isolation source: Antarctica rocks | place: Antarctica: Victoria Land, Richard Nunatak white | reverse complement strand
TGCAAGCACAAGCCAGCCCATCTGCTCAGGCTGACTTGAGCAACAATCCTGAGGCAAGCAGCAGCAATCCTCAGGCCAGGAGCAGTGTTGACAAAGATGGCAGGAATGATTTCTTGAATGCTTTATTCCGCTGCCCCATCACCAAGGTACGCTATAGTAAGGTCATGCAGCCCCTGTATGACATGGTGTATCTCAGTTACAAGCACTGCATACTGTAAACACCCTTTCCAGGTCAAGCTTGTTATGGTCAACCCCACATGCTGTATGAGGTGGCTTTCAACAGTGGAGAAGCAGCTTTTGTCCAACCGTCTGCCCAGACTACCAGAAACATGTCCTTTCTGATACTTGTGGTGCCAGAATGAATTGTGACCGAGGTGTTTTTCACATCTTAACGTCATCCCGATATTCAGAGCCTCAACACCCACATGGATCATGTGTTGCATGCATGTGCACCATTCTGGTGCAAGCATGCTGCTCAAGCTTTATGATAAATTGAAATTGCCTTAAACAGCATCAGGCATTTGATTGCAGCTTTTACGCTGCCCTTGCAGTGGGGTAAAAGGTCAACTTTGTTCAAGCAGATCCAACCTCAAAAGCAATGCACTTTCAGCTCAAACCTGCAAGTCAAAATCTAAGGTTTGCAGGTGACGTCGGGAGGGACAACATCTCATTATGTGGTTGATGCCTGCCAATCAAGGTTGCTAGATTCAAGGCTTGTTGAGACACATATTGCAGCATGTGCGCATAGAATTGAAGCAACCCTGGTGGCAACATCTGCAGCATGCAAGTTGCATGTGCCGCAGACTGTGGGCACTGCTTGTTATGTCTTTAACGATGACAACATACCATTTCATGAACAAGATGTCAGCTGGTTTTGTAGACATGCACTGAAACAGAGCAGCATTTTGCAACAGGTATACTGATGTGAATCACAGAGTTTGCTATGACATGCAATACAAGCTTTCAACTTTCTGAGAGCATATTGTATGCTGTGGCTGCTGCCATAGTTCTGTACATTGTACAGGCATCCTGCTGCATCCTGAAGCAACTTTGCCCATGCACTGTGGCAATCAACAGCATCTGGCTGCAAATACTTGATCATAGGTTTTCATGTCTAGTTGACGACTTCAATAGGTTCTAGTCCCTCAGGCATGCTTGCATTGAAACCAAGCGCTTTGCCATAGAAGAAGAACTCTCCATCCAAAGCTCTCCGAATGTTGGCAGCTTGCCTGAAGCCATGCTGTTCCCCTTCAAACATGACTAGAGCTGTTGTTATGCCCTGTTTCTTCAAACCCTCATACATCTCTGTTGCCTGATTTGGAGGCACGACCTGGTCTTCTGTGCCCTGTGCATTGTCACAACACAGATTTCAGCAATGTGGCTAAGGCAGCTGCAGGGCAATGAGGAAGGAAATGAGCCATGCACAGCAATCTGTTGCTTGTTTGCATACACATGTATCCCAGCGTGCCATGCAGATCTTGCGTAGTGGACTTGCAAATGTCATCACAGTCCTCAATGTAGCATAGTACCACGATGTTAGTGTTGGTGGACATGAAAGGCACAAATCAGTAACTCTCGTACAATGGGCTTTACATCATCAGTGGTCTGCAACAACCTGACCGCAAACAGAACAAGACTTGCCTGGAAGAATGCAATAGGTGCTGTGAACTTTTTCAGTGAGTGGATGGGAGAACGCTCCACGTAGGTCTGTTTGTCTGCTGGGTAGGGCCCAATCAGCTGGTCCAGGTATCTGCTCTCAAACTTGTGTGTATCTTGTGCAAGCAGCTCCAAATCAGCAACACCATAATGGGATGCACCGGCACTGAACACATCCCTGCATGGCCATAAGCCTGGGTAACAGCAATTGCATTGTTTTCTTCATGCATTCATTTGCGGAAAGCTGTGTCTGACTGTAGGGTCCTGATCAGCTCCCTCTATGAGGCTGCATTTAGTGGATCTCATCAGCTGAAGTGTACATGATGGCATCACATGACCAGCAGCATGTGACTAGCATGTATAGTAAAAGAAAGCCATTGTTAAATTACATAATCTTAAAAACACACTCAAGTGCTTACCGTCAGCTGTTGTCAGAGGGACCCCTAAGGTGTCTCAGCAGCATACAATTGCACCATGACATGGGTTATACACAGGAGCAGCACATGAAGAAGACAGCCTAAGTAAGGCCAAAAGAGCCTCTGTGTGTACACTTCTGTGCACTTTCCAGTTTTGCTCTGTGACATCTACAGTTGACAGGAGTTTCAGAAAGTTCAATAGGCCAGGCTACGTGCTTTCTCACTGACCAATCAAACAAGAGAAAGGTAGGAGCAGGTCTGACCTGAAAGCTAAGCAGGCTAGGGTTGTGTATCCCCCCGCACTGCCGCCATCAATGCACAGCCTCTTCTCATCAGCTTTACCCTGCTCTGCCAAATGCTTTGCAGCATTGGAGCAATCTGCTACATCAACAATGCCCCAGTTGCGTCGCAGCCTGTTACGGTATTCCCGTCCGTAACCTGTGCTGCCTCCGTAGTTCACGTCAGCTATGGCAAAACCTGCAGAATGGCATCTAGGCTCAGCAGTCATCTGCAAATATCTGGTCAGGTCAGAGGCAAGTAAAGGCATTATATAGCAGCTGCCTTATTGATGATAGATTGCTTGCAGCCAATCAACGTCAGGAACTGAAAGATGAAACATTGTCAGGTAGCATCTTTCACGCATTGCCATCAATTGCTGCTTCAGGATCAGCACTGGCTTGCATGCAGCATGGCTGTGTGCTTCATTTGTGCTGTGGCAGACAAGCAAGCAGTCGGGAGATGAGTCTTTGGTCTTCCAGTGCGCAGAGAGTAGCCAGAAACTGTACCTCTGCTGGTCCAGTATTGGTAGCCAAGGTTGAATGCAGTGGAGGCCTGACTGGTGGGACCCCCATGAATCTTGACTAGAAGAGGCGGGGTCTGCCCCGGGGGTAGCTGGTAGTCCTGGTTCTTTGGAGGGTAGTAGTTCATGAAGGCTGTGTGACTGTTGTCTGTGGGGTACTCAACCGTAACTGGCTCTGTCAAATAGCCTTCTCCAATCTGTATGCAAGCCTTGTAATGAGATGTATAACACTGCCATGGTTTAGCATGCGCTCACAGTAATGCTTTGGTCTGATTGGGCATCTCAAGCCGGCCTGGCAAATCCACATGCCTCTGTAACAACTCAGGAAACGCAGGAACACAATTGCTGAGTACTGATCGAGCCAACATACTAAGGCTTCAGCAAATTCAAGGTCTCTTGTGGCATGCATAATGAATAACACATTGCACTGCAATTCCATTGATACAAGAGAAAGTGCTGTGGCATGGCACACCTGCCAGAAGTACATCATGTGCAGCTGTGAAGCCCAGGTGAACCTACAAAACTGTGCCTGCAACAGACATGCAGTCAGGGTGAAATATTCACACAATGTAGTACACACTAGATCAGTGACGGTAGGGTGATATCACACTGCACAAGCTGGTGGCAGTTCTCACCTCGCTCTTGGTGGACAGGCGTATGCTTTGCCACTGATGAGCTTCAGACTTGATCAGCTCATCCACGCTGCCCACCTCCAGTAGGGCTACTGCAGAGGGCTTCTGGGAACTGCCTCCAGCTGTGGCCACCAGCAACTTGCCCCCAACCTGTGCACAAGAAAGCTCAGTCCATCTGTCACTGTCTGCCTATGCGCTTGACACAGAACTGAGCAATTGAGATAGCCTATTGAAAGTGGCCTTTTCTGCAAGCCTTGCCTGCATTTCAGTGTAAACACAGCATATGGTGGGGCGACCATGTGGAGCACAAAAATGGTTCACCTGGGCGACAGAGAGGCTGCCAAAGCTGGTGAAGGGGGTGTGCAGGTCGGTGAGGGTACCCGAGGCCGGGTCGACCACTGCCAAGCTGCCCCCGGCCCTGGCAGGGTCTGAGTACTCCACCAGCAACCTGTGCAGGCAGCAGTGAAGTCAGGAGAGGCTTGAGCAAAATAACAAAGCTTTGGACCACCTTTGTTGCTCTGGCATTTTTGGTTGTATACAAGGCTTGCAGAAGCAATGTCAGAAATAGCAGAAGCTGATGGGTTTTATCACAATGGTTGGGCTCTGCTTGGTGCATGTATCAACTGTATTTGTCAAGCTGCTTCTGCAACCGCTTCAGAAGCCGCTTCAGAAGCTACTGCCCGTCTGTTGCAGCAGAGAGAGACGGCCAACCCACAACATCCAAGCATTGAGGATGCAGAAGGGATTGCAAGCATGGACATCTGTAGCAGGTCTCTCTACAACTTCCCACACAGTGACTCGTGTCTGTTGCACTGACCTGCCATCTGGCAGCACTTGGTAGGATCTGCTGCCAAACATCCAGGCAGGCCCGGCAAACTCAGCCTCCCTTGTCACAACTGCTTCTGCCTGCATCACCATTCACTTCACCACTGAACACTCCAGTGCACCATCTCCACATGCAGACTTGTCCTTGTGCTTACCAGCAATGCTAGTGCAACACCTTCCATGTCAAATGAGCGAGAGCCGGCTTGGTTGCTTGGCTGACCAAGCACAATGCCATTCAGTGTAAAGCTGGTAGCAGTGCAAATCTTGCTGACACAATGTGTGCCCTGTGCCTGGATGCTTCAGCAGCAGCAGCAGCAGTAGCCACAGCAGAAGCATCAGCAACATTCACAATTGGCACAGCAGCAGCAGCAGCAGCAGGATCAGGTGGTAGATCACCTTCCCACTGACTTCCCTGTAGATATTCCACCAGCCAGTGCGGTCTGAAATGAACAGCAGCTCGTTCTTGGGAGTCCACAGGGGCTGACTCACTGACTCATCCTTCCCGCCTGCCACCTGCAGCAGTCACAGACAGCTGTCACAGCCCTGATACACAATGTTCATTCTTTCATGTAGCACATTACAGTCCAATTTTGATGCCAGTTGTGAGTCACTATGCATTGGGGCTAAACAGCACAGGTGGAAAACGCAATGTCAATCAGAGGCTGACTGTCTGTGCGCAAGATCTGAGTGCTATGATTGATCAGACTGTGATCCTGGGGCATAATTGCGGTAAATCTATAGGCACAGTGCACCAGCAGCAGTGCAGATCACCACAATAGACAAACTTAGACACTTTCAAGACACCAGCACTGGTGACATCTCATCACTTACCTTGCAAGTGTTGCACAGATTAACATTCAAGATACACATGGAGCTTTTCAAGACTGCCAAACTTTCAGCAGCTCACAGCTCACCTTGCAAGTGCTGCTCAGAGAGCCATCTGTGGCCACTTGAGCTACATACAGCATGCTGTCATCCCAGGGCATGTTGGGGTGGTCCCAAGCCACCCATGCCAGCTGACTCCCATCAGGGCTCAGCCGGGGGGCTGCTACAAAGTCATGACCGCCAGCCAGCACTGCGGTCTTGCCACTGTTCAGATCTGTACCACAAGCAAGTAGCTGCTATAGGACACATGGGACAGGTTTGATGAGAGCTGTCATCTGACTTGATAAGATGCTATGAGGCTCAGCCTGAGCGCCTCAGCTTATGATCTCCTGCCAAGACTGCACTCTTATTACCACCAATGTTTGTAACACAGCAGTGCTGTTCATATGTAGCAATGAATGGAGGATCCAGGCATAGCTACAGCAGCCGCCTATGATTGCAAGTTTGAAAGGCGTCTTACAGCAAGCTAGCCCAGGCAATTGTCTGGAGAGCAGGTCAGTATGCATGAACAGGGGATCTAGCCTTGCTTGACATGTGTGATGAGGCATGCTTGTCACACCCCACAAAAAAACTCTCTGTTGCAGCGGGGACGCAGCTTGAGATGCATGTGCGTTGCATGAAGGACATCTGAGCCAGGGTCCAGACATGGGAGCCTGACCTACAGAGCTGATGGTGTTAACTGCCTCGCCCTCCTTGGAGTGATCCTCACAAACAAGGATCAGCCGGTTGCGCTTGAGATCAATCACGGCGTCAGCGAACCTGAGTTTGCTGTCCTCAGCTGTGAGTGGCTGCAGGTCACATGTCTTGCTGGTCAGGGATGCCTTGTACAGCCTCTGATCTCTGCACAGTCAAAACAGCATGTCAGCCAGACTGGAGCTTGCAGTACAGACAGATTCATGACATCTCAAACAGGGACTGACTTTGCAGAAAATGGCTTATACCAGTAAGCTTTGTTTTTTTGGGTTATTGTGACTGGCATGTGAGTTTTGCATGTAGAGTCTTCATGCACACTTGACATGCAACAGCAGCAGCCGCATCCCACATCAGCAACGTTGTTGCTGTTGTGCTTCATCAATGTTGTTGCCAGTGGGGAGGACAGTGGCCTTAGTAGCTTGCAGAATGCTGAATGGCAACTGCCGGGACAATGCAAGTTATCACACTCATTGCCATCGCAACAACAATTGCAGTAGAGTATAGTCTGAGACAGTTGCAAGGATCTGATTGCAGGGCATCTGTTTGCGTTGGGGTGTGTGTTGTGGATCTTGCCAACCAACACGTGGGCTGCACGTGGTGAAACAATTTGCTATGTACTACCGAGCAAGACTTGCATTTTACACTTGATGCCGCACAAGGCAGTGGCAATCATATGCATGTGGGGCAGGTCTTTTCCTTACTTGAAGTTGGAGAAGTAAACAGCATCCTTGCTAACCACATACTCCCCACCACCATACTCATGTACTCTAGTCCTTGCATTGAATGCTGGGTCAGACAGGATGTCCTCGATCTGGCCATCAGAGGTCCTGTAGATGTCATTCTGTTGTGGAATACTAATTTGCTGACAAAAGACTGTGGCTGACAGGATACAGTTAAGTATGTGCAGAGCACTGATGAATGTACAAACTCGGATCCAGGAATGTCATGAACTTTTACCTCCGCACCAGGACCTGCCTTCCGCCCTCTGTTGGTCGACCTTCAGACCACACCAAAGAACCGTCCTGTGCAACTATTGGCGATCCAAGCCTGATAGACTGGGATACTATGAGCTCGCTGGATATGGGACTTTTCCAGTCCCCGACCGGAGCCTCGGTCATGCTTGCTGCAATGGCGAAGCCCCAACTGCACGTCAAATATAGAGGGATCACCATCATGTCAGGTCCCTGCAAGGCCACTGCTTGCATATGCTCGGACCATCATGCGTCACAGAATGCATTCCGCTCTGCAGCCTGTTTGACAGGCGCACAGATTGTCACTTGCCTTTCGGAAGATTTTGAAGCTGGTCGAGCAGCAACAAAACGTTGTTTTGCAGAAAGCCGGGACAAGCTGGGACGTGGAACAAGCTGACAAGGAGAGTTGTGGCTTATGTGCCGCGCAAAGATCACGGACGCTGGTCGTTGGCCTCCGAGTCTTGCCAGGGACAACTGAGTTACCTTGCTGGTGACAGTGCGCATGTCAAGTCGATGCGATGAAGGTTTGCGTGACGATCGCCAAGGCGAGTTGACGAAACAGCTCCGAAACCAGTCAGAGGTCTCACGCTCACAAGATCGCTCCTGCAAATCTTCAGCGTCTGGTCCCCATTTTGTCTTTCGACCGCTGCAGATCCAGACCCGGAATCTTTCAACGCAAACACTGCCTTGTCGGGGACCGTATCCCCTTTGCGCCTCCCAGCTCAGCTGTGTCGCTATCGCATACGCTACCATACCCACACCGTTCCTTGTATGCCTTGTCAGCACCTACACATGTCGTCGACAGTGCAACAAAGTGCAGTCTGGCGGTTGGCTTTATCCCACCTTCGTTTGAAGCGTTGCACAAGCCAACATCTGTCCACAGGTGAGAGTCACTGTGCAACTCCAGCGACACCCCGCTGCACCGGTCGTATCAGGAGTCCTCAGCAAGCAATATGCTGCACAGGTCAAAAGCAGCCGCGCAGAGTCAAAGCAAAGGCGGAGGAAAATGGCAGCAGCAAAAGCAGCCAGGAGGCAGCTTTGCAAGTCAGGACAAAGTTCTGTCTCATGCTTTGCCTGCCAGTCATTGTTTGAATTACACAGTAAAGTAGCAACGCCTTGATTGCCTGCAGCACAAGGCATCCTTGCACGAGGTAGCAGAGCAGTGTTTTCATGACAGCCCTGAGACTAAAGCCAGGTGCATGGTCTTGGTTTTCTGATCGTTTAATGGCTTGTGCCTTCAACCTGCAGCTCTATCAGCAGCAGTAGAGCACTGCATAAAACTTACCTGGGGATGCAGTGTGATTTGCCTTTACTACACATCAGTTGGGATCAGTCTTGTCTGTGCTGCAGATTGCAGAAAGTAAGCAGCGCGGCTGCTCAGGTGGCTGCACTTCAGGTGACTTCTTTTGCAGTTTGTCTGTATGAATTGCCTCATTGCTGCTGGTATGCGGGATGTAGTCACTGCATGGTGTGCATGGTCAATCTGGCTACACAAGCCATTTCAGTAAGCACGAGACCATACACATGCTGCTGGATACAACTGCCCAGCCAGTCACCATCCAAGGGCGTATGCGACACTGTATCTTGATGTGTAGGCAGCTCAGGCGGAGGTTGCAATGCAGATGAGGCAGGCTGCTCAGAGCTCACCTCAAGATAACCGCCAGCTAGAGAGACAACAGGTGAATGGATGGAACTTTCTGCATATCAATCTCATGCCCCATTTGTGAGCCACTGACACAAAGCACATCATAGTGCTCATTAGGAGGCATGTGTTGATTCCTGTTTTGCACACCATGCGTCTAGGCTGACCCTGTCAGAATACTGTCATGGCACTTGATAATCTACCGTGTAGAGTAACCTACAAGCTCAGGCAAAGGCACCAGCCTTACCCAGGCTTTGGCCTTTCCGCTGCTTGTAGCTATGCCATGGCAGCAAGGCAACTTTGTCCCACAGTCATGTGTTAGACATTACAAACAGCACAATCTGGACAGAGCAGGGCTAGCTGTGTAACACAGCATGCTGCTTGGTGCAGGCACAAGCAGCAAGTGAGCGAGGATCTCAAGCAGATGTTGTGCATGCCGCAGAACAGCTGCAGGTCAGTCTTTATGAAATTTGTGGCGTGTGCTTGCTATGCTGAAGACCAGTGTGAACAGTGTTGATTGTGCTGCATAAGGCTTCTCCTGAAGCTTGTCTCAAAAGCCTCTTGCGTGCCCATGCCAGTTTCCGTCATGCAGCATTCAGCTTTGCATCTCTGCCTGTTGTGCCCAGTCACTGATGCTGTTGCAAGCTTCAGGTCCAAGTTCAGCTTCAGTTTCAGCTGAGTTCCCTGTAACTGAGCCAAAGATTCCAGCTTGAGTGCTCAGTCCTGCTGTGTTGCAGGCTGCAGCTAATGAGCTGATGGTTGCAGAAGAGGAGCAGGCCAGGTGGCAGTCCTCCATTGACGAGGTGGGCTGCTTGTTCTCCAGTGTAGCCCTGTTTTTGGTACTGCCAAGTGACAAGTCTCAAGTTGGAGTTGCTGTGGTTGTGACTGCACCACAATGGATGGTTGTTGCTCATCCGAAGCTTGGCTAAGCATGTTGTATGGCAATAGAAGTGCTTCGTGCAATGGCACGGTGCAGAGGAAGACACACATCTGGAAACAGCCGTTCAACTGAAGATACAGTCACCAACAACTGCAAAACGTATTAACATCGCTGAACAGCACAGAACTGAAAAGTTCACTGTCCAATCCAAACATCCCTGCACCAAATCTGACACATCTGTCATGAGCTCTGGAGCACCTGCCTAATGTGATGTGCAGGCAGCGGAAAAAGTGGAATCTGGCAAGGCGGCAGCAATAGCAGGTGTGGCTGGGGGGCTTGCCAGCTTACCCTACATTCTGGCAGCTGGCCACCCCCCTGTCAGCGCTGCCCTATCGGCAGCAGTTTGTTTAGTATCCTGTACCTTGTTTGGGGTCACTTTCAGATATGCCATAAGACAAGATCTGCAAAATTTGCAGCTCAAGGTGCCTGTCTGCTGATGCAAATATCATGTTCAATTGCATTAAAGGAAAATAGGAGTGTCACTCACAATAGACTAAATCACGTCTGCTGCTCATAGCATATACTTGTATCACATGCCTGGCTGGCGCTTTGCCTCTGTATAAGTCGCTTCTTTCCTAGAGTCTTTGGCAAGGGTTTGCCTGCTCATTATTACTTGCAAAGCTGTGTATGCTTGCAGACCCAAGCAGATCATGCCCCTCCTCTTGCTGACACTGCACTGCCCAAGGTGCTTGGTCACACGGCACAATTTTGGGCGATTTGGATGCGGTTGTCTGGTGCTGTTGTCAAACTGCAGCGCTGCAAATGGTGCAGGGTGGTGTGGTGGCAGCATTTGGATTGGTGCGTGGGAGTGCACAGGCTGATATGCTGCAGCTCTCCGTTCCCAACCCCTTCACACCTGATCTCTTAGCTCAGGTGCGTCACAGCATGAAGCAATGCTGTTCTGTAGAATCCCTTTGACAGCCTGGTTTGCACGCACTTAGCCTAAGTTAGGGTCCCTGGTTTACACTTTTGCCTGAGCTGGCTGCTGGCCATGCTGTGTACGAGCAATTTGAGTGATGTGCAGAGTTGGCATACTGCTGCAACTCAGAAACATAGCATGCTTCTGTCGCTTACACATGCTGA
>JAABUU010008117.1_pt1 | contig 10544 bp, 8 predicted proteins | sample 5559301 | NCBI WGS metagenome assembly JAABUU01 (sample SAMN10711884, study PRJNA513360) | rock metagenome | isolation source: Antarctica rocks | place: Antarctica: Victoria Land, Richard Nunatak white | reverse complement strand
GTGGAAACATCTCTGCTTCCGACTGCCGACTGCCGACTGCTCCTGGGAGGGCGCATACCGATGATGCATTTCCAGGGTGATCCCGATGACCTGCTCGGCAAGGCGTTCGATACGCATACCGCCCGTCGGCTGATCGGCTATCTGCGGCCATACCGGTGGCAGGTGCTCCTCGCATCGGCGGCGGTGCTGGTCGGGACGTTTTGCGACCTCTCCTTGTACTGGCTGTTCGGCCACGCGATAGACCAGGGTGTGAGCCGTGCGAGTTATGCGACGCTCTTTGGTATTGTTGGCCTGTTTCTCGGCGCGCTGACGATCGCGTTCTTCACGCGCTGGCTGCTCTTTTTCCTGATGGCGCGCGTCGGCAACCGCGTCATCTTCGACCTGCGCGCCGCGCTCTTCCGTCACATGCAGGCGCTCGGCCTGAAAACGTATGACCGGATGGGTGTCGGTCGGATGATGTCGCGCATTCAGAATGACGTCACCGTGCTCGAAGATTTCCTCTCGACCGGCATGATCAGCGTGCTCTCCGATGTGCTGACGCTCGTCGGCGTGGTGATCGCGATGTTTGCTCTCAATATCCGACTCGCGTTGATCTCGTATACGGTCCTGCCCCTGATGTTCGTCGTCATGTACTTCTGGCGCAAGCGGGCAGTGCAAACTTACCGCGCGACGCGGATCACGATCAGCCGCGTGACGGGGAACTTCGCCGAAAATATTAACGGTATGCGCGTCGTACAGTCATTCGGGCGTGAGGGGCGCAACTTTACCGGGTTCAAAGCGCTCAATCAGGAGAACCTCGACGCGAATGCCGACGCGGCACGGCTTTCGGCATTCCTCTTTCCGGCGGTCGAGTTGCTCAGCGCGATGGCGACCGCGATTGTGTTGCTGTTCGGCGGATTGCGCGTGATAAGCGGCGCAATGACCGTTGGCGCGTTGATCGCTTTTCTCGGCTATGTGACACGCTTTTTCCAGCCGGTGCGGACGCTGTCCGACCGCTATAACACGCTTCAGGCTTCGACCGTGGCGGCGGAACGCATCTTCGAACTGTTGGATGAGCAGCCGGAGATCGTTGACGCACCCGACGCCTACCCACTGCCACCGATCCACGGTGAGATCGTCCTCAATCATGTCACCTTCGGCTATAACGCGACGCCCGTCCTGCACGACCTCAACCTGACGATCGAGCAGGGAAAGACGGTGGCGTTTGTCGGCGCGACGGGCGCGGGCAAGTCCAGTCTCGTCAATCTCGTCCCACGCTTCTACGATGTGTACGAAGGTGCGGTGATGATTGACGGTCACGATGTCCGCGATGTCCGGTTGGCGTCGCTGCGGAGCCAGATTGCTGTCGTCCTCCAGGACCCGTTTTTGTTCGCGGGGACGATCGCGGACAACATTCGGTATGGTCGCCTTGAGGCGACGGACGCCGAGGTGGAGGAGGCCGCGCGGGCGGTGGGGGCGCACGGCTTCATCGCGCAGTTGCCAAGCGGGTACGCAACCGAGATTCAGGAGCGCGGCGGTGGCCTCAGTGTCGGTCAACGGCAACTCGTCGCCTTCGCGCGGGCATTGCTCGCCGACCGACGCGTCCTCATTCTCGATGAGGCGACGAGCAGTGTGGACACGCAGACAGAGCGGGTCATTCAGGAGGCGCTGAAGCGCGTCCTGGCAAACCGCACCGCACTTGTGATCGCGCACCGCCTGAGCACGGTCGTGGACGCGGATGAAGTCGTCGTCCTCGATCACGGGCGGATCGTCGAACGCGGCAGCCATGCGGAGTTGTTGGCGCGCCGGGGCTTCTACTTCAATCTCTACGCGATGCAGTTCCGCGCGCGGGATGCGGAGCGCGACGGGCGCGCGGCGGATTGAAAGGTGGTTTGAAAACCCGCCAAACCGCTACGAAAGGGATGTAACGCAGAGAACACATGCTGCTCAGAGGGTGCCCGCGGAGAGCGCACAGAGAATGATGCACCTTTTCTCTCCTCTGCGCTCTCCGCGTTCTCCGCGCTCTGCGTTCGGTTCCCTTTTGTTCTTCTTGGCGGTTCAGTTCTGTCGTGCGATCCGTGTCTTATCCGAAGAGTGTCAGTTGCTGGTGCCGGACACATTGCCAGACGGGGCCATTGGCGTAGCGGGGGAGTGCGCTGACGGTGGCGCGAAAGAGACCGGCGGCGTGCAGTGTGTCGGTGATGGTGTGGACCGCCGTCTCCGGCGCATTGTTATTCGCGGAGAGGTGCGCGAGCCAGACATCGCGCGGGCGATCGTGCGTGAATGACTGGGCGAGGAGTGCGCCGCAGTCGGCGTTCGACAGGTGGCCGCCACGACCCTTGATGCGCGCCTTGAGGAACCACGGATACGATCCGGCTTCGAGCATGACACCATCGTAGTTTGCCTCGATCATGACGAGGTCAGCCGCGCCGACTGCAGCGCGGACAGCATCCGATGCGCCGCCGAGATCGGTGAAGAGTGCGACGGCGCACCCGTCGGCCTCCACAACGAATCCATAGGTCGCGGCGGCATCGTGCGAAACGCGGCATGGGGTGACGGCGATATCGCCGATCATCCTCGTCGCATCAGGATCGAATGCATCGGTGATCACGTCATCGCGCCACGCCGCTTCGGCGATGAATTCCGGGCTGGCAAAGACCGGCATCCGCGCCGCTTCGCGCAAGGGTCGCGCCGCCTGGGTATGATCGGAATGCTCGTGGGAGAGAAGCAGCGTATCAATATCGCCGGGGCGGACGCCGAGCCGGGCGAGGTTCTTGCAGAGCCGGGGATACTGAACACCGCAGTCAATCAGCACGGTGCGGTTCGACGCGCTACGGATCAGTGTGGCATTCCCGCTGCTGCCACTCCCCAGACTACAGACAAGCACGCGCAACTCCTATTGACCCATCACATTCGATCAAACACCCCGTAGCCGCCGATTCGGTGGTATCGTATCAAGGGCGTTCGTTCAATGAAAGAGAGTAACCGATGGTTTTCGATTTCGGCGGTCGGCCGCAGCCATTGCGCCCGGAGCGGCGTGATCCCTCCGGTGCCGGTCAGGGTGGGTCCGGTGGTCTGCGAGAGATTGGCTCGGGGGATCGCCCGTGGTGGCTCGGTCCTGCGGCGGTGCTCGGCGCGTTGGCGCTCCTGGTGATCCTGCTGCTAATGACTGCCGGGTTCTGGGCGAACCTTTGGTGGTTCTCCAGCCTCGGATTCCGGAGCGTACTGATCACGCGCTATGTCGCGACAATTGTCTCATTTCTCGTCGGTTTCGTCATTGCCGCACTCTTCATCAGCATCAATCTCCTCGTTGCGCTGCGTTCTGGCGGCGGTTTTGGCCTGACCGTCGGCGACGTGCGGATCGGTCGGCGGCTCAGTCTGCTCGCCTTGGTCGGTGCGACCATCGCCCTCAGTGGGCTGTTCGCGCTCTCTGTTTCATCGGAATGGGAACTCTTTCTCCGCTTTCTGAACCGGACATCATTCGGCGTGAGCGATCCGCAGTTCCACCAGGATGTCTCATACTACGTCTTTACCTTGCCCGTTCTGGCGTTCTGGCGCTCGTGGGCGATGTCTCTCATCATCCTGACGGCGATCGCGGTCGCGGCCGTCTATGCAGCGAAGCTGGGCGCGGACCTGGCGGAGGGGCGGTTTCATCTGCCGCCGCACACCCGCGCGCATCTCTCGATGCTCGGTGTCTTCTTTTTGATCGGCATGGCGCTCGGCTACTGGCTCGACACGCGCGAACTCGTCTATTCGACGCGCGGTGTGGTCGAGGGCGCTTCCTTCACCGATGTGCATGCACAAATACCGGCGAACTATATCCTGCTCGGTATCTCGCTTGTCGCGGCCGTCTTGCTTGGCATCAACGCATTCCGACGGCAGATACCGCTTCTCGTCGGAACGCTCGGTGTCTGGGCCGTCGCGGCAGTCCTGATCGGCTCTGGCTACCCGGCGGCGGTGCAATCGGTCAGCGTCCGCCCCAATGAACTTGGCAAAGAGCGACCGTATATTGACCGCAACATCGCCATGACGCGGCAAGCGTACAATATTAACCAGGTGGATAATCAACAACTCCCCGGTGTCGGTGATCCGACGCAGGCAGGTCTTAATGCGAATAAGGCGTCCATCGCGAATATTCGTCTGTGGGACACGAACGTGCTGTTGAAATCCTATGCACAGCTGCAGCAGATCCGGCAATATTACACGTTTAAGGATGTTGACACAGATCGCTATCGGGTTGATGCGCAATACCGGCAAATCATGCTCTCCGCGCGCGAACTCGACTCGACGCAACTAGCGGCGCAATCGCAGACATGGCAGAACCAACACCTCATCTATACGCACGGCTACGGCGTCGTCGCGAGTACCGCGAATGAGGTAGTGGGTGGGGGCAATCCAAACATTATTCTCGGCGACATCCCGCCGCGCGGGCCGAGCGATTTGCAGGTGCAGGAGCCGCGCATCTACTACGGTGAAGTGACGAATAATTATGTCTTCGTGAAGACGAAACAGCCGGAATTTGATCGCCCATCAGGGACGGCGGCGGAATCGCAGGGAGTGTATACGACGTATGCCGGCGGCAACGGTGTCCCGGCGGGCAGTTTCCTCCGAAAAGTCGTCATTGCCGCGTATCTGGGCGAGCCGAAAATCCTCCTCAGTGGTGACATCACCGGCAATGCCGAAGTGCTTTTCCGCCGGAATATTGCCGACCGCCTGCACACTGTCGCCCCCTTCCTGCGCTATGACAACGATCCGTACCTGGTCGCCATGGATGGTCGACTTGTCTGGGTTAACGATGCGTATACGCTCACGAACCGCTATCCGTATGCGACGCAGTTTAGCGGCGGTAGTGGGATGGCGGTCGGCTTCAATTATATTCGCAACAGCGTGAAGGCAACCGTGGATGCGTATGATGGCACGGTGCGGTTGTATGTCGTTGACCCATCCGATCCGATCGTTGCCACCTACCAAAAAATCTATCCGTCGTTATTTACGTCGGGGAGTGCCGCATCTCCATCGCTCCGGGCCCATTTCCGCTATCCCGAGGACTATTTCAACGTCCAGACCGCGCTCTACACCCGTTACCATGTGACGGATGCGCAAGTCTTTTACGGGAGCGAAGATCAGTGGGCGATTGCGAATGAACAGGTTGGTGAGAAGAAACTCGTGCAACCGATTGCATCGTATTACATTCTCGTCCGCCTCCCCGGCCAGCAGCAGGAGGAGTATGTACTTGTGCGGCCCTTTACGCCGGGGGGAGGAACGAACAACCGGCAGAACATGGTCGCATTCCTCGCCGGTCGGAGTGATGGCGACAACTACGGCAAATTGGTGGACTACGAGTTTCCTCGAGAGTTGACGGTGCAGGGTCCGCAGCAAGTCGAGGCACGCATTAACCAGGAGCCGGACATATCCAAAGAGATCACGCTCCTCGATCAGGCAGGTTCACAGGTGATTCTTGGTAACTTCCTGATTGTCCCGATTGAGAACACGCTCTTATATGTCGAGCCGCTCTACGTGCAGGCGACGAACAGTCCGTTCCCGGAGTTGAAACGCGTGATCGTCGCGTCGCAGAACAAAGTGGTTATGCGCCCGTCACTTGATGAAGCGATAGCCGCACTCGTCGGCTCCGGCGCACCGAGTACGATCGCTCCAACAACCAGCCAGGGGGCACAGCCCGCGACCGGCGGTACGGATACCGCGCGTGCCGCCGACGCGCTCGCCCACTACCAGCGGGCGCAGGATGCCTTGAAAACAGGCGATTTTGCGACCTACGGCAATGAACTTGCCCAGATGCAGAAGATTCTTCAGCAACTCGCGGGATCGCCGCCATCACCAACCGCCGTACCATCGGAGACACCGACAGGTACTGCCCGACCGACGCCGCGCCCCTAACCGGGGGAGGCGAGACCGACGAAGAGGGCACGACCAATCCGTACATGCGTCGCACCCTCTTCGATAGCAATAGGGAAGTCATTCGACATGCCCATTGAGAGCATTGGAAGCGGATGCGCGGGATATTCCTGCATGAGCATATCCCGTAGGAATCGCAGCGAGCGGAATGTTGGTCGCGCGTCCTCAGAGTTCGCAACGTAAGGAGCAATCGTCATGAGTCCGAGAAGATTAAGATTCTCACAATTGTTAAGTACATATCCCATAAGGTTCATAACATCGTTTGGAGCAGCCCCTTGCTTCGTTTCATCCTGCGCTGCATTGACTTCGAGCAGCACCGCACATGTTGTGATGTGCTGCCGCGCCGCCTCGCGTTGGAGTGCATCCGCAATCGCGGTGCGATTAATGGAGTGAATTGTGGGACAGAGAGCAACAACATCGCGCGCTTTGTTTGTTTGCAGATTTCCGATCATGTGCAGCCGGACATCGGCAGGGAGGGGAGGGAAGGAACTGCGCCGTCCGAATTTCTCCATCGCGTCCTGCACTCGGTTTTCCGCGATGTCATGAACGCCTGCAGCAATCAGTGCATCGGCAAGTGGGCGACCAACGCTCTTCGTCACACCGATCAGCGTTACATCGTCGGGGTTCCGCCCGACCCTGCGGCACGCCGCTGCAATCTCCGCGCGGACCCGCAATACATTACCCTGAACGATAGCGGCGTCTGATATAGCGGCTGACATTGCCGGTCACTCCTCGATAGAGACAAGAACCGCAAACCGCCCCTCGGTTTCGTTGAAGCGCTGTGCATAGCGATGTGAGAAGAACCGGTCACCCTGCTCAAACGTGCATATCCCACTCTTGTAGATGGTTTGGTCAGCCAGGCCCGCACGCCGAAACTGTGCGGCATTCGCTTCCCAGAGATCGAGGTGTGGCTGGGCGTTGTGGTCACGGATGATCTGATCCTCCGGATAGGCCAGTGCGAACGAGGAAACAACTTCCGGGCCGACCGCATAGGCGCGCGGTCCGATGCTCGGCCCGATCACCGCCATCATCGTCTCAGGGCAACAGCCGTATTCCTGACGCATGGCGACGATCAGCCGACCGGCCATGCCTGCGAGCGTGCCTCGCCAGCCGGCATGGGCGAGAGCAATGACGCGTTCTTTCGTGTCCACAACGATGAGCGGCACGCAGTCGGCGAAGCACATCATCAGCGTCAGTCCCAGCTCACTCGTCATTATGCCGTCCGTCTTTGCGATAACGGTCGCGGGCGTCGCCACGCCACGCCCAGCATCGCTCCAGTTCACCGACCGGACGTCCGTGCCATGGACGAGACCACTCATCACGGTCTGATCGGGTGTGCGACCGATCGTCGCGAGGGCGTGGAGACGGTTCGCGACGATTCCATCCGGGCAGGTGGCGCCCGTCGTGAAACTCATATCACCGCCGACAGGCAGGGTGGCGTTCCGTGTCGTCACTAAGTACCGGAGCCACGGGATCGCCGTCAGGGCAGGGAGGGTGCATGGCGCGAACATCCCCATTGCGTTACGTGCCGCCCTTGCGGGCATAGTCCAGCAGGATGCGGTCTATCAGGTCTTCGACCGGTGCGAGATCATCGGTGAAAATCTGTGGGCCGGGTACAGCCTCACGGAGGTGACCGTCCTTGATCGCCGCATCGCCGAGGGTGACGAGCGCGGAGTTGGGGTCGGTCTGCCGGACCGCGTTGATGTTCGCGGCGAAATTGGCGAGCGTCGTGGGATTCTTTGTCCCAATCACCATCGTGTTCGTGAATGCTGGCGTGTCTATCAGGTAGACGTTTGGGAAGACGGATCGCATCGTATCGCTAATCACGTTGACCAGGCGAAAGTCGGTGTTCGAGCGCCCGGCATTGACGATGAAGGTGCCGTTATCGTTGAGATGGTCGTACGCTTCCCGGAAGAACTCCTGGGTCGTCAACTGGAAGGGGATATAGGGCTGGTGGTAGGCGTCCGCCGCAATCACGTCATAGCGCTTGTTGGTCGTCCGCATGTAATAGCGACCATCCTGAACGATCACGTTGACATGGGACGCATCGAGATTGAAAAACTGCCGTGCGACATCGACGATCTTCGGGTCAATCTCGACACCGTCAATCTTCACACCCGCGCCATAGATCTGATCCATCCGCTGCGCGACCGTCCCACCGGCAAGGCCGATGATACAGACATCTTTGATCGCGGCAGGCCGCTCGTTCGCCTGGAAAAACGGGGCGACCGCGAAGTAATCCCACGGGCCGTTGCTCAATGGCTGAATCGCGTCGCCTGGATAGTAGAGAGAGTGAATCGCGTGGCCCTCGTTGAGATAGAGTTCGTTCGCGCCGTTGGCGGGGTTGCGCCCAACCTGAATGAAGTTATAGGCGGACTCACCCTGCCAGATGATCTGCCGACCGCCCTCAACCGGGCGGACGAAGCCGCGGTGTCCGAAGGCGGCGACCCCCAACATGAGTACGAGGAGCACAGCAGCAGCGACCAGCAAGCGCATGCGATTATCGGTGCGTGGTGCACGGAAGAGACCGATCAGTGATACTACGAGGAGCACGATGGCGAACAGATAAAAGGTTCGGAACGTGCCGATACGTGGGACGAGAAGGAACGTGGGCACGAATGTGCCGACGATACTGCCAACGGTGCTGAGAGCGTAGAGCGAGCCGGAGGTATTGCCGGCTCCTGAGACAGACGCGAGCGCTAACCGGATGGCGAAGGGCGAGACACAACCGAGCAGCGTGACCGGGACGGCAAAGAGGATAAGCGTCCCCACCAGCGAACTGTAGAACCCGCCGAGCGAGACTGCCGCGAACGCCGTGAGGCTCTTGGCCAGGATCGGCTGCGCTAGTACGGGAATCAAGCCGGTGACGAATGCCGCAACGGCGGTGATCCCATAGAGGAGCGAGATGTGCGGCCAGCGATCGGCGATCCGCCCACCAACTGCGTAGCCAATCGAGAGGTAAATGAGGGTCAGGCCGATCAGGTTCGCCCAGATAAAGAGTGAGGTGCCGAAAAACGGCGCCAGGAGCCGTGACGCCGCCAACTCGATGCCGATGCTGACCCCACCACTCACGAAGACGACGACACGCAGATACCAATCAACCGCCGCCGTCGCTACGTCATCTGCTGCGCGAACAGGCGTGTCAAGTGTTCGAGCCAACCGTTGTTCCTCCGAGCGTTGTCAGTCGTCGGTAGCGCAGGCTGCAGCCTGCGTCTCTGTCCGAAGAACGCAGGCTGCAGCCTACGCTACCAGATGATCGGCGGAGTATAACATAGCAAACAACGGAGTCGTCCGACCGTCGTCTACTCCTCGTAACCGAACGTCGGCGGCGCTGGCGGTAGGGTGGGATCGGTGCCCGTCTCGCGCCGCAGCCATGCCCGGATGTCCGGTTCGTGATCCGTATGCAGGTGCGTAAATGAGTACCCCAGCAGCGCGGGGCCGATGGGTAGGTCGCCCAGCCACCCGAAGCGACTGGGTGTCAACAGATCGTCGGTAGGCATTGCCGCCACCGCCGCGCCCAGTGCGCCGAACTGCGCACCACTCTCCGCGAGTACCGCTGTGGCGGGGCGATCCTTGTCGCGCAGAGCGAACCAGGAATTGATGGCGTCCGTGTCCGGTCCCTCTTCGAGGCCAGCAGGCCATGGATGCATCGGTGGCCCCGCTCCGCGCGCTGCTGCCTCCAGGCGGGCGAGGGTGAGCCCGCGCCAGGCATTAAGATGCGTCGCCATCTCCTTGAACGTCCATTGCTCGTTGTTCGCGCCGGGGCGGTCCATCAACCCCGCTTGCTCTACGGTTGCAACAAGGGTGTCCCAGTAACGCCGCTCGACAGCGATCGCGGCGAGCAGGTCGTCTTTCGTCGGTGTCGTCTCTGGCATCGCTTTCTCCCTTCGCACGCACGATACGACCAACGCATGGGAGGCGCAACACGGGGAAGTGCTGAGTGCTGAGTGCTGAGACCAGAAATCCGCCTCGTAGAGAGCGGCGTTCCCTTGACTTCGCGATCAGCACTCAGCACTCAGCACTCGGCATCTGTTACCATAGGCGCGAATGGTGGTGGGTATGATGCGAAATGAGGATGACAGTGGAAGATTTCAAGGACCTGTTGATCCAGATCATGCGGCTTGCGGATCGCGTGACGCTCGCGCGATTAGGACTGCTTGAGGAGATCACGGTGGATGGCGACGATGCCAAGGCGACGGGCATGAAGTTCGCGCCCGGTATGACCGATGAGTGGGAGAAATATCCGGCGTACTTTCGGCAGACCTTCGGATACATCGCTGCGTCGGTGCGAGACGGTTACGCCACCCTCGATAGCCCCGCGCGGCCGGTGGAGGTCGAGTAGCGAGTAGCGAGAAACGAGAAACGAGTCCGAGAAGAGGGCCGAAGCCACCTCTCAGTACTCGCTACTATATGTCGCATAAGATAAGTTAAGCGACATTAATCCCTCTACGTATCGTGCCCCGTCCCCCACCTTGCTCCCCGCGAGACTATTGGGACGATGCACTATTCTCACCTGTCTTGCACCTACCGTATTGCCTCATGGATAAATCTTACTCTGACAGGATCGTAGCCTCACGAGTGATTCTTACTCCGGTCAGTTGCCAGAGCATCTCTTGTGCGGCCTCGAGCTCCCGCCGCAACGCCACCGGATT
>JAABUU010008116.1_pt1 | contig 10545 bp, 14 predicted proteins | sample 5559301 | NCBI WGS metagenome assembly JAABUU01 (sample SAMN10711884, study PRJNA513360) | rock metagenome | isolation source: Antarctica rocks | place: Antarctica: Victoria Land, Richard Nunatak white | reverse complement strand
CGAGTGGGTGCTGCATCGGATCGAAGCCGGGTCGTCGGTACCACCCTATACCTGGGTGCATATGCCAACCGAGGCGCCCGTCACGGAGGAGGAGATCATCACGCTGTTGCGCGGATAACGACCTTTAGACATGGTTCACGCGACGCTCAATCAAGCTTGACAGTTTAAGCCTCCAGCAGGCGCAACACTGTCAAGCCTGTTTGAACCATGTCTTAACGACGGAGGCGGCGACGCGGAACGGATGCTAGACGATGACTATATCACCCTAACTGAAGCTAGCAAACTGGCCGGCCTGAAGAACTCCGGTTCCCTCTATCGAGCCGTGCAGTCCCACCGCCTCAAGACGGTGACGATGGCGGCGGGACCACGGACGGTACGCCGGACGACGCGGGTGTGGCTACGCGAATATCTGGACAGCCAGCGCCGCGAGACATAGGGCAGGGTCACATACCAGAGGTCACGCACTGGCGTTGAGCGTGTAGACAGCCTTGTGCCCAATCCCAAATTGGTTGAGAAGGCCACAATCAACCAACTCCTCCAGCGTGTCCCGTATCAACGTTCCGTCGAAGCCTAGCCCGATAGCTATGGTGATTTGATCGGCGGTGGCCCCGCGTGGTTCCTCCGCCGTGACGACAGCGAGGATCTCATCCGTCGTCGCCTGGTTCACACTTGATCCGATGATGGTGCGCGTGGGATCGGGATTGTCTGTCATGGGACTGCCTACCTTTCGTCTACGGGGACGTTCCTATCTCAGCGGCTTGATCGCTCATATCCCGCGTGCGGGAGCGGGTTCACGTCCTGGGTCATCATCCGTGCGCTGCTCATCCATGTTGCCCAAAGCCGTCGCCAGCGACGCGACGAGCGACACCGCCCATTGCTTCCCGTCCATCGGCAGTGCGCCTATCTCCGCGAAGGCGTGCCGCAGGCGTAAATCATCCGGCCCTGCATGTCCCGGCGTTTTCGGGGACCACACCCCCGCCAATTCGAGCAACTCCGAGGGGGTTATCTCCAGGGCGATGCACAACTGGACTAACGTGACTAATCGTGGTTCTTTCGTCGCGCCGTCGAGCATACGGTAGAAGGTACTGCGGTTCTGGGTTTCGCCCAGGCGTTCGGCGACCTGGGCGCGCGTTAGTCCGTGTGCCTGCATCGTTTGTGTGATGGCCTGTGCGAGAGACATGAGACCCTCCCCCCCTCGTTTATCCTGGTCAGCCCTTCGCACGGCGGATGATAGCCACGACCACGGGTGTCAGGAGAATGGTCGCGAGGACGACACCGGCAACGTATACCACAGCATCCCTCTTGCTACACTCCAGCGCTAGCTCGTCGTCGCCGTCTGTGCCGCGCGCTTGCCCGCCTGGATGCCCGTCGTGGTCGCTGATGTGGCGTACACCGTGATGCCGGCGACCTCCGGCTGGACGGTGGGATAGCCCTCGATCAGCAGCTTGTCGGCCGGGTCCGCGGCGAGGGCCTCGGCGACCTTGCGCCATTGCTTCATGCCCACGAGCACCATGTAGTCGGTCTGGGGCGATGGCGGCGCTGGGACGCCTTTCGGCAAACTAGGTACTTTCTCACTACGCATCGCCACGAGCGCGACGTCGCCGCGCTCGACCACCTTGCCGGGTCGCCCGATCACTGTTAGCTTCACCGTTGTTGCCTCTCCTGCCTCACTCATTGCCGCTGTCGCGAGCGCGCCGAACGTTGTCCAGTCAAAAGGCGTTGTCACCGTGCCCGTCTGATCCGTCCGTGTCCCTTTGTTCTGCGTCGTCGGCTGTGGTCGGAAGATCCTATACCACTCTTTGTGTTCGATATGCGCCCGCATCAGGTGGAAGAAGACACCGCCTGGGGTGCGTCGCCGGCTCTCATTGGGGAGCATCAAGCCACCGGCAGCTTCAATCTCCAGCGTTTGAGCGACGAGCGCGCGCACCCGTTCCTCGCCCAGCACGCGCACCGCCCGCCTAATCTGCCGGATCGGCTCCTCCTCGGTCTCGCCGAGCTGCCCGGCGATCTCCGTGGCGCTAGCGTCTATCGTGGCCCTGTCCTGCGGTGGTGTGGTCATGCGCGCCTCCTGGCCCTATCGTATCACCCGCGTCGTTTAGAGGCGTCACGGCATCCCCGTACGACGGGGCGTCAGCGGACACGGCGTCGCCATCGACGTACATGCCGTGACGCCTCAGCGGAGGCCGCACAGCCGCGTCCCCTGTGCACAACGGAACAAGGTGAGGTACTGGCCGAAGTTATGCTGTGGAATGGCGATAGGCCATGCCCACACATGCGAGACGACGGTAAGAATGAGCCGAGCAGACATCCGAGAGCAACGACCGAGCAGGCCGAGCCACCGCGCGATCGCGCAGGCCGTACGGGTGGCGTGGGAGCCAAGTGCCCGTGAGGTGGAGATCGTCCGTCTGCGCGACGAAGAGCGGCTGACGGTACGGGCCATCGCCACACGCGTGGGCGTATCACGGGCGCGGGTAGACTACCTGTACCGCCGGTACAAGATCCGTATGGACGAGCGGGTGCAAAGGGAGCACGAGGAAGCGGACGGAGAGCGGGCGTCGACAATGGCGCGAGAGGTGGTCCCCGGCACGGGCGGCGGCGGCGCTCCTAGCCGTTGACCCGCTGCGGTACTGAGAAGCTGCCTCCGCCCCTGTCGTGGCCCCTAGCGCCCTGGAACCAGTCGAGCGCAGGCACGCCGTACAGGGCGTGTGGTGGCGTGTAGCACCTTTACATAGACAAGCAAAGAGCCCGACCTGTCGCAAATCCTAAAGTGGATGCTACAGGCCGGGCTCTTTTTTATTGGGCAAAATAGGACCGAGGGGGCTTACCCGTCGCCCTGGCGGCCCGCCCTGTCGCGGGCAGCGATGCGCCGCTCTACATCGGCCATGGACTCCTCAATCATGAGCCTGATAAGTTGCGCGGGTTTGCGGTGGTCGGCTGCTGCCGCCAGCTCCAAGCGTTCGTATAGATCGTCAGGCATGCGTATGGTGATCTGTCTTCCCATGGCCTCTCCCTTTTTTGTCATGCGTTGTTTACCTCCTTCCACTTTATCATGTTTGCAGTTCAAAGTGATACAATGCAGTTCAGTAGCATTCTTCGCTACCCACAGCATACGAAAAGGAGACGGACAACCATGCAGCATCTCATCATCGCGAGCGCGTTCGGGGACGCGGCCGTCACGGCGATCCGCTACGTTCATGCGATGAGCGCCGGGCTCATCGCTGTCATCATCAGTAGCGCCACGTGCGCGCTGATGTTCAACCGCGGCCACAAAGCCGAGATTCTGTAGACACTGCTTAAACACAGGGAGACATGACCATCATGAACGGTTTCATCATTGCCAGTGCTTTCGGGGACGCGGCCAACAAGGCGCTGGGCTATATCAGGGAGATTAGCCCGGCGCTGATTGCGATCATTATCATCTCGGCGGCATGCGCGCTGGTGTTTAGCCGTGGCCATAAAGCCGAGATCCTGGCGAGCGCCTTCCTTGCGATCGTGCTGATTGGCGGGTTCGCGACCATCGGGGCGGGTATTTAGCCATGCCCCACAAGACGCCGCGCAGCTTGAACGATAATCTGCGCCTGGCGCGGCTGACCGTCCCGCAGTGGGTCGCCGCCGGCGTCGGCCTCCTGTCCTTGTGGGCCGACGCGGGCCTCGCTCGTGGGATTCACAACCCTAACATGCATATCCTGGCCGTGGCGCTGCCCACGGTCGTCGTGGTTGCGCCCATCCTCGCTTTAGGCCGTGGCGGCATCGAGCGCTACCCCGTGCAGGCCCTCCGCTTCGCGTGGCGTCGTACCCTCCGGTACGGCGTCCGCGTGACCCGCGCCGCCCACGGCTATGCCCTGAAAGGAGGGAATCATGCGGCCATCACCTATCGGCACGCGCGGCGTCGTCAGCTATAACGCGGCCGATGGCCCTGGCGCGGGGACGCTCGTGGGTGTGGACGGCACGCCCTACCGTCTGCTGCGCGTCGCCGGCGTGGCCCTCGACGCCCTCGCAACGGGGGACCAGGATCGACACGCCTACTTGCTTGGCGCCCTCGCAGCGGGCCTTCCCTCGAAGGCTCGCCTGTCTATCTTTGTTGAGAATCGCGCCGCAGACGCCGCGACGATCACGGCTGACCTACGCGCCCAGCTCGCCCCCACGCCCTACATACCGGCGTTAGGGGAACTGGGCGACCGCCTCATCGCGTGGTGGGGCCAGCGTCTGAGCGCACAAGCAGGAGCGCGGCATGTGGCCCACCTCGACTACTGGCTGCTGGTGGCGCCGTATCCGGTCCCGCAGGGTGAGCCCGATCAGCCGCTCACGGTGCGCCTCTCGCGTGCGGAGAGCGCCGTGACGCGGCAGCTTGTCGCCATGGGCCTGCCACCCTTGTCGGTCGATGAAGACACCGCACGGGCCTTTCTGGCGCGGCACCTGACGCCTAACGGGGACGGTGCGGGCTACGTGGCGCTGGTGGGCGACGAGACCATGCACACCTACCGCATCGTCGACCCGGCGACGGGACGGGAGCGCTGGATACGCACGCTGTACCTCGTCGCGCCGCCGCCCACGACAACGCCCGGTTGGCTGCGCTCGCTGGTCGCGATGGAATGCCCCGCGACGCTCATCTTGCATGTGCGCGGGCTTAACCGCTCCTGGGAACGACGCCGGCAAGGTTGGCGCTTGCGGTTGATGGAAGGGACGTCCGCGGGGAGTAAGGACATCACGACGGCGCTCGCGGCGGGCGACGCGACGGCAACGGCAACGGCCCTGCACACGACCAGCTACGGCATCGTCAAAGTCAGTTGCTATATCCGACTGGAAGGCAACACGCGGGCGCAGCTCGACAGTCGTGTGGGTCGTGTGCTCGACGCTATGCGCGATACGATGCTGGCTGAGGTGGGCTATGGGCACGCGCACCAGGAACCGGCCTATCACGCGACCCTGCCCGGTTACGGCGATCCGGGCCGTAGCGTCTACCGTCTCGACTCGACGACGATCGGCAATAGTTGGCCATTCCTGGCCTTCAATCCTGGGACCAAGAGCGCCGGCGTCCCGTTAGGCGTCACGGACGCAGCGGGCGACGTGGTGAGCCTCGCGCTCGACGACCCCAACCTCTACAACCGTATTGGCGTGGTGCTCGGCCGTGTGGGCACGGGTAAAACGTCGTTGCTGCAGAAGCTGGCGTTATGGTTCCTGCTGCGCGGAGACATGGCGACGATGGTCAGCAGCGTGGATAGCTTCGGCGCGTTGTGTGAGGTGAGCGGCGGTGAGCGGGCCACACTGGGCGGCGCCCACACGGCTACGATCAACGTGTGGGATGGCGACCGCACCACGGACGAGGAGCGTCGGGAGCGCGTGCGCTTCGTGTGCGCCGCGGTTGACCTGTTGCTCGGTGGACTGGCAGACCTTGAACCGGCCTACATCGACGAGGCCGTCCGCGACATCTACGCGGGCGGGGGAGAGACGACGCCCACGATGGGCGACCTCTACGCGTACCTGGAGGGCAAGTGGACCACGAAGGGCGGCGATCGCGACGAAAAGAAAGTATGGCGCGCGTTAGGCTGGCGCTTGCGCCCCTACGTGCGTGACGGCCAGCACGCCGCGCTCGTCGATGGGCAGACAACCGTGCGCCTGGACGCGCCGCTGCTCGCCTTCGACACGTCCCCGCTGGAGGACAACGCCGCGCTCAGGAATTACGCCTACTTCGCGACCTTCGCCATCGTGGACGCCCGGAAGGCCCTGGCGCGCGCCAGGAGCGCCCAGGCGGGGCGCGCGTCCGCGGACCATCTCCTAGGACTTGACGAAAGTTGGGCGCTTCTGAAAAGCCCACTGGCGCGTGACTACATCAACCGCACGTCACGTAAAGCGCGCCATGGCGGCTCGTGTGTCGTCTTTGCCAGCCAACAGATCAAGGACTTGATCGGCGACACGGACGCCGAGACATTCTTCACGCAGGCCAGTTTCAAGGCGCTGTTCAGCGTCGAGGACAACGGCGCGCAGACCGAGGGCAACCCTAAGTTATGGCTAGAACGTATGCTCCAACTCACGCCCGAGGAAGTGGAGGCGGCGCAGCGTATGAGCGGGGAGAAGGGTGTCTATATGCCGATGTTCCTGACGCGGCGCGACCGGGGCAGCGCGCGCGACCTGCACGGCATTGTCCGTGTTGAACTGACTTCCGATGAGGCGTACCTCTTTGCGAGTGATACAGACGACCTCGCGGCGCGGGCCTGGTGGACAGAGAAAGCGGGCAGCTTGTGGGCGGGCATCAAAGCCCGCGTCGATAGTGACGCCGGCGAGGAGGTAGCGGTATGACCCCTAAATACATTGGCGCGCTGGCGGCGCTCCTGGTCCTGTGCATCCTGACGACCGCGCCCGCGGCGGCGGTCAGCGCGCCGACACAGACACCGACCGCGACGCCCCAACCCACGCAAACGGCGCGTATCGTGGTCGTGGTCGCGACCACGGTGCCGAGTCCCAGCCCCACACCCTCGCCCAGTCCGACGCCGGCGGCAACCATCGGGGCTGTCGGAGGCGACGCGTTAGGCTGCGGGGCGCTCGCGCTCCATATCCCCCTGCCGTTGGGGAACGGCGTCTGCGTGGACCTGTGGGGCGTCATACAGACCGGCTGGGCGGCGTTATGGGGCGGCCTATCGACCATCCTGGAGACACAGATACACAGCCTCACGGACGCCATTATCGGCCCATTGACGCACACGGACAACCCCACGGCAAACGCGGGCCTCGTGGCCGTCAAGGACACCCTGAGCACGGATGCGGGCAACGGCTTCGCGGTCGTGTTTGGCGTGGCCGTCCTGTGGACGATGCGGCCCGCCTGGTTCGGCAGCGTGGCGCAAGGCGTCGCGCTGCTGTGGCGCTCCGGCCTCGTACTGGCGGCACTCGCATCCTACGATACCCTCGTCAACGTGTGGCTGGGCGCGGTCAATGGCCTCTCGTCGGATATTGGCGTGTCCACCATGCACGACCTCGGACATAGCGGTCTGGCGTTGGTGCTGGCTCCGGTGCTCCTCCTCATCGTGGGCATCGAGCGGGCCGTCCTGTTGCATGTGCTTGCCTTCGTCTACGAGATCGGGCCGCTGGCGATCATCCTGTTTGCCTGGCCGCCAGCGGCCGACATCGCGCGGGCCTGGCTGCGCCTGTTCGCCTACCTCTCGCTCTTGGGACCGGCCTACGCGCTGATGCTGGGCGTGATCGTGTCACTGCAAGCGCCCGTGTTGAGTAACGGGCTGGGGGGCATCGTGTGGAACGACGTCATGCTCGTGGGCGGCCTGCTGGTGCTCGCCCTGGTGCCGGGTATTCTGGCCGGGCTGATGTCGGCCGCGTCACACGCCGGCGCGGGTGGACTCCACAAGATGATTGGCATGGGCGCGAAGATCGCGGCGTTATAAGCGCCAAAGGAGAGGGAAGACATGAACGACTTTATGACGGGCTATCTGTTGGGCCGAAAGAAGGAGCGGCGACTCCTGGCGCGGGCGACCATGCCGCTCCAGCCGGGACGCCCATGGATCACGGCCCGAGGCGTGCGCCGGTTGGCCCTCCTGCTCGTCGTGCTGGTGGTCCTGCTGGTGGCGCTGTTCCTGGCGTTTTGCGTGGTCGTTGGCGTGCAGCATGGGCTCATCTATCCGGCGCGCAATCAGTAAGTTATGTCGAGCGGAGGGCGGCAAACGGGCCTCTTTTCTAGCGACGAAAACGGGGCAAAAGTATGGGCAAGATAAGCGTGTGTGCCTCCGTGTGACCATCCGGCCACCAACCGCAGCCCCTACCACGAGGACCACACCCGCCGCTACGCGACGGCCATCACAGCAGAGGGATACCCGCGATGTGGGACGCGCTGGACGAGGAGCTAGACGAGACACGGGGGCGGGAGCGCGGGCCTGACGCGGGGGAACGGTGCACGGTCAAGAGCCGCTACATTCACAACGACGACACCGACGCGCGGCACCAACTGGCGGTGCAGGTCCGCTACATCGCGGTCGAGGACCCGCGCGATCCACCGGACCAAGAGGCGCGGCAGTTGTTCACCGAGGGCGACACGGGCATCACCGGGAAGGAGGCGCGGGGGATGATCTGGCAAAACCGCAGCATGAAAGGAGCGGTGTGCTTCCACCGGCTCATCCTCTCGCCCTCGACCGGCCTGGGCATTAAGACGCGGGCCGAGGCGCAGGAGTGGACGCGGGTCGTCATGCGCGACCTGAGCGTGCAGGTGGACCGCGAACTGACCTGGGTAGCCGGTTGTCATACGAACCGCAGTCATACCCACGTCCATATTCTCATCGCCGGAGAGGCGGCGCAGCCCAGCAAAGGAGGCGCGCGGCGCGTGGTGCGGTTCGGCCGGGACGATATCAAAACGCTACGGGAGCGCATCACCATCGAGGCGGCACGGCCGATCAGGGACGCGGCGCGGGCGCGGGCGCGCGACGGGGCACGCACACGGCAGGCGGCGCGCATGGCCGACCTCGACCGACGCCTGGGCGTCGTCAACCTCCCCGCGCCGGCGCCACCGGCGCCACGGTCAGATCCACGACAAGGACCGGCTGCTCCTGCGACGCAGGCCGCGCGCAAACGGCACTGGTGGCAGCGACGAGGCTAAAAGCAACAGAAAAGGAGGCGGATCAATGACACGACGCGGGATGATAGCGCTAGCGCTGCTGGCGCTGCTGGTCGGCGCGGTGGGGCTGGTGGCAATGACCGAGGGGGCGCGGCTGCTGCTCACCGCCCGTGTGCTGCTGTGGTACCTGCCGGACAACGCGGCGCGCGCCTGGGAAACCTACATGCGCCCGCACGGCATCCGTGACGCCGTGACCGGACACACCCACGGTGTACGCTGGCTCTTGTGGAAGGACCGACTAGCGGACGTCAGAGAACCGCTGTGGCGGCGCAGGGAGATGGCGCGCGCCTTGCTCCTTGGAGGGGGCGCGCTTGTCCTGGGGCTGCTCAGGCTCTCCTGGGGCATATGGGGCTGGTTATGGTTCCTGCTGCGCGGTGTCGGGCGCTTGAGTCCGGGCACGTCGGCCGGCAGCGCACGGTGGGCGACAGCCCGCGAGGCGCGGCGCATGTATGGCCCACGCTTCCCGCTCCTGCGGCGTCTAGGTATCTTACGCCGCGAGCCGCCCTTTGTGGTGGGGCGCGTGGGCGGACGGTTGCTATGGCTGTCGAAAGAGCGGCAGAACCTCAATATCCTGGCGCTGGGCGTTCCCGGCGAGGGCAAGACCGCGGCGACGGTGATCCCCGGCCTGCTGCGCGAAACGGGAGAGCGCAGCGTCTACGCGGCCGATCCAAAAGGTGAGTGCTGGACCGTCACCGCGCCCGTGCTGGCCGCGCGGGGCTACCGCACCCGCCGCCTGGACTTCCTCGACCCCACGGACACGGGGGCGCATTACAACCCGCTCGCCCATGTCTGCACACCGGACGAGGCGCTGGTGTTCGCCCAGGGGTGGATCTTCGCCACGCGTGGACAGGGCGAGGAGGGCGGCAGTGCGGCGTTTTGGGACGATACCGCGTCCCTCATGATCGTGGCCGGCGTGCTGCATCTCAACCACATCTATCGGGAGCGCACGGGCCAGGCCGCCCCGCTCGCCGCGTTGCCGGCGCTGTTCAGCGGCGACGACTACGAGGCGTTGGAAGAGGCGCTCCTCCATAGTCCCTGCCAGGACGCCCAGGACGCGGCGCGGGGCTTCCTGGTGGGCCTCAAGATGCACGGCAAACTGGGCGGGGCGGTGCTGGTCGGCCTGGTCGTGAAGTTCACGATGCTGGCCAACCCGGCGATCGCGGCGGCGACGGCGCGCGACGACCTGGACTTCACGGCGATGGGGCGCACGGACACCGCGCCGCTGGCCTTGTTCGTTATCCTGACGCCGCACAAGGAGGCGGTGCTCTGCCCGCTCACCAGTTGCCTCTTCCTCCAGATGTTCGCGGAACTGATGGCCGAGGCCAACACGCGCCCCCGCAACAAGCTCGCCCGTCCGGTCATGGGCTATTTGGATGAAATAGGGACCGTGGCCCGTATCCGTGGGCTACCCGATGATCTGGCTCGGTTGCGCGCGGCCGGGGTCGGGATGCTGCTGGCCTGCCAGGACACCATCCAGCTCGACACCCTCTACACGCCGGCGGGGCGGCGCACCATCACCACCACCTGTCAGACACATATCATCTTCGCGGGTATCGGCCAGGAGGACGCGCGCTGGGTCTCGGAGCGGCTGGGCACGAGTACGGTGGTGGGGCGAGGGGCCAACGCCGGCCGCAACCGCGAGCAGCTACTCGTCGGGCAAGGGGGATATAACCGTGCGGAGGTAGGCCGCGCGCTGATGTTCCCCGAAGAGATCCAGCAGTTGCCGCAAGGCTGGCTGATCCTCAACGGCCTGCATGCGCGGCCCGTGCTGGTGCGCGCGACGCCATGGTACAGGTCGCGGGCGCTGCGGCGGCTCGTCGCCAGGAGCAAGACCGCGTCCGTCGTGGAGAGCGCGCCGGCGGCGGCCACGGCCGAGGCGAGCCGTGCCTAACTATCTTTATTCCAGGCAGATAGTGGTTGCGGGCAGAGGAAAG
>JAABUU010008115.1_pt1 | contig 10547 bp, 12 predicted proteins | sample 5559301 | NCBI WGS metagenome assembly JAABUU01 (sample SAMN10711884, study PRJNA513360) | rock metagenome | isolation source: Antarctica rocks | place: Antarctica: Victoria Land, Richard Nunatak white | reverse complement strand
CCAAAGTCTGTTTATTGCACATTGCATAGATAGGCTGGCTGCGCCTGCTTGGAAAACGTTTGAAATCTCTTTGCAAGTTGTGCTGTCTCTGAGCACTGTTAGAGGAGTCCGAGGCTGTCTTGCTACCATCTATGTCTCATACAGGGCATGCAGTGTTGTTGCATGCTACAGCATGCTTTCCGCTGCAAGCTAGCAAACTTGCACAATGCCTTGCAAGCTGTGCCAAGGATTGCACACGAGACCACCATCAGTAAGCTTGCAGATGTGCAATTGCATTTGAGTAGTTGCCATGCTGCTGCTGCACCTGAAAAACAGTGCAAAAACAGAATGAGACTGATTGAAACGGGACTTTGTCCATAGGCAGATGCTGTTGACAAAGCCAGGGGGAGTGGCAATGATGCAGCAGTGAGTGGCCGAGGTGCCCTGTATAAGCGGCTCCTTGAAGCACAAGAACGCCAGGAACAGGCAGCTGCCTCAGCAGCTGCTGAAGAAGCTGCCAATGCAGCTGCAACAGCTGAACTCAGAGCAGCTCGTGCTGAAGCTGCTGACCTCAAGCTACGAATCATGTAAGTACATGTGGTATGAGCCATGAGCATGCTCTTATTTGGCTTCCCTGCATTGGACATCCTGGGCAAATTGCCTCACATTTGTGTGCAGCACCCAATTGACATGGGCATTTCTCACAATATGATGAGTTTCAACATCTGGCCTATTTTGCAATTTGTTCAGGCAAGATATTGGAATGCCTTGCCTCAACATCAAAGCTAATCAGGTTTGCTGACCAAGATAGTGCTCTGCCAAATGCAGGAAAGCAAGATCCAGTATGTTAGCAAGCAGCAGTTTTGCCCAAAAGCAGAGCCCACATGTCACAACATCAACATGAGGCTGGAGTAGACGTCTGAAGTTCATGTAGGCTGTTGTGTCTCTTGTGTCAGCTCTTCAAACCTTCAAGCTGTACAAACAACCTTGCAACTGCAAATCTTGGAGTATAATAAACTGTACATGTAGACTCAATGGCAGTGCTTCTCGAAAGACAATAGTGCTGAAACTGGGGGCCACAGCAAATGCAACATGCCTTGCTCACAGACATCTTGCATTTGCGAAGGGTGTTTATTGTGCACAAAACTACATCATGTGACCAATGGTCTAAAAAATATTACTGCTCAACAAATGCTTACCCATGGCATGGCGCAACTCTTGATTGGTGTGCCTATGCCCTGTATCTAGGTGCTGAATGTCATACACAATGTGTATGACATTCAGCACAACATGCAGGACAAAATCCCTTGATTTAAGTCATCCCAAATCTGTGCAACTTGTCAAGCAACCTTACAGTAAAAGCTGCTCATCAACTATATCGCCCATGTGGAAACTTTGGATGAATGCATGCAGAGCCTTTTGCTTTCATGCTTGCCCATAGCCTTTTGACGACACTCTTGCGATGATGCCTGCCCGGTTGCAAAGGAGCAGATGGGTAGCAGGCGCATGTAGCACAAGGGTAGCACGTCATGCACTCCTCAAATCGAGCAGCGCAGCTGCGGCTGTTCCCCAAACAACTGTGACCATCAAACTCACGAGCATCACTGTGCATCCCGGGGTACCGTTCTGACAGGCAATGCTCATTCAGCATCATGGCATGGTACTCCCACTCCAAGGGAGACATAGGACTGTTGCAGGCATACTTGTCAGAAGGTGCGTCTTGTGTGTATCCATCTTCAAGCCCATCAGGCAGGTCAAAATGAGCTAAATCCTGAGAATGCCAAACCCCAGGACTGTCTCTATATGCATGATCCCCTAGCACGGGTGAGTCATACATGAGTGGTGAGTCAACTGCGATCCGTTGCTGAGTCAGCCTAGGCTCATGCTGGCCCAACTCAGGTGTGATAGGACACAACTCAGCTGGCTCAGGCAGCAGGTTGGTGGTTGACTCAGCATCTGAGTCTGAGTCTGACAGCAGGCGGAAGGTGCCTAGGGTGTCAGCAAACATGTCCCACCCCATGATCTCTAGCTGTGCTGTGCTGACTGCTGTTGTCACAGGCTCATGCTTGTCTCCTTCATGACTGTGCGAAGCTAGCTGAGCAGCATCTGTAGCACTCGTGAGTGCCTCTGCAGGCTTGCATGCTGCCTTGTCTACGCTACTGGTTTCAGCCCTGCTGCTGCTGCTGCTGAGCACTCTGCTACTGTCGAGAATGCTGATGCTGGTAGCACTGGGCGCGGGCTTCAATGAGGCAGGCAAATTGCCCTCTAGTGCAGTGACAGGATCAACAGGTGCTGCCTGCAGTATATGACTAGGAACTGACACCGTGTCAGCAGGCGCTAAGTCCACAACCTGGCTGTGGATCGAGACTGAACCAGCAGATGCTGAGTCATCCATGTAGCTGTACAATGAAACTGAGTCTGGAACTGCTGAGTGCGGCGCCTGGCTGAGGACCAAGTCTGAGTCAGCAGCTGCTGATGCCTGCAGCTCAGCCGAGAGAGTCAGATCCTCCTCATGTGTGCTCAGAAACTGTGACAGCTGAGTGTCAAACAGGTCGCTGAACACCTGGTGCTGATCCTCATCAAGAGCGCGGTCAATACTTGACTGGTGCTGGATTGACAGAAGCTGGCACTGCTGTACATCCCCACTGCTGTGGACTTGGATGGAGTCAGTCATGCTGCACCTGCTGTGCAGATCTGAGCTGTGCTGCTGTGAGGGCTCCACATCAAAGTTCTCAGCTGTGTCCAGAACGCTGGCCTGGCTGTCAAAGATGCCATTGACTTGCCATTGGTGGTGCAGTGCGCGGTCAGCAGGACCCCGCCCATCATCTGTCTGCTGGCATTGCTCTGACAGATGCTGGAAGAGGTCGTTGGTGACAAGGATAGCATGCAGTGCTTCCTGTGCATCTGCTTGTGCCGGGCCCAGAACAGTGCTGCTCCTGTGGCCACTGCCGATGCTGCTGCTGCTGCTGAGCAGTGCATCTGAGTTGCTGGGAAGAGGTGAAGCAGAAGAGGAAGGCAAGACAAGTGGTTCTGGGTTCATCTGGGCTGAGCTGTTGTGCATCACTGATGCTGAGGCTTCTGGCAGATTGTCCAGCTTGAGCTGCCGACGATCCTGAAGCTGCCATTGTGCATGAGTGCTCTCTGAGTAAGGGTGTGAGTCTGAGCTGGACGCAACAGGAATGCCTGCTTGCATCTCAGGGCGGATGCTGTCAGCATGTGGTACACAAGACTGGTGGGGGCCCATCCGTTGGCTGTGGCTGACAGTATCAGCATGGGAAGCTTCAACATCACAGGCATCATGATGAACATCATGTGCTTGCACTGGGACAAGCCCAGGGGTAGGCAGCAGGTGAGGGTGCTTGGGGGCCAGGTCAGGGGTGACAGGGTGAGTATCAGAGGAAACCACAGCTGGGGCAATGCTGCAGTGTAGCCGCTGTCTGAGGTGGGTGATGGAGCCAGAAGAGCCTGCCCTTGGGGTCGACTGTGACTGGCTGGGAGTGCTGGAGCTGCCAACTGTATCGGTGCTGCTGCTGATGCTGTCAGAGCAGGAGAAGGCCTGTGAGCAATAACGTAACATCAAGATCTCACTCAATGTCGATGGCATGGAAGGCTTGCATGAGTCTGGTTATGTTGCTGGCAACAATACACTGACACCAGTCAGCATTACAAGAAAAACCAAATGCTCATGCCAGAGCAGAACAAATGCAGAAAAGCTTCACCACGGCTCTGACAACATTTATCATTCTGTATGGCATCTCAATAAAAATCATACGCTAAACTACCCCTGCACAGGCAACATCAAGCAACAGCATGACCTATGGCTGCCATTCAATGAAGGCCGTGTTTGCTGTAAGCATTTGCAGCGTACAGCAAGCATGCGTGCTTGAGGATGGACACTGCTTGTACATGTGACCAAGACCACAGGTGCAGACTTACAGGTACGCAAGCCACAAACCAGCTCAGCCACAAAAGTCAGCTTAGCCATCAAGATCAGGCATCTTGCAGTGATATACCTGCTGGGACTCAGGAGCGGCAAAGGATAGCAGTGAGTCCAGCTCAGCAGTGTCATGAAATGCCGGAGAGCTAGCTGTCAGGAGAATGGTGATATGCAAGATGTACTCTTCCCCTTCTCTCCCTGAACATGCAGATACAGCATGAACCAGCGTCAGTACAGAAACTAATGTAGCAACCATGCTATAACTGATGTCAGCTGACTCCATGTCACAGATGGTTCTGAGACACTCTTATTCTTGATGCTTTTCAGCAGGCTGTGCCTGTTTCCATGTTTTGCAGCAGATGATGACATCAAGCAAAAGTATGCCACAATGGCATAGATGGGTTTTGATCAAAGTACAACAGTATTGAGCATGGCAGGTTGCTCATGGCCACAGAAGTCATGATGACAGTACTCACCATATGCATGGGTCATTCCAGAGCCCACATCTTTGATGTCAAAGCCTCTGTCTGTGTATACGCACACCTGCTGATTGACTTGCTGAGACAGCTGCTGGAGCTGTGCCTGCAAAGTCATAACCTTGCCTCAGCATCTCTTAGCCAAAAGGCAATTGCTGCTTGCCAAGTGCTGGTTTGGCTGTCATGACACAGCCATGATCCTTGTCATTGCAACCTCTGCTTCAAACACAGTTAGTAGACCCAAGGATGGTGGCAATATAAGCTGCCTCAATCTACTTTGAGCAATTTATCGGCGCATAAGACTTTGCAGACTGCAAGCATTGTGACCAACGGAGACATGTAGAGAGACTTGCCTGACTCAGCTGAGGCGTGTGGCTGCTCACTGCTGCGTGAACAGTAGCAAACTTTACAGGTGTGTCAAGAGACTGCTTAGTCATCAGATGGCTCTCTGTGGAGTGTTGCTGCAGTGCCTTGACTCCCCTTGGTGAAATGGCTTGCTGCAGTTGCTGAACCAGCCCTGCATGCCAAAGCCGTGCATTGTGACGGAAAACTACAGCTGTAATGCCGGCATGGCAAGCACGTCAGGAACATCATATTATTATGTGATCGTTGCATGGAAATGCAAGGTGTGTAGAACAGCAGAGTATTTGGTGCACAATACATACCCGGCAACCGGAAGAAGTTTGCCTCATCAACAACAGCTTGCAAACATTCTGCTGATGGCAACCTGAACTCATTGCAGGAGTGTCTACATGCTCTCAAGTACTCCAGAATGTAGGCGAACGCCTGCAGGACTGACAGTCTTAATGCTGTTCAGTGAACAAAAGGAGATTGCGCGCCACGCTATGACGGACGAGGGCGCAGCTCTGCATTTCCAGCATTCGTTACCTGTCCATCCCTGTCTATGCAAAGCTTCTTGCCGCCAGCAATATAGTCAGCAGTGCCCAGCAGGTCGGGAAACCGGGAACCCTTGACAGAGCACAGAGTCTGCTGTGTAGTCTTGTAGGTAACTCCGTTTACGTCTAGAACAACGCGGCAGCTTTCAGCATGTACGCAGGGTGAAGGGTGTCTGCGCGCACCCGCATCGTCACAAGCTGTGTGCAGCGTTGGCGTCCCACTGAGCGCGTTCACTCAATATACACGTGATGCATGCGCAACTGCGATGCAATCCTCGAATTTGCAATTCTCTTACCGGGGCTTCACGCTCGCACGCCGAGGCTCGACGACGAACTGATCTGTTGGACTGAGCCCGACCTTGCTGTGTTTGTGTCGCAAATGCCGAAGCAGGCGCTCGTCCGTATGATTGCAGCTCATTTGGTTTGGAAGTGCTGTCAGCCTTCGGCTTGTGCTCTCATGAGGGGCAACCTGGCTCGCAGACCGGGAATTGCATCTGGACTTGCCAAGTTCAAAGTTCAAAGTCGTTGAAGAAGACCAACGCAACGGATGGCTTGAGTCTTTTCTCAATCCCTTGACCCTCCCTTTCATTCCCTTGACAGCACTTGTAACACACTTCGCATGGGTTGAGATTACACATACGTCTTTACCAATTTTTGGTGGCAAGCCTCCCACATGCAGCGACATTTTGTGGGTTGCACATGCAATGTGATGGCCAGTATCTCTGCCAATCTGCTCTTGATACCTGCACTGATTACTCACGAGTGTGAACCCTGCCGGCATGGAGCGTAAGCTAGTTTGTTGAAGCGTCTACGCTTGCTGTGGAGGCTGATCAGGCCAAACTTGTCTGGCGTGTTCATGTCAAAGGCAATCCTCAAATTGCTGCATGAGTGTCTGTTCACAATCATCATGGCATTGATTTTAAATTTAGACAGGCTTCAAGACTGAATATTCATGACCATGTTATGTTGTGGCAATGTGGGATCTGTCACGAAGCTGGGGTGAGCTACAGTTATGACAATGTCATGCAATTGCCCGCATGTATACAAGCAACAAGTAGCTTCAGGATGCTGGCAGCTTGCTTGGAATGCACGGTACGAAATTTCAAAGTTTAAGCTGCGCATACAATGAGTAGCAGTGCCAGTATGTGCGTGCACAGGTACATATGCATGATAGCGAGCAGCACTTCAACCCAATTGACACAATCTTGCTGTCTAATGGTAAGCGCCTGTTCTGTGTTGCACCTTGCCAGATGTACACCAAACTGAATCTGTTTTCACTGCAAAGTGTGGCTCTTCATGTAGAATGGTACGCAAGCTGAGAGGTCTATGGATCTTGCAGTGAGCAGCAGTGCAGCTAATGCATATTAATAGTGTCACTCACTAACACAACAAAAAGTTGTTGCATGATACAAAACAGCGCACGGGTTTGTATAAGATGTCACTCAGGGAACAAAAATAAGTCAAAGTGAAAAGTGTGGAGAGCTCCTTCAAGTCTCACTCAGCTTATTAACCAACCTTGTCATGGCAAACTGCTGAGCAGGAGACACTGCAGTGATCATCTTGCGCCCTTCAGGATCTGCTGGGATATCCAAAAGGTTATTGCCATGGGCATCCACCCTATTGCGTAAATCTGTGGCACGTCTCACATGCAATACATTAAGCAAAACAAAAGATTGCAACAGCGCCTCTGAGAGGTTGGGCACACAATGTGTGGAGAAAAACTCCCTGGCAAGCTTTTCTGTGAAATCGCCAATGACTCTGACAGTAAATATATGGTGTCCTATTCCTGAGACACAGAAGCTCTGTTTGCACCGACATTGTGGGACAAGCACATCTCGGGTGCATATTCTGAGCTGTGCAACATAAGTTTGACAGACTTTGGCACCTAGAAGCTGTCACGAGAGCATATTTTCACCAAGCCAGAGTTCAAAAAATGAGTCTGAGGTCGCTAGCAAAACATGTGCTAGCTTTGCTTCTTTGGTGATGAGTACAAAAAATCGAAGCAGTGCCTTGAGTTGGTTTGTTTCTGCCTCTTTCCATTGCTGCAGCTGATTTGCCTCATCAATGATAATGGTTGGCAGCACTGGCCTTTTCTATAGCGCCACATGCAGACAGATAGGAGTAAGCAACTCCGCTTGACCTTAGCCTGAGGCCTCATTGCTGTGATAAGCATGGGGGAATATGCATGGGACATAGCTTGCAAGCTCGAAGGAAGCCTACAAAGTCCTTCAGAACATCATCCAGAGCAGTGACGCTGGGGTTCTGTAAGTGTTGCAGAAACTGTATGAAAGCTGAGCCATTTTCCACCCCGACAGGGGACTGTGTCGGTCCCAGCCTGATGACAAAGCTTCTGAATTCACTCAGGCTATCCAAGAGTGTGAATGCAAAACGTCTAAAAGTTTTTGACCTGAACTGTGCAATAAGTTGAAGCTTGAGTTCGGCTGCAAATGCTTGGGAGCTCATGTAATCCTTTTCCCTGCAATTGATGTACAAGGTGGCCTTGGTCTGGGATCTGCGTGTGGCAACTACTTGTTGCAGTACTGCTGTCTTGCCAGCATCAGGGGGACCAGTCAACACAACACTGTCTGAAGGCCTGCAAAATACCAACAAACATATGTACAGGTCCACAAGAGGCCTGCAAGACTTGAGTATCAAGCTTGGTGCCCTACGCAGGATGGTCAAGCAGCCTTGACAGTCTCTCCAGCTCCATTTTTCTATCAAAGAGTTCTGTCTTGACATTTTTGTAATCTTCTTCCTCTGACAGCTCGCTTAACGTCAAGCTTGCAGGCTGTAGTCACAACCAATCCTCAGCTCATTGGGAATGAACGAACGAACGAATGAATGAATGAATGAATGAATGAATGAATGAATGAATGAGCGAGCGAGCGATTGAGGCTAACCCCAGCTTCAATGGACAAAAAGACTGACTTGCATGCTACAACTCCAGGTGGGCCTGGCTGCTGTGATTGCATCCCAGCTCACTAACTATGAGGGTGGTCTCAGCAAGTTACAAAGCATCATACCCAATCAAATTCCCTACTGCACTGTATGCTAGTTTGGCCTGGGATCTGCCAAGCTCAGAAAGGCAAGCAATCTTCATCATCTCAAAAAATGTTATAGCTGTGAAACAACAAAACAACTGTGCACCACGACCACCACAGGAACAGGGCATCAGTGCAGGATATTCGCAACAAACAAGCAGTGCAACTGCAAACGCCCTTACTGTACAGGAACCTAAGCTAAACAGGTGTGTCTGGCATGTCTGAAGTAGTGTGGGTCAGCCTGGCAGGAAAAGGGCGGGGTTCCGTGAAATCCGTTCTGTAAACGCGTGCTGCACCAAGAACGACTTCTGGCAGCTCTTCAGGCCTGCAAATTAGACGCTCCACGTATTATACCTTCAACGTGAATCACGAGATGGTGGAGGTATGTATGCATACACAAAGCAGACATGTGTCAAGCAAGCATGGATTGGGCAGAATAACATGAAAGTTAGAGAGCTCGCAAATGTCAGACGTAAATATGCAGCAGTAAGCAGTAGTGCCAATCACCTATTGCCTTGAATGACGAGAGCATTTTCAAACACTACACTGCCAAGCCGTGGCAGATAGCTGGCAAATGCCTGAAGTACACCACAAAGCACTGTCAGAATTCAACTCCCGCATAGCGTCCTGGCTACTTACAGGTAATGCTGAAGGTCATTATGTCAAGGCTTCCAATGTGAGATCTTGAAGGCAAAGCAAGATCATGGCATGATCCATTGTGTTTACATCAGACACATTTGCATACAAGCAAGGTTGCAAAAGCCCTGAAACGCAAATGCTGTAGGCATGAGAAATTTGTTGGCCCTTTCTCAAAACGTGTGACAGCTTCACCTTTCGAGCTAGGTAGGCGTAGGCATGTACGTCAAGATCTATTTCAAAGTAATCAGGCCCTGAGTAGAAGTGATGTTGTGGCTTTGTCAGCAGCGGCTTGTCATTGTACTTATGAAGCAGCCTCTGCTCCTGCAGACAGGCACAGAAGAATGTGTTGCATGCCTTGCACAGAATGGACACCTGCATGATTGTGTGCAAGTGTACTTGCTAGAGCCCAGCTTGCAGCACTTAAAATGCACGCTGCAAAGGAACAGCCAGCTCAGATCAACCTCAAACCAGCTGAAGTAGAGACAGAAGCTTACAGCACAGCACAGCACAGCACAGCACAGCACAGCGAGTGGCAGGGCAGAAACTCACTGCTCCAGACAACTGACTCTCCTGCGCCCACTCATCAAGATTTGACACACGAGGTATCAGCTTCAGTCTATCCCTTGTCTTTGTACTGCAGCACACCACCCAAATGCTGTTCACCATGCATGTAACAAATACCTGTTCAAAGCATGACAGCTTTGACAAGCCTTGTTGAGATTACTGTGCAGGCAGAACCTTACATAAGCATGATAACATGCATCTCTGGTTGCAAACGGAGTCCCAAGCTGGATGCAGATGCTGTGTCAGGCTAGGTTAACTGATGCTTAGAGTCAAGCTGCTGAGCACACTGCAGTACTTTGGCAATAGCTTCAATGCAGAATGTCATCCATCATATGGAAGACTAGATGGCAGAGCGCTGCAGCAAACAACAATGCAACGCCCAAGATTCTGTGGACAAGGGCAAGAATGTTGAGGGCAAGAATGTTGAGGGCAGGAATGTTGAGGGCTAGAGCTCATATACTTTCTGAGCTTTTTGACTGAGTCCCCACAAGACCATCAACATGCAATGGAAAACCAGATGGGGCGATCTGTCAGATCTCCACAGGGGTACATTCGTGCCAAGCCCTTGTTGTGAGCAAGTCTTTTGTATACTCAGGATGGTGATATACTTGTCCTGCTCTCGGCCATCATGTATGAAGCGCTGCAGCATACCCAGGGCCGCTTCGTTACCGACGTCATTGGGTTCCCAGCCCTCAGGCAATGTGAAGTAGTATACAAGGCTGAGTCCCTGACCGTCCTGAGCCCCAAACAGGGATGCCTGCCATGACAACAGACCAGAAGTCAGGAAACAATAAGGCAAGATTGGGTTGGAGTGCAGTGAAAAGATGCATGTGCAGGGTGATCACAGGGCAAAGTGTCACCTGCGCTTTTATGTCCAAAGTGCTTTTACATGCCAAAATTACAGCACCAGTCAGAAATAAGACTCACTGCCAACAGTACAGCTGACGCTTTACATTTCAGGAAATTACTTGTTATCAGCCTTTTCAATACAAATTTGAGCATCACTGGCAGGCAA
>JAABUU010008111.1_pt1 | contig 10550 bp, 6 predicted proteins | sample 5559301 | NCBI WGS metagenome assembly JAABUU01 (sample SAMN10711884, study PRJNA513360) | rock metagenome | isolation source: Antarctica rocks | place: Antarctica: Victoria Land, Richard Nunatak white | reverse complement strand
GTTGAACTCAGTCTTATAGAATTTTCTGATCTGACTTGCATAATAATTACTTCACAATAATGAGAGTATAAATGTTTCTTCTTAACTTTAATTTGTCAGTGTCTCATTTATATAAGAAGGTCACTGAAGAGTTGAAGTTGATCAGTTATGTATGAGAAGAATTTAGAATCTGCAATTCATTTAAATTTAAGCATCTTACTGACAGTCTTCTTAAACAGAGCAGCAATTTCATTGTTGACTTTCTCTTTCTTATCAGATTTAGAGAAGAAGTCATCATCATTACTGTCATTAATTTTTGCATTAAAGACTCTGTATCTCTTTTCTTTTTCTTTATAAACTGACTTTTAATACAACTTAACTGCAGTCAATCTGTGCAGCTTAACTGCAGTTGATCTGCTTGTCTTCTTTTGAGCATTTTGCTTAACATTAGAAAGAAATTCACAATCTTTAATGAAGTGAGAGTTGTTGCAAAGAAAGCACTTAATAAAATAATAAGAAGAATGATCACTGTCTGAGCTGAATGATCTGCAATAATGTTACTTAATATTAGCTGTGCAGTGATTCAATAAACTGCAATTTTAATTCATTAAACATTAATCTTCTTTCTGTTTATCTGTTCACAAAACAATAACAGTCTTATCAGTCTTAAGCTGTATCTCTTTCTTCTAAAGCTTTTACAGATCTCTCTCAATGTTTAAATTGTTCTGAATGTCAATGACATTACAAATCACAACATACTCATTCAGCAGCACTTAAAGCAGTGTCTGAAATCATCATTCTGATTTAAACAACTCAGTCATGTCAGACTGAGTTGCAGCAATCTTTTTGCTGAGTTTGCTCAGATAAATTCATGCTTCTTTAATGAACACATTCTCTGACATCTTATACTTAACAAACTTCATCAGATATTGTCTCTCAGTCATCTATAACTTCTTTTTGTATTTGAACTTTAGCACATCTCAAACATTCTTTGTGCTGATCTTGTTCATCAAATATTCTTAATTATCTGCATTGATGCAGATAATAAGCCAATATAAGATCTTTGCATCAGTTTTCTAACTTTTAAAGTTGAGATTACTGAGAAGAAACACAACTGAAAATCTGCTGACAGAAATGTTGACTGCTAAGACTTTAACAATATTTTATAGATCTTCTTCTATCAGTTATCTTCTTATAAAAGTAAATCATTGATTGCAGTTCTTGCAAGTAAGAATTGAGATGAGTTGTCACTTTATAAAGAAGTTGTTGAAGTTCATTGTGATGATAGTTGACATGTAGTATAAGAAGTGAATAAAGTAAAGTAACAATATATGCATTGAAGATAATATAAATAAAATAAATAGAAAGCTTTTGTTAAAAGGTGGCACCACACTAATAGCACAGCTATTGTGAGTTATATATCTAACACTCCCCCTAACCCGCGATCGGCCCGCAACTGACCCACAGGTGTAAAGGGTGCGCACAGATGGCAGTTTGAACTCGCAACCTTTTGGACTTACTCTCTCACCATGGACTTGAACCACCAGCAGAGGTGGCCTAGGCACCACTTTATGCAAGTTATCATGCACTAACTCAGGCTCATAACCTGTTAAAAGGTGGCACCACACTAATAGCACAGCTATTGTGAGTTATATATCTAACAGCTTTTATGCCTCTTGTTTTGTGAGACAGTAGTGCTTATTTATTTCAATAACTCATATTAAGCTGTCAATGAACAGTGCTTTCTGAGCAACTGTAAATGTTAATTTTTGCTGAGATCAATTCTTCTTGAATCTTCTAAATCAAACATACTCAGCTGCTGAAGATGCTTGTTTGTTTAACAGATGCATATTAAGCTACTATCACTGTGCTGATTTCATTAAAGTCAGATTTATCACAAATCTCAATAATCAGTAACACTGCTAAAGCTGAATTCATTATGAATCTTAAAAGTTTGCAGACTCAGCTACTGCATACATTAGAAGTATACACTTTCTTTAAGAAGCTTCTTGCTAACTTGAGCTCATAATTTATTGAAAGAAATGAATACTCATATTATACTATGCTGTCTAGTGAAATCTTTAAACTGTGTTGTCTATAAACACATCTTGATTGAGAGAGTTACAGAAGAAGTAGAAAGAATGTTAACTGCAGTTAATGTAAATAAAGTCTTTACTTAGCTCTTGATGCTAGTTCTACTTCACTTTATAGAAGCAGCTAGAACACTGCTTCTCAACACTTTTAAACATAATGATAAGAACTTGAACTGCAGAAGACTCAGTATGCAAGAAATTTCATCTTAAATGTTTAATGAATCTTTGCTGTCACTGCTGCAGTTTAATGTGAACTGCTGAAGTGCTGAATTGACTGTGAGAGAAAGTTGTGAATAAAGTGATGAATAAAGTGATAAATAAAGTGATGAATGAAGTGATGAATGAGCTGCAGACTTGTGAGAATGCAACAGTGTGATGAATAAAAGAGTTACACAAATTAAATAAGTCTTTATCATCACTGTCTTCTGTGTCAGAGTCATTTAAAAACTTTAATTGTCATCTTTTCTTTTCTTTTCTATTTATTTAAAGCATCAAATCATCTCTTGCATTCTTATCTTAACATTTTTGTTCTGTCAGTTCTTCTGCAGTCTTTTTCTTTGCTTACTTCTTTGCTTTATTTTCTTTCATCATCTCAATTCATACATTAAGAATTCTGATGAGATTGATTTCTAAGTTCTCATCATTAATAACAAGACTGACTAAATACTGCTTTCTTTTCTTTATTAATGATTTTACATGATGCTTTAAAGAGTTATAAGATCACTTTGCTTCACAGACAAACTCTATATTGATTTTCTGTCAAAACTCTGTTCTCTTTTTAAGAACACTATATGCTGACTGCTTTTGCAGACAGATCTGTAGCAGAATAGTGTTCTTTTTCTTCATTAATTGAGAATTATGCATGACTGTGAGGCCTGCATGAAAGATGATGATGATGATGAAAGTAATGAGAGTGATGAGAGAAACAGCAGAGCAGACAGAGATGATGATGAGAGCAATGAGATAAATGTAAATGATAAAGACTGCAGTTAGAGCAGAATTAATGAGCATTAAAGCATTGAAGACAGATAAAGAAGATAATGTGACTGTAGATGATGAGTTTAACAGTTAATTAAACTTAAAAATGAAAGTTATGAAGTTTAATTAATTTACATGATTAATTAAATAATCTGTATAATGGTAGAGTATAAAAGACATAGTATTAATATATAAATTTAATGTTTAACTCTTAAGTCTTTGTCACAGCATAAAGTCATAATAATCTATTAAGCTAGATCTAACTAGACTAGTTTCATAGTGTAAATGAAGTGTTAGTGATTTTCACATTGTGAAAACTGCTAACACTTCAGAACTCTGTCTAGGGCTGGATTTATAAAAATCTGATTCACTAAACCTATCCTAGAAGTGTAAATAATTATTTACACTTTGCAAAAGTTCTCTATTACGTCAGAGAGTGTAACCAATCCTTACCAGTCCACTCCTGCAACCCACTCTACTGAGGAAGAACTACCTTAGGTTGACACTGTTGATAATGGACAGTACCTACTTTACTGTATGTGGGTAGCCTTGTAAGTTACAGTAACTTACGAGCAGGAGTAGTTCGGATTGCTTAAAGGACTTCGAGAGCACCAAGGTCCCTTACTTCAAGGTATTCTTACCTTACCTTACCTTAAGTACGGTATGTATCTTTCAACTCATTACCTTAACTTACTCTTACTGTACATTACAAAGTACTGTACGGTTGAGCCAAAGCGCTCCTTTGCGACCTGTCAACTCAGAAAAGCTGTGCCTCTTGCCTTTTTTCTTTCCTTCGGTTTTTCCTCCCTCCTCCTCATCCTCATCCTCATCCTCGTCCCTTTACTCCAAGCTTCAAGGTTCATGCATGCAGCTAGACCTTTTTGGAACTCATCAGACACACCACATGCTCTTTGCAAAAAATATCATTATTCGTCAGAGTCCACCTCCACATGCCCTGCTAGGTACGGAGTACTTTCAAGGTCGTACCGCCTGATAAGGGCAGGTACTTTCCTGAGGTACCCCAGGTACTTCGTACAGTAAGGTACCTTGAGGATGATGCACAAAGCGTTAGTTATGCATAAGTTAATGCATAATGCATAACGCACATTTCTCCCCTGCAGGGTTAGCTTCTGAATCCATTACCTTACCTTACCTACCTTTCGTACCTGTGTTGGATGTATAAGTATATTGACTTCGTACATATATTATCATCATGACTTCTCCCCGTCTTCAACAGCTTCCTCTTCGCTGCTACGTCAGTAGGCAGAAAACAGCAACATACCATACTACTGGCAGATCATGAACATTTTGCATACATGAATATCTTTTGCACTCATCTTTCATCACAGACCTCGTGCCACTTTCCGCATTGACTCACCACCACCACCACCACCACCACCACCACCATCATTATTACCATTGTGAGCCGCGTGTCAGCCTTATCTTCTCTACCTTCTCTACCTTCTCTACCTGGATTGAAAAGACTGCTTCTCAACTCTTCTCGATCGATATCTCTCGGACTTATCTACCTACGCTCCACGCACTCGTCTATTCTGCTTCTACTCTGCTCTTCGCTTTCACGACAGTCCTACCCTTGACCATGACGGCCGAGATGGACTGGACGCAGGACTTCTGTCTTGCCTGTGACCGGCAATCCTCGACGGGAGCGTACTGCTCGCAAGCTTGCCGTCTGGCCGACATCGAGAAGGCCGGCTCCGAAGCCGTTTCGCCCACGTCTCCTGCTGCGCCTGCCTCGTGGGCGTCGTCGTGCTTGGGCACCGGTTCCGGCTTCTACCTTCCTCCGCCCGTCAACTTTGCTGCCTACAAGTCGTCGAGCATGGGTCACCCGTCGGCCAGCTTCCGCACTTCTGGCAACGCTGCCGCTCAGCCTTGCTACTTCTCAAATTCCATGCCGAAAAGCCAGTCAACCTCGACCGGCACCAGCTCGGCGTCCTCCTCAAAGCGAGCCCTCACTCCTTCTTCTTCGCGGACTTCGCTGTCGTCAATACAAACCACGTCGACGCAGGAAGGGCAGCTTTCGGATCAAGCTCGCAGTGAGCTCCGAGGCTACGCCAGCTCCTTCGACCAGGTTCGGGACTGGAAGAGAAGGATGACCACAACGTAGCCTTGGCGCATCATCCCCACACCGCCTCAGGGGGAAACCCTCATGTCCTTACGATCATACAGGTTGTTATCATTATTAGCGCAACAAGAACATTTCCCTTCGCAAAGGAGTACCAGCATGGAGGTCAACCATCGCAGCATTGCAACCCCTCACGAGAGCCATCTACTCGAATCGATTTCGGTGCCGATCCGCCGCACACGTCCATTTCAATCACAATCGTCGGCACATGGATCAACTCACGGTGTTCAGGGGCAATCCAGTGTATACCTTACCATCATGTAACCTCCCCTCACAGTCATCTCTTCTACATTGTACATCAAAAGCATATCCGGGGTTCATGGCATATCAAAAGTTTCCTTGGTACATTTACCCGGCGATCGGATCTCATTTACTTGTTTCTACGGCGGACAGGTTGATACCAATGGAGGGCTGCACATTTGGGGATGCATGGATGGAGCAGAGTGGAGCGTTTCGGTTGGAATGTTGCAATATTGGAATGTTCGGAATCTGGATATGTGGATGTCTGCTATCCACTCAGCAAGGCTGCTTATCGGCCTTGATAGAGCCGTTTGTTTTACGTTGATCAGGGTACCTGGGTCAGTCCAACCATTGTACCGGGGCCAAGACCCGATGAAGACGATGCACAATAAACAAGAATTATCCCTTGTCCATCACCATACCTAATCCGTCATTCTTCAGGGCTTCCTGTTGATCATAACGCTTGTGAGCTTTTATCCCTCAGGCTCGGATATCGGAGTGGAGCACCCACATTCCACTTCGCTCAGCTCTTCATGCAAAGGTGGACTTGTACATTACATGTGGTGCACGTACCCACCGAGGTACCCTACGGTACTCATCATTCTTTGGGAGCACCACTAATGTACCCACCTACCTACGGCTACGAGGGCAAGGACCATGTGGGCGTGGTGGCGTTGCCAAATGCATCACGATGCGGATCAAGCGGACACCACTGCCCTAGCTGGGGGCTACTACAAAGGTGGTTACGACAATACGTGGACCTACTCCATCGTCGATTCTGAAGTGGGTTGATTTCCAGCTTACCACTTTAGGTACAGTAACAAGCTATAGCTGATTATTATGCCTCAACATACTGTAGCTCGGCATCGGATCAGGTAGAGCAATAATCAGGCGGCCATATTCGCCATAACAGGGTTGTGCAAGTAAGGCAGTCAGTCGTACGAGCTGCTACGTACACTGTGGAGACTCCCGTCACTCTCTGCAGCCCTTGCAGAAGCCATAGAAGGTCAGGTACAGCAAAGAAGGCAACGGTACGAACGGAATTTTTCGTTTCAACTGAGTGGGTCGACCGGGATCAATCTCTGTAACCACCACTCGTCTTCGCACAGGTCAGCAAATGCACCCCATATGCTGGGGCCAACCTTGGTACCTAGCTATGATGTGTTACAGAACACACACAACCAATAAAATCAGTCCTCATGAAGTTCCAGGTTGTTTAGGAATAAATGCGGGGACTTGACTTGGGTTGGGGATAGGCGTTGGGCGGAAGATGCCGATTGCTGTGTTGTTGGACTAGTCACTTTCGTACACAAAGGTAAGGTATGCAACAGTGTATGGGCTTACCTCCTGCTGTGATCGGAGATCGAAATTCTCATTGTCTTTTGTGGGGTTAAGTTAAACCTTCATTCAAGGCACAACCAGTCGCTCAAGCATAGAACTCCCAATTTCGTCAACGGGGCGAAGAAATGGATACATGGGAAAACAGCCAATGCCCGGTCAAGCTGCAGCCGAGGAAATCCATTTTGCTTCTTTCGTGGTTCCCTTAGTCCTTTTTCGATCCTAACCGCATTCAGTGGCGGAGAGGCCAGAGCGGAGATTCCTGCACCGGCCCTCGTGTCGGTGCCTGATTCGAGCTCAGCTTCAAGAGGATGACGGGCCACAGGTGCTCCAGTAATACTCTCCTGTATAGCTCTAAACATGTATACAATCACGGCTATAGCATCATTCAGCTCGAGCGGACGAATATAGGACAGCGCCCACCGATGCCCTCATTGGGCGGAGCGACGCTGCGCTTCATGCAAGGGCATCGGTGCTGCGGCGCGCTTGAAAATTTCGAGAGAAATGATAGTCACATATCTGACCCTTGCTGATGGCACGTACCCGCTGTCAAACATGCATTCAGTCGGCAAGTCTTCCCCTCCTTCGACACCTCTTACAGCCTATGCGTCTTTTCTTGCTGATGAACTATTGATTTGGCGGCGTTCGAGGGCTGTGTGTGTCGTACAGTCAGTCGTACGATCATCGATTACACGACAGAAAACAAATCAAACAAACCAGGACTGCGTGCGTCCTTGACCCATTCCGATCATCAATCCCTTGTCGGTTTTCATGCAAGAGGACATACCTATCTCTCTTGTTTTCTGCAGCCGGGTTTGCACCCTCATACCTACCTGCTTGGAATGCCCGATATCCGTCGGAAGGATCCACTTCACGAAGATAACCGTCGTCCTGCAGCTTCCCGCACTTGCTTGTGCATCCCCGTCTTTACTTGTACATGTTCTGTAGCCTTATCACCTCTCGATCAATCGGCGTGATCAAGAGAGTTTCTCTCGAACGCAACCTCGCCGCTCGGCATCCTGTCCATTCACCTTCCGTTTGCCTTTTTTCCTCGAGGCAAATACATGCGCATTGCATGTCTCGAAACAGATCAGCCGGCCGTCGCGGTGGATGTTCGCTGCAGCCAGCCGCTGCCGGAGGCACGATCAGGCATATCGGATCGTCATGAATAATTCCGACACAGGACGTGGACCTTTGAGGAAAACGGCGCTGCGGGTCTTCGTTGCCTCGTACCACCTGCTGCCTACAGCTCATCCGCCAAAAAACTAATTTCTCTAACCTGTACCTCCCATCACACGGTGTCGTCCATCTGCCCCGCTACGACTCACTCCATCAAACACAAAACAAACCAAGACGCAGCGGACGTACAGTTGGGGTGGCTCCGCACCTTGCAGGCGGAAAGGCATCGAAGATGCGCGCCTAGGAAGTCCCCGGTCGGTCGAAGGTCGCACGGGGCATACTGCGTCACGGATCCCGATCCCGCCCGGCCCGGAAACCTTCAGTACTCATCGTCAAGGGGGCCGTTTCTCTTTTTCGTCCATGTGGATTCTTCCAGCTTCGATCATCAATCTCTGATCGACTGTTGGTAAATCTTGAATTGCCGGGCTAGATTCTAGAATTGAAATCTCGGACGACAGAAGCGTACGATCCTGGAATATGTAATAGAAGACTGCAATATTTCTTTCAAATTGCCTTATCACTGCAATACCCATCTGTGTGGAGAGGTTATCATCTACTGTACCTTCCAGATCTGGTACGAATTTCTTCTTCTCCACTTTACTACCTTAATTTCGTCTTCTTGGACTGTCTGATTTTCATCATCTGCTCGTGGAAAACCTGAAGCTGCGCTTCTTTTTCCTTCATGGGGTCATCTAGCAAAGAAATTAGAGCCCGAGCATGACCGTATGCGTTATCACAGCATTCACGGCAATACAACCACATGTCCTTGCCGGATCGTAGACACGACACGGCCTCTCCATAGCTTGTGAGAAAGGCATGCTAGATCTCATCGCAACGACGATGCTTTATGAGGCGCAAAGATTCCAAGACCGGCGCAAGTGTTCATGGATGTATTCAGTCCACCATTGCGCAAACGACTTGGCATTGATGGCTTCGAACAACTTCGCTGAAATGGGTGGGTAATCGACACCATCTAGAGCAAATCGCGCAGAGTAGAGTACAGCGAGCGTCCTCGGCAGTTGATTCGGCCACTTTGCACAATGGATGACTATTATATCCAACTGAGTTCCTCGTAGCGCTCTTCGACGAAAGCGGATACCGCTCAATGCCTTGCCAACACGACACTCAACGCAATAGATTCCACACCATCGCAGGAACGTGATTTATCTATCGCCGACGAGTATGCCGCTTCTCAAGGACAAGGATGAGTCCGATACCATGACTCTTCCAACGACCCCTCCGTGCCAAAGGCCTTGCCAGAGACTAGAAGCGGTGTTGTTTGAACGAGTGACGATAGACGAATAATTCTACAGACCTAGAACAACGACCCTCATCTCAACCCCATGATCTAACCCAAAAGGAATGTAACGACGCCCTCGTCAGTGAGACGCATAAAGGCCAAAATCGACCTCCCAAAACCTCCACCATCCATCCCCAAATCTACAACATCATACTCCGCCTCCGAGCTGCCACTCTGTCCGCCCTGCCCATGCCCACCCCCGCGCCCACGACATCCACATCCGCACCCGCCTTCTTTTTCAGATCCACCACGCTCCGCGCCCTCGCCACCCGCCCACCATCATCTCGCTCTCCCTCCCCTTCTCCATCCCCGACCAACCCCAACACCAGCCCATCCTGCGCTCCATCCAAGCCAAGCGTACCTCTCCGCCGACCGCTCGACCGCGACGACGGTCTCGACGACGACGACATGGCCGAGTGGCGGCGCGAGGCCCTCGATGCTGCTCCGTTGGTGCTGATACCGGTACTGGACATGGCCTCGTCGTCGACGAGAGCAGCGGCGGGGGGTTCGGCGGCGTGGAAGGCGTAGATGTCGAGCACTTGCTCTGGTTCCGTTGGCTCGTCGAGGACTTTTTTCTTCTCCTTGTCGTCGTCTGTGTTCCTTTGCTGCTGCTGCTGCTGCACCATCACCATCCTCTCCCGCTTCCTCGCCGTCCCCGCCACCAGCGCCGCGATGGTCGTGCCTGCCACCGACGCGTACCTCTCACTCGCCTCGCTCCCCTCGTCAGCGCCGTCCAACCGGACATGCACGCTCGAGCCGCGATGACGACGCCCCGTCATGACGCTAGGCGGCAGCTGCCCGTCCCCGGCCCCGTCCCCACCCCCGTTGCCGTTGCCGTCGGCACCAGCCCGAAGCGACCTCTCGTCCAGCGGACTAGCCAGCGCGCTCACTCGAAACCTCTGGCTCGGTTCAGACGGAAGCAGTTTCCACGCGGACTCCGACGACGCACTCTCCTTCTTGATAACGACAGTGCGGATCGTCCCCCCCTCCGCAGCCCCGCCGTCGTTGCCCTGGCGACTTTCGGATCCGGCTCCGGCGCGCTGGACGCGCTCCTCGGCACCAACGGCGTCGGCGAGCGCTTTGGATGGGCGGCGCATCTTGTCGCGCAGGTTGGGCTCGGCGTAGCTGACGCCTGCTGCTCGGGGCCGGCGGCTTGCGCGACCGGCTGGGTTGAAGGCGTCGGTTGCAGATGCCGATAGGTCGGTTGGCGGGGGCGTGTCGCGCGATTCGGGGCGGCTGGCGGATGGCTCGGTGGAGGAGTGCGGGGAGAAGAGGTCGAGGGGGGCGGGCGTTTCGGGGG
>JAABUU010008107.1_pt1 | contig 10554 bp, 10 predicted proteins | sample 5559301 | NCBI WGS metagenome assembly JAABUU01 (sample SAMN10711884, study PRJNA513360) | rock metagenome | isolation source: Antarctica rocks | place: Antarctica: Victoria Land, Richard Nunatak white | reverse complement strand
TGGCTGCTGCTGCTGCCTTCCACCAAAGTGACCACCTGATGTGGCATGGCGACCCCTTCCCCTGCCCCTGCCCCTGTTGCTGCCCCCTGAGCCACTGCTCCCTTGGCTAGTGGGGCGTGTCTGCAAGCTGTTGCTCAGGCCTGGCCTGCTGGTGTCAACCTGCCTGTCGGCCCCCTGACCTCTGTCAGACCGTGAGGCTTGCTCCCCAAAGGGGTTGCCATCCCCATTCCCAAGGCGTCTCAGCATTTCAGGCCTCAAGCTAGAGCCAAAGCCTCCTCTGGCAGCTGGTGCAAGGGCAGGGGCAGAATCTCTGGTGCCCTGGGGCTGTCGGCCTGACTGGCTGTGGGGGCTGCCAACAGCAGGGGAGTCGGGTGTTGGCATGCCACTGCTCAAAGAAGCATTGCCCTTCCTGCCACCAGTAGTGTTGCTGCTGGGTGAGACAGGGCCAGATGGCTTGGCAAGACCTGACGGGGCTGGGGGGGGTCAGACCCCTGTCAGCAGCCTGCAAGATCAACACACATATGAAACAGTAGTAATCTGAAGTATACAGCCTGACACCAAGGCGCATTGAGGACAGCAACAAGCCCACAGAACGTCAGTGAATGGCAGCTGGAAACTTGACATGAGGGCTTGCAAGTATTTAAGTTAATTGGAGACAAGGGTCGAGGCAGGCAGAGATGAGTGGAACATTGAAGGCTGAAGGCAGAGAAAGGTGAGTGAGTGTGCCTGGACTTTGTCCTCCAGCTGTGTCAGGGAGGCAGTGGCGCTGGCGCCTGCTATGCGCTGCTGCCCATCCTGCTGCTCAACTGCATGCTTGTCCAGCTGCTGCTGGGATGCCTTGGCATGTGCCTGCCGCTCCTCCTTCAGCAAGTGTTGTGTGCATCAGGAATCAATCGTCCATGTCATGCATGATCTCTATCAAGCAGTGCTACTGAGGGTATCATAAATGCAGTTATTGTGATGCATGAAATTTGCTGCCTCGATCTAAACATACAATCATGTTCACGTTCATGTTAGTCTGGAACATTGCTTTCATGGCTTCTATGCAACTCATCACCCTTCATATATGCCCTCAAGCACATGACCACCAAAGCATGAGTGTCCCAGGTACGTCTGTCCAGGCAAACAGTAGCATGTCCAAGCAATTGCACGCGACAAACATTTCAGCAACAGCAACAGGCAGTTGTGAGCAGGCTGATCTGGGGCCTGCTGAATACAAACCAGTTTACCTTCAGCTGTTGCTGCAGGGCACTCTTCTCCTTCACCACAGCAGCCACCTCTTTCTTGCTGTTCATGGCAGCTGCCTCACATGCCTTGCTCTTCACCTCATACTCTTCCTGCACAATGTCATGCAAATAGCTCAACAATGTGTTCCTGTTGTGCTAAGTGGCCAAGGCTGCAACTATCAAGAAAGACATGCAGTGACAATTGGTACTGCAAGCTGATGATGAGCACGAGGCAGGGAGCTTGCTGCTGAAAGCACATCCATGCATGACAGTAACTGCAGCAGCATGACAAAACAGCCCAAGTTACACAGCAAGCTACATGGTGCCCATAGGTGAGGATGGCGGGTGTTAATGCGGTGAGCGTACCTTGAGGCTTTTCTCCAGAGCAGCCAGCCTTGCCTTCTCAGCATGAAGCTGCTGCTCACCATCTCGCAGAGCTGCCTGGCCTGCAGTCAAGTCCTTCTCATTCTTCTCATGACCTGCAGCATGATCACTGGAGTTGCAGCGGCGAAGCAGAAGTTGACATGCGCTACACCTGTGACAAATGTCATGTTGAGACACTCAAGGCACCCTGTTCAAGGTACAAATTATACAAACTTTCGATCTAAACAAGGTCAGGTTTTAACTGCTTCACATATGACGAACTGAGTGTGAAGTCAGTTGTGCCTAATTAGATCAGCAACCAAAGGTCCTGCACACAATGCATCAGGCAACCTCAAGACACAGCTGCTTGAGCCATGATGCCCGCTCACCTCTCATCCTGATCAGCTCAAGATCATCCAGTCTGGCCTTGCTCTCACTCAACTCAGCAGTGTGGGCTGTGATACTCTCCTCCCTACAATCCAGCTCTGCCTCACGCTTGCTAAGCAGGCCCTTGTGCTTCAACACCCAAGCCTTGCTACTTGCCCTATCTTGAATCCATGCCTGGCTTTCTGCAAATCAGCGCTGTTCATTAGCAAAGTGAAGCTTTGTGTTGGCTTGAACTTGAACCCATAAGTGCCAAACAAGGCTGTTTGAATACGAAAACAGCAAATGTCTGGGCTTTCCAGTCAAGTATCTAAGGCATGTATGGCAATCGCATGTTCTTGTGTCAGCCAGCCCAGCCAAAGTGCGAGGTATGCCTACCTTCTGCCATCTGAGCTTGACCTGCTACCAAGTTGTCCTGCTCATGCTTCAAGATTGTTTCACGCCTGTCCAAGTCAGCGGATCTGGCACGCATCTCATCCTCCTTTGCGCTGACTGCACCAGCATGCTGAGCTTCCTGACGTATCAACCTGACTTTTTGCTCAGCCAGGTGGAGCTGCTGCTGCTGCATGTCTGCCTTGAATTGAAGCACCTCTTGCTGGCGTTTCTCCTCCTCTGCACCAGACCAGAAGTACAAGAGTCAATGCCTGTGTCTTTCTGAGTCTGTCAGCAGATGCATTCTTGCTCTCTCTTGCGCTGCAAAACATGTTTCGCTCCAAGTCTCTGGTCAGTGAGAACAGTTGGTCCCCAAGAGGGGCTGCAAAGAGTGCGAGTTAGCGCTTGCACCTTGACTGAGTGTTGCAGAATAGGCAGTACCATGGTGTGTTTAGACACAACAGCTGTGAGAGCATGTCAGGAAGAGATCCTTGTCAGGAAGAGATTTACATGAGAGAGCATCAATTGTGCTGGCGCATGCCAGGACTCTAGGCTTCAAATGTGAGATACCTTTCACTGCTTGAGCAAACTGAGCCTGAAGCTCAGCCCTCTGAGCATCCAGTGCCTGAGCCTGCCCCACCAACCTGGCCTCTTCTTCTACGGCTGCACTGGCCTGCCCAGCCTGACGCTGGACTAGAGCATTTTCTCTTGCTGCCACAGATGCTAGCTCTGTTGCCAAGCGCTGTCGCTCTGCATAAGCACGGTCTCACGGGTTGCCGTGTCAGTCATATGTGCAACTGAGGAACATGCATTGCTGAGTATGACTCTAGAGCTCATTCTGCATTACTGTTTGATGTGATGGCTTGGTGCATGGGAGACTCCATACCAGCTTGAGCAGCCTCCAGCTGCTGCGTCAGCTCCACCCTGTTCTGCTGACTCTGTCTTACGGTAACTGCCTGATTGGCAATCTGTGCTTGCAGGTCAGCAACCTCGCGCTGCAGCCTGGTCACCTCCTGTGCCTGTGCTGCATTCTGCCCCTGCTGATTACGAGCTGCAGCCAGCTGATCCTGCACAATCATACCTGCAGGTGAATGTCTGAAGCCCGCACCAAGCTGTGTGAGTCACTGATTGCCACAGCCCCTGACAGACAAGGTTTTGAGCATATATGCAGGTTTGACTATGACCCGTTGGCTCTTCAGGTATCAGTTGCACTCACCTGCAGCTGCTGAATGTGTGCCTCCTTAAGCAACTGCAAGCAGAAAGATGTTTGAGTGGGATATCTCAGGCTGCAGTTAGATTCTGCGCAGTGTCTCGTGATATTATACAGATGCTTAAGCTAACTGGAAGATAGAGATGTGGCACTGAGTTTTGAAACTGAGTAGTCACTTGCGCAAGCTCGAGGTGTTTTGATCGCGTATAGCATCCGAACTTACCACATCCTCATCCGAATCTTCAAGATCATATTTCAAGTAATTTCTCTGCATTTCTAAGTCGTGCAGCTTTCTCTGAAGACACAGTCAACTTCAATAAGCATCCTCAAAGCTGACACGGAACGTCGCAAGCGATGACTGCGTGAAGTGCTCACGCAGCAGACGCACGGTACCTTGTCTCCTCCCGGTACTCCCCAAAGCCAAACCCCGCCGGCTGCAGCGGCCGCTGCAGCTGCTCCCAAACATATTGTAGTCGAAAGCTTGGGAGTGTTTGCTGACACTGAGCTCTGGCGCATTCCTGCCATGATGGACGTCGTGTACCAGCTATCTGTGGCTCTCGGTTCTGTGATGATGGCAATTGCCGTAAACACTTAAAAGACAACCTTGACTTTTGGCGAGGGCTGTAGAGTAATGAGGGTCATCTAAACCGAAGCCGCAATTTTGGCTTCGGAGCCAGTCAACGGCTTTATGCATATGGTTGGCATGCACTTTTGCTGTGGCACGACGCTGTGATTCGCGTGCATCAGCAGAAGCGATCATTGCACATCACGCTAGTTATACGTACAAACAGAGGCATGGTCACCCCATTGCCGGTACACCCGTTTCCTCACCCTTCCATCCCTGAAGCATTTTTGCCCGACGCTGTTAAGTCTCGGCTGCAGAAAGACAGCAACCTTCACTATCCACAGAGTGTTCTAGACAAGCAAAAAGCGCTCGGCAGTCCTCAGCAATGTTAGATGTCAGAGTTGCTGTTTGTTTAGACTTGTCTTTTGCTGTGCATTAGCAAGTGTGGCCAAAGGAACTTGTCCAGCCACATCAGAGCCCTTACCTTTGCTTGCCAGCGTTGACCATGCACATGTATCTGCACGTCGTGTCCCCGGTCCACGCTTTGCGCAAAGCCTCAGATCAGCCCTTATCATACTCATTTACAGCTGGCTAACTATAGTGAGCTTAGGGCTAGCGCAGTGCTGTCAGCTGCCTGTTTCTGGTGGGTGCATGCAGCGTCTTTCATAGTTCAGACCTGGGCCTCATGGCCTGCCTGTTGTTGTTGTTGGCCATTCTGTCCGGGGCCAGCACGTTGCAAGGACTAAAGGGCTATGTACACACTGTGTTGGTGTTGCTGTCGCAGATGAGTCTCATCTGATTCACGAATGTTCTGTTTTCCAAAGTTGGCTGCTCAGGCAATGACATGCATTGTATTTGCGGGTCAGGCTTGCTGCATCACTTCTGTGTTGTTGATGACGATCTAAATGCACCTGACAGTGCATTCAATGCCCAAAGTGGCAAAGTGCACACAATGACCTGTTGGCCTATGCATCACAGGCTCACCGGGTGAGCATGCATCAGCTGAGGGCTTGCTCATATTTATGCATGCTTGCTTTTGCTGCATAGGCTGTCAGTGTGGTGGCACTGTGGTGGCACGTACTTGTTCTTCAGCGGTTAAATTGCCTTTGCAAGTCAGCTGACATGCGTTGGCATCTTACCCAACATCAACTCATCACTAGATTGTGCAAATATGGTATTTGCCTATGTCCTCAGCATCTTCTCAGCATCATCTATAGGCTTGCAGCACCTACCACAGCAGCTCCTCACTTACAAGCTGCACATCCTCGTTGGCAGGCTTCACAAGCAAGGGGATGCTGCATGTACTGTAATGAATATTGTAATGCGCAAGGCATTCAACATGTAAAAACGCTTATGATGTTGGGATAACCTGACAGGCATTAATGGGCAGGTGTATTTGAGGAAGAGGGTTTCCAATGGCACACCTCCACTCTTCCTCATAGTGGAGGAATGTCTCTCTCAAGCTTGAGCCTGGGCCTATTTTGGAGTCGTATGAATCGGACACAGACATTGGTGAACGTGAAGCAGCTCTTTCAACAAACCAGGACCAGCGTGTAGGCAGGCTGTGATTTTGACTCGTTGTTGTGCCAGCTATGATGTGATGCACAGTGAATGCTCAAAATGCATGAAACTGTGTTTTGTCCTAAATAAATTTTGCCCACTCATTCAGTCATGCCATCATGACACAGCCTTAACTCTGCAGTCATCCACCCAAACTCCATTTTGGTCTACACAGTGGTGATTACTGAGTTCCTCTGATGCACTCACACTTGTAAGTGACTAATTACTCACTCCCTCACCTCATTTGGCTTCATCCTGATCACGTCAGTGTTTGAAGTTCTTGCCGGAGTATGGTATGCATCCAACCAGAGTGTGTGGTGCGCATTGAGCTGGCGATATACTCTGGTTGATACCTTCCAGCACAAGCCCACAGATTCAAGCTACTTATAATCACAATTGCCTTCGCCCTACAACAGGTTAGCCGAAGCACCAACACTGCAGTCTTGATCAACTGGCTCGTGAGCTAGATGTTGACGTGACAAATGTGCATGCATCATTAATCCTTGCATGATTGATTCTTGCAGACGGAGAGTCTGCAGGCCTCAGGGCAGCAGCTGTACATCGATGCCAGGGATGAACCTCACGTAATTTAATCTCACAGCCCCAGATGAACAAGAATCTACACTGTCTTGCACAAGCTGCACATGCCACATTTGAATTCAGCTGTCTTGACAACTCAAAATCACAGTGGCAACTTGATATGCAACCACCAATTGGCAATAGCTGGCAAAGTTTTGGCGAAGTTGGACCCCAGTATTTGTAGATCTACAAGTCTAGACTTCAGAGTGCAACTGCTGTATTTGTAGATCTACAAGTCTAGACTACAGAGTGCAACTGCTGTGAAACGGAATTTCGCTGACATTAGCAATGATTGTACACTGCTGCAAGCATTTGACATTCATCACCAGCAACAGTCAGCACACAGAGAAAAGCAGTCTAAAGCCAGCCGCCGGCATGCTATGCCGGTGCAAACTAGCTGCATTTCCTTTGTACAATCTGCTGCATAGCGCACAGGTAACATCTACTAAGTGCACCATGTGTTCTGTGCGCTGTATCCTAAGAGGTTACGAATCAACCCGTAGAAGATTCAGGGAAAGATGGAAGTGTTGTTACCCATTGCAAAGCAACAGGACAGCTGCTATTGCTGACGTGGCGTCATGCCCTCAGCATCATCATGCATAACCAATTTGGTAGTCGAATGGTTTGACGCCAACCTCTGCTGAAGTATCAGGAATCAATGAATCGCTCCCTGAAGCTTGGATCACACATCCGGCAGGACTCTGTCTTGCCAAACACCTGATACCTGGTTGTTGCAACCTGCGCACAATAGGCAAGTGGTCACAAACAAAGCTGGCTGGCAAGCAGGGCTGATAGCTGCAGCGGGCTGTTACAGAAACACTGCCAGCCTTCATGGCAAGCCTTTGATGCATGTAGCTTACCAGATCATAAGCGGCATCCCTGATGAAAGAGGGGACTGGCAGTCCTATACTTCCCAATACATAGAAAGGTGTGTTGAGCCTCCTCCCTATGCGGAGAACAGCTTCTGACTTGACATATGCGTGTCCAGGCTCCACCAACACCACAGACGACAGGTCACCTGGCTTCCGCCCAGCCTGCTGAAGCAGGTCTGAGCCCGCCTTGCTTTGCAGTGCTGCAAGACGATACTGTCCTTTTTTGTCCCAGTCCAACAGAAAGTTCACTGCCCCATTGCACCTGGAACATGTGGCAGGTGACACTTACAGCTTTGAACCAGGCACCCTTTTCAGTGGTATGTGCCAATCCACCAGCATCACAGTATGGTGCTTACAGGTTGCATACACCATCAAACAGGATGACAGGGCGGTCGTCTGAAGAAAAGTAGTCTGCGGTCTTTGTTGATCCAGAGGTTTGCTTTACTGCTGCCACTGTTGTCAGGCACTGTCGGTGCCTACACATACAGATCACGCTGTTGCATGCTGGTGGTGAGGTGTCTGAAGCTGAATGGCCAAACAGTCCAAGTACTCCAATGAGCTACTGACTAGTGCATGTCGTTTGCTTGCATTACACGACAGCTGCCATGGATCAAAACTCATTACACTGGCTGGCTGTTACGCATTGCTACACTACAACTCATTTGCGTCTGCCGTGCAGATGCTTCTCATGCAACACATTTGGACTCCACCATTGTCCGCAGTGCACCCAACACAATGCTTCTCATTCTCAGGGAGGTCCTCATTGTTTTTCTTGCTGCTGCTGACTTAAGAACAACGAGGACCTCCCTGAGAATGAGAAGTGCACTGCCAACAGTGGTGGAGTCCACGTGACACACAAGGAAGTGTAGACTGGGAGAGGTCTTTGGTCCGTGTGGGGTCAGAAATGGAGAACAACGGTACCGTACCACATGCAAGGCCAAGAGAACTGAAAGGGTGAGAAAAAGGATCTGAGGACAACACCTGATCTTGGACAGAGCTGCCCTACTTCGGTTGTTCCAAACGGTGCCCACGGCGTCCTTGCACTGCGGACGCGCGGTTCGACCTGAACTTTTGCCTCCACGTGAAGCTTGATCAGCAAACACCAACACAGACGTTGAAATGGTTGGTCGCAGCAACATTGACTGCTTCTGCAAGGCGGATTGTGAATGCATGATGTGGATGGATGAATGACCTGAAAGAGCCGTTCACTATGCGAAAATATCTGCAGAAGGAGAGCTTTCCAGGAAGATATTCAAGTCTTCTTCTTCTTCCTTTGGCTGCATAGTCACTTTGTGACAATTCTTACCTCGGCCATCGAAAGGCGCCGATGGGGTCGACGCATTTCGCTCGGATAGAATTGCACGACAAGGACTTTGGTAAGCAGTGCTCCCATTCTCGTAAATCGCGGTTACTTGTTTACGCTTTGAGATGATCGCTGATATTGCGCTCAGGCAAACAGCAACTGCAGTGAGCATTGCAAAGATTCTGCTATGTTGCGTATTTGGAAGCTCCATGCAGAGGATCCTGTCAGCTGAGTCGCAATGCGGATGTCGACGAAGCAAACGGATATAAGCTTTGCCTGGTGATTGTGCAGGCGTCGATTTAGCACGGCCTGCGAGTCCCATGGCACAAGAGAAGAATGTTTTGCATCACGGGACGCATATATTCAGTTGGGGCAGAGGCGACCTCGGCCAGCTGGGCACGGAGCGAGATCAGAGCGAGTCTCAGCCAGTCTTGGTTCGCGCAGTGGAGGACAAGGACGTAGCACATGTTGCTGCCAGTGTTTTCAACTCAGCCTTCATCACAGGTATACATGACCTGCTTCTGCCATGTTAGTCTGCATCACGCAGAGCCCACACGACTAGGTCTGGTCCTACTGCAGTTTCCAGCGCAAGCGCTGCACTCACTGCATATAGCATGCAATGCACCATATGATATGCTTATTACAGCTCACATACATATTCCGTTGGCATGCAGCTGATGCTGAGCTGTGGACAACGGGCAGCAATGACAGCTGTCAGCTAGGTCACAAAGGACATGATACCCAGTTACACCCAAGCCGGGTGGAGGCTTTAGATGCTCATGGGGTGTGCCAAGTTGCATGTGGGCAACAACATATGCTAGCTGTGGCTGATGGAGGCGCTCTGTGTGCTTGGGGTGCTGCTGACTCAGGACAACTAGGCAAGCCAACTACACAAACCCAGCATTGATGTAGTTTTTGCAAAATACAACAAACAGCAATGTCTGCAGGGAAAGTTTAGACACTGTGCAGGCTGCTTTCATGCTTACCAGACCCAGACCTGGAGTGGGAGCAGCGTATGTTTTTGGACATGCTGTTTAGCAGCACTGTGCTTACATCACCTTAACGGCTGTGAATGAGCTTGTCTGTTTGTGTGGATGCGAGGCAGTCCCATGCTGTGATAAGTTGGTCTGTGCCTTCTTGCAAAAGCATGCTTGCAAGTCTGTTATTGCTTGGTCTGGTGTAACCTGCATGCGCATGCCACTGGTGCAGATTTTGCTCTTTGGCACATCTCAAATGCAGCCCTATTGTGCAGACTAAGGACCTGTGCTTTCTTGCACTTGCATTGTCTTACAGTCCTGTTGCCATACCACAACTTCATTCACAAAGCAAACAGCAGTCTGCTGTGCAGATCAGCAAGGCTGAGGCACTTGATGGTTGCCTTACCATGCTTGATTACCTTTGATTACCAGTGCTTTGATGCATTTTAAGGTCTTGTGACCCTGACTGTACACGGCTCTGCTCAGGCTTGGGTGAGATTGGGGTCGAGCAGCCCCACCCCCGATTCCTCAAGGGCACTAAGGAACAACACTTTGTGAGGGTTGCCGCAGGGGCCAGTCACTCTTTGGCCCTCACAAGCTCAGGCCAGGTGTGGAGCTTTGGCCAAGGCAGCTTTGGAACTCTGGGTGCGCCCCTGTACCTACCACATCTGCAAACATGCCCCCCCCCCCCGCGCCCCCTTGCACTGATTGAGTTCTGTTGCGTGTATGCTTGTATGCATTATTGTGGGTGTTTGTAACTGGATGCCTACTTTAAATTGGGGCCCTTGCAGACTGTCTTTGGTTCCCCTGCGCTCCAAGGTGCATCTATGGCAGGCGTGTGGCAACACGATTTTGCATAGAATGATGCTCATGCAAGTTAATCCAGCCTTGCCTCTACGAGTCATGACAGCTCATCATTGTTGTAACACTTTGGCTAGCTGGTTGCACACTTTGCTTGTTCCTGCATGCTTGTTCCTGTATGTTGTGTACATTGCTATCATTAGAGACGGGGGTTGCAACAGGGCAGGGCGACAGCTTTGTTGCCAATGTGCCCCGGCCCCTCCCCACCCTAGCAGCCCTGGGCATTGTGCAAGTAGCTTGCGGGGAGAGCCACAATGCAGCTCTCACCATTCATGGCCGAGT
>JAABUU010008104.1_pt1 | contig 10557 bp, 12 predicted proteins | sample 5559301 | NCBI WGS metagenome assembly JAABUU01 (sample SAMN10711884, study PRJNA513360) | rock metagenome | isolation source: Antarctica rocks | place: Antarctica: Victoria Land, Richard Nunatak white | reverse complement strand
TATCTGGCGGCAGTGGCAGACTCAAATGCTCGCATGCGGGCTTTGGCTGAGCAAGAGCTTCAAGCCTCAATCTGGTAGACCCTTGACATCTTTGACATGCAGCGTGGGGCATTTTACTGCTGTGTGGTTGCCAAGAGCGCTGTATGCCAAGATGTCACTACAAGTCAAAGCAGAAAACCCTGCTACAATGCCTGAATCTGATAACAGGATGGAACTCTGAAGAAGAAGACCCGCCTGGGATGGCCAGCCAGCCAATGGATCACCTGCTATAACAAGCACGCTCCCATGAAGCAGAGGTGCAGCCCCAGTCCTGTGCATGCCTCGTCACTGACGTCTTGAATGCTCATAATTGTCTGCCAGTGTTTGCATGGCAATATGTTTTGCAGACTGTGGATGATTGCACCATTTGCAATAAGTGCACTACCTGTCATGCAGCACAGCAGCCTCTTGTGTCAGGCATGCAGTTGACACCGATACCCAAAGTCAGTGAGTGCGCCTTGCGCACAAGGCAGTGCTCACCAAGTTAAGAAGCGTGCGCTGAGTAATCTGTCTGTCTGCCTCTTGTGCCTTGTCGTCAAGCATTGTTGCTCTATCTGGTGCCCCTAGACACGACCTGCTGGTTGTGGGCTCGCAGCACATCAGAAAGGGGATTGACGTCACTCCCTGTTGATGCTGCAGGTATCATTACAATGTGGGCAGCACTAGGCTGGATGTGCATGTCAAGAAGGGCCTTGCAGATGGGCTGTACATTAGCAGCGTGGGCTGTGCCTCAGACCTGTGGGGCATCATTATGGATGCTGGCACCGGCTTTGGCAGCCAGCTGTACCGTGTCGTTCCTGACGCCTTCTTGCCCAAGGAGTGGATTATGGAGAAGTGGGATTTGGGCTTCTATATCACTGCAGTAGCAGGTGTGAACTGAGTCATATGTAGTATTATTTTACCTATGTAGCATGCCAATTTGGCAGTGTGTCTGGGCTACAGTACTCTGATGCTCAACCTCTTATTTTTGTGGCAACTTATATGAATCACTACATGATGAAAGAGTTCCAGTGGATGTCATGACAGGCTGCTTGCGCATTGCAGACGTGCTGTTTGTGACCACTTGCATGCACATGAACTGAGGTCAACTGCAGGCAGCTGCCATGGCAGTTCCTTGGTGGTGATGAGCAAGGGGACCAGGTATACACAGCAGAGCTATAAGGTCAGTGATGCCTTCCCCTTTGAGTGGATCAAGAAGAAGTGGAAGGAGAACTTCTACATCACAAGCATGGCCACGGCAGGTGTGAACCCAAAGTCAGCAATTGCCCCTGGTATCCGGCTGCTGCTGTTAAACACACCAAATTTACTTTTTTTTCCACTCAAAATTGACACAAGGAGATACTCTAGTGCCACATCTGTTTGCTCCTGTCTTGACTGTGCATGTCACCTGAGCAAGCAGCAAGCAAGTGGTGACAATAAGACCCATCTACTGTGATTCAGCATGGCTACTTGAGTTCTGCTTTGTTTTGCTGCAGGCAAGCAGTGGGCAGTGGTGATGAGCAGATGTAATGAGTACAAGGACCAAGTTATCGAGCTAGACTTTCTATACCCATCTGAGGGTATCCACCGTCGTTGGGACGAGGGTGAGTGCTTGCACAAGCATTGGCTCCCAACACTGCCCTGCTCCTCTTGTCGAACAGCGACGGGGACAAAGCTTGGTTGTTGGGGTGCACAACCTTGATGAAGTTTGCGAAGCTTACACAATGCATGTAACAAGCAATAGCAGCGTCTTGAACCAGGCTTTTGAGCTGTCCATCACACCGGCAGCAGAGATGAGGGCTTCACAGCTGTTTGCCTGTTGAGTCTTTCTGATGTCTGATTAGGTCACGTTACTGCAGGCTATCGGATAACAGCGTGTGCTGCAACAGATGATCAATGTGCCTTTGTCCTGAGTCAACCCAGGAAAATTCTGCCAGATGAAACTCAGGAAACACTGCGCACATCCCAGTTTCCCTCTCAGCATGTCAAGGTAGGGCAGATATCTAAATACTCATGGAGAAGCTTGGCATGTATAGCTGTGTTCCATACCATTCCACAAGCAAATTTTGACTGGTTTTGATGCTTCCCTTGCCTGCTTCATTGACTCACCGCATGGGTGTGCTCGCAGGAGAAATGGGAAAAGGAGTTGTACATTGCCTCTGTATGTTATGGAAGAACAGTTAGCTGATGCTATGATCATTGTGACAAAGTGAAGTCCGACAGGAGCTTGATCAGATTGGACTGGTGTTTTAAGCGCCATGATATGCTCAAGCTTCATCTAGAACACCTTAGCTCGATATCACTTGTCCTAGCTATAGTTTAGACAGAAGTAGACCATTGTCCATCTTTTCTCTAGGCACAATAGATTGTCAGATGGGCATAGAAAGCTGTGTCCGTATTTGCTGTGACAGATGATGGCACAGGCTCCGAGTTTCATCTGACAGTGAGACAGTGTTGCTCATGTGAAATATCATTTTTTGCATCTGCAGCTGGCTACTGCCATGGCACGGTGTATGCACTCATCAAGATGAGCGTGCTGTAACTTTCTGGAGACTGTTCTTGGCTGCCTGCACACATCAAGCACAATGCAATGCATGCAATAGCTGTGGTAGCAGGCACCTAGCAACAGTTAGCACACCTGTTATTATTATTGTAAAAAGCTGTGTTGCTGATATGATGGCAACATGGCTTGAGAACACTGGCTCGCCATAATTGGCAGGCACTGCTGCTGAAACTACTTACAACTTCTAGACTACAACAGTACTGAATGTGCATCTTGGAGATGTCTACAGACCATGTGGACACACTAGTGTTTATGGCAAACAAAGCAACGACTCAGATCAACATGAACCATGTACTGATATATAGCCTAGGCCTACCTTCACAGAAACATGCGTATCCTTGGCACATCATTCATTTGACAATTTGATTCATTTGTGCATACTACTTGGCACATGAAAGACCCAAACAGGACAAAAAGCGCTCATGAAAGAATAATAAGATCAGTTCTACAAGCAGAATCAACACACTAGGATGCACTTACTAGACTGTGCACTTCCGTATTCCAAAGCTTGAACAGGCACCCCATACTCAACTCTGCAAATCAAACAATGACTGGCAGTAGGACATCATACAGGGCAGGCCATAGGACACATACATTGCCTGAATTTGAAGGTACACTGCATGAGGCAGCTATGGCATTGCCATAAGCAGCATGCTACAGTAGATGGGCATCTTTGGTGGAGTTTTAGTGACAGCCTGGATTTAGGCACTGCTTGCAATCTATGATTGCCCTCTTCAAATAGCTGACTTTGTGCAGATTTGCAGTGAAGTTCTTGGCCAGCTGACCATGCATGTACATATGAAAGTATGGCAGCTTAGTCACCCCCATGGCAGCAGCCACTGCTCTCATGGTGTCATCAGCAGCATTGACCTGCAGACAATCAAAATAGAATCACCACAAATCTGACAAGCAGTGCAATTTTTATGGCTATGTTGGAGTGCAAAGCAATAGCTGACCTTGATGAAGGTGACATCTGGATTCTGCGCAGCAAGCTGCATCCATTTGGGGTACAGAGCCTTGCATGCCTGGCACCAAGGTGCAAAGAACTTGACAGCAACCAGCTTGCCAGCATTCTTTCCTTGTTGAACAGCATCGGTGAGCATGATTTCTGTTGTTGCCAGAATCAAGTTTTCAGGGCCAGGTGCTTCCCACCTGCACTCAAACATACTTGGACATTTGCACTGTATGACTCGTGCAGCATATGCTGCTGTCAGTGTTCATCGAAATGTGGCCTACCAGCTGTTTGTCTTGGCAGCGACAATGTCAGCCTTTCTGGCCTCTTTCCTGCACCAAAACAGGACAGTCAAACCATATGGCTAAACACTCACAGCACTCGCATATTGCGCGCACGACGTGATACCTGGCCTCAGCATCCTGTCGGCGCTTTATGGCATCTGGATGCATACTGAGATTGCTGTCAGAGGAGGGACTAGTGGCGTCTATTAGACTTGCTGAGGCAGCTATAGTTGCTGTCGCCACCGCAGGACAGCGGACGCTTAGCTCGCGTGCATTCAAAGACCTGTCAGAACGAGGTATGCGCTGCTGACTAGTTGCGACCGATGCTCTCGCAGGCTGCAGACGGGTTTGGTGACAGGTTGTACAGGTAGCATGAAGGCCAGAAAGCATGCTTGCAGGTGCTGAGCCGGTGTAGGACAGAGACTGCAGACTTCGCTCTGCATGCAATGTGACTTCAACGTGTTCCGACGCCCTGTGGTAGTGTCCCACAACAAGGGCCAAAACGGTCAATCACAATGGCCTGATGCATGCAGCTGCCCACACCGTTCCTTCGGCAAATGCGGAGTTGCCAATTCAGGTAAGTTGAACTTGCCTAATGGGGCAACGGAGGGCATGTGTTCTCACTTTGGGATCCCAGGATAAACAAGACACTTATGATGAACCTACCATGTACCAAGGCAATGCTTGTACAAGTCGTTTACGGCCTTAGCGCTGTAGTGACGTTCAGTCTGTGTGCGTTTGTGCTCGATGGCTCCCTGTTCGCATGGCATCCGACCTTTATGTCTGTGGGGTTTCTGGGGTTGATGACCCTGGGTATCGTCAGATCGATCACCTTCAGAAAGTTGGACGGAAAAGCAAGAGTTAAAGCAATCCAGATACATGCGTTGATACAGGCCGTTGCAAGCAGTTGCATCTTCGCAGGGCTTGGATGCATCGTCCGGAACAAGGTAGCTAGGCTTTGCTTGTCACCAGGGCCTGCTTGTAGTAGCGTCGTCACTAGTTTGCTCATACTCGCAAAGGTTATGATGACACACGTGTTGCAGGTGCTGCACAACAAACCGCATTTGACAAGCGTTCATGCTAAGGTAAGAGCTTTGCACTTGTCAGCTGAAGTGTACAAGGCCTGCGAGAACCCAGCCTACAAGAACTGCACCCAGAGAAGAGCTCGACAGTGCTGTACAGTGCGGAGCACTGACTTCTTTGATGGCAATCACCGCAGCTATTGGGGGCATGTTAGCGTTCAAGAAGTTGGGGTTCATTCATATGTTCCCTGAGCGGCTACATGGCACACTGAAATGGATACACAGAAATGTAGGTAAACCTTGACAAAGTCAGTGTTCAAGTACAAAACAACATCTGACATTGATTCCAGTGTTGACACTCCTGCAGCTTGGAATACTGACATACATAGCAGCACTCACTACAATAGAGCTGGCGCTCACGCATGCGGCCGTATACAAGGTACATTGTCAGCCCCTTGCAACAATCTTGTCACACATGACATTACAGCCTCACATGTGTTGCCACGTGCAGGCTGTTTGGACCCAGCTCTGGCAAATGATCATTGTTATGCTAGGCATTGCAATGCTGACGCTAGCGTTGCAGCAGGACAGAAGCAAACTGCCTGTACATGTACAAATGCAATCTATGTCCACTTTAAGCCATCCTGGCAAACTGCAGTAGACCACTGTTTTACATGTTGACGTACAAGAGGCACAATGTAATGTAGGCAGCATCATACGAAGTGTGAGCAACCTCGTATGAGACAAGAAGCTTGGTGTGAGCAAATGAAAAGTGCAGCACTAGCATATTTGCACCTAACAATGCTGAATCAGCTTCAGTCACAGCAACATGCTTCATCAGACATGACATCTTGTGTGAATGCTGCTGGGCCTTAGAGCTGGCTAGGACTTTTGGTGCCAAAGTTGCTCACTGATCCTGTGCTGGATCCTGGCTGAAATCTCTCAGATGCATCTGTAAACGACTGGCCATCTGCATCATTTTCGCTGAGTGCACCACTTGCCCCGTATACAAGGCTTTGACTTTCATCATCACTTGCACCAATGATCACATCATGTAACTGACTTGTCACAGATCCAAGTTCATCATACTCGTCTCCCTGCAATATGCAAGTGATCAACGGAAGCCCTTTTGTGTTCAGGTTGTACCAGGGCAGGCCCATGTGAGGGAGACAGTATGCCTGCCTTGCTCCGTGTGATGCGCTTGAATTGCATATAACCTATCTTGCATGTTCCAACATGAACTGCTGCAAAAGCACATGCATCTGCAGTCTGACTAGACTTGACAAACCAGCATTTTTGTCACAAGACAGCATGGCTTGAGAAGGAACAAGGCAAGATGCCAAACCTGATGGCGGTTGCTCCTGTTCTGCTTGAAGCGGCGGCCTAGGCCAGTGCCGCGAAACGCTGTAGACAGCCTTTCCCTTTGCCCATAAGACACTCTGATGCGCCCTATAACACGCCTCACCCCCTTGCTCACAAACTTGAAGCCCTACATCAACCAAAACACAAGTGAGTGTCCTTTTGACTTTGAGCATGGTCCTGCATTTCAACCTGCTGATCAAACAGCTGAGCCAGTGCACGCAGAATATGCAGGCATGCATTGGGCATATACTTGGCTGCCTGTCCCTGAAGATGCAGCAGCTGGCTGTCCCTATCACCGTCAAACCTTGGTGCCATTTGGGCATGCGCAATCTAGCTTGTTTGTCTCTAGACTTGATGCTGAATGCGACAGCCCAGGCCAGTTTGAAGTCTTGTTTGGCCTGTAGTTTGTATGCACTCACCCTGACAGTCTGTCCCTGGATCCAGTGCTCCACACCAGAGCCAGCAGCAGCTCTGGGAAGAATCTTCTCACTGCAGAGGCGGTGCTGCCGGTCCAGGATGTTCAGCACAGCTAAGTAGACCGACCCCACCACAGCAATGCAGGTGGTGGCCGCAATCAGGAACATGATCATGATCTGGTACCGGGCAGCCTGCAGGTGGCTTGCTGTCAAGCAACAGGCGGTGGCATGACACAAGCCAGCTGTTGAATAGCTGTGCTGGAATGGCAGAAGCCATTTGACATTTGAGATGCACGCTGTCAAGTGAAGAGCTGTCCTCACAACACAGAAGCCATGGAGCATGCACACTCTCAGGACATAGGAGCAGCGCTCTGCTGATGAACACGATATGCACATTCAGGCTTGCAGTCAAAGGACAAAGCCCGCGCCAAGAACAACACACCATCCATCTGTGCCATTATGCACCATGTTGTATGCAATCAAAACTCAATAAAGATTGCACTTCTATTGCAGAGATGCGCTCTTGTGACGCACCTGGGAAGGGACGGTGCCACCCAAGATCTGGCCAGTCATCATGCCAGGGATGGAGACAACACCCATGACGCTCATCTGGTTTAAGACAGGCGTGAGGGCCAGCACCAGGCAGCGTTGCATGGTCTCCCTGGTGGCTTCCATGCGTGTGGCTCCCAAGGCTAGCAACAGCTCTATGCGCCCTTTGCCTGCCAACCCGCAAATGTGTAAAGTGTATGATGTGAACATAACAAAGCAGCTGGACATGCAGGGGGTTTGCTGAGCAACATGGTGAAACGAATGCAGTTGTGATGCTGTGATGATGCTGTTCCTGAGATGAGATTTCATGGTTGTTCAAACAGGTATGCAGGCTTGCAACGCTGGACTAGAGTGCTGTTGGCCGCAAGACCAAGTGCCCTAATGCAATTCAACCTTGCCTGTAGCGTACAAAGACTCAGAAAACTTCAGGGAAACAACATGATCTTCATAACAAACATTCTTCATGATCACTGACATTTTTCCTTCATGTCAGCATGTCTCTGCAATCAGCTGACAGACAGCAAGACCTTCTTCACGGTGGATTATGTTGAAGGCCACCTGACTCACCTGTAGTGAGCTCATCCATGACAGATGACAAACCCACGCTGACTCCACTGATGCAGTTTCCCAGTATCATGCCCAGTGTAGGGATGAAGTACTGAGCATGCCACCAGGGCTGCACTCTGATGATGAGCAGCATTGCATAGCATATCACACCCGTGGCTGCTCCTCCCACCACGCCAAAGGTGTGCAGCAACATCCCCTGCATGTCCAAGAGGGGTTGCATGTGACAGGTTGGGAGTTGCAAGAGCCAATAGTGTTGACATTTCTCTGCTTGCGCACAGCTGAAAACTTGGTATGTGGATGTATGTGACGCAGTCTGTTGAGTGAACCTTGACTGTGCTAGCCTGAATGATTTGGAATTGCAAGCTTTACAGCAGGCAGCCACGCATGCAGCAATTCGGGATTGCATGGAACAAAGCAATGCTGCTTTAACTGTAGCAGCAGCACAAAAAGAAAGGTAGCCTGGGATGTCACAGCCAGACAACAGGTGCATGCAAAGAGATTGGTCACAGGATGCCAACAGGGCACTACACAAGGCGACAGCCAAACCTGGTACACAGCTGAAGGGCGAGACACTGCTTCAGCGGCTGCTATTGTGATCATAAAACCAGCATAAAGCAACACCAGCCACCATCTGTCGTACGAGAAGATGGGAACCAAGATGTAGCCCAGAATTGTGAGCTGAATGGTGCACCTGCAACAAGGTTGCCCTCAATGTCATCCCAAATGGAATATAACAAGCTGACCTTGCTACTGTGTAGTCCACGCTCATCTGCACATGATGGAAATGACTGTATCTACATGACCAATCGTGCACTTACAGTGCATGTACATGTGTTGCGTGACTGCATGCACAAAACACACAAGCTGCCACACTGCGCATGCTGTACAAGCCCACCCTGATACAACAGACATATAAGTGATGATATGAGTATTGGCCTGCTTAGTTGAGAAGTACAGAAACTGACCTGATGGCTGCTGTGCCCAGAGTCTTATGCAGACCCAGAGAGAGGTAAATGGAGAAGAGGCCATTGATCAGAAGAAGCAAAGCAGCCAGACCAACAGCCCAAGGACTGAGGTAAAGTGCATCCTCATCCCCATCAGCATCCACATCAGCGCCAAGCTGACGCAGCACTGAATGCTGACCAAAAATGTTGCCTGGGAGGTGCATGTGATTTAACATGTGCTGCTGCATCAGAGGACTGGCTACCAGTTGCCTTGACATCTGCTGAGCTGCTTTTGACTGCCTGTAATGCTGTTGGAAGAATTGCAACTATGTACAAATCTTAGATGTTGCTGACGGATGGAGGTTTCCAAGGTAGCTCTTGTTGAACGACAGAGTGACTGATCTAGAGCTAGTGCTTGCCGTTTGAGGGTGTTTCTGACTCAGGACCAAACTCAAGCTCATTGTGCTGGCTGATTCTTGGCGAGGTAAGAAGCTGTTCTACTGCCATTTCTGTGCCAAGGGGCAACTGCAATATTCTGCCTCCAACCCTTGCCGGCTGTGAGTCGTCGTGCGTGATCCAGATCAGTGCTGCACCGCTTTCTCTCAAAACTTTCTCAACCTTGAGCGCAGATTCGTGGTCCAATGCACTTGTCACTTCGTCCAGTAGGACAAACTGTGGTTTGAGGGCAAGTGTAACAGCGAGGAGTACTCTCTGAGCTTCTCCACCCTGCAGGTTGGTTGTTGGTCAATAGGATCACCCAACTTGTTGCTGACACAAGGTGTAGGGCAGTAAGGTTATGGAAGTGTGAAATGAAAGTACTTACTGATAGCTCTGCCCAAGACTGGTTCAATACACCTTGCTGAAGCCCAAGCTCGTGTATAAGAGCTGGCAGATCTCCTCTAGGTCTGCCCTTTTGTGCAGCAAACCGCTGCACAGCGACCAGAGAGCCTTCAGTCTATCTGGATATCAATTTGACATGTGACAAGCATGCAGGGTGTGGGAAGACCTGTCAATAGCACAGGCTCACACCTGTGCAGTGAAGTATAGCTCAGATGGTGTTCCCTTTAGAGTAACTCGAGCCTGTGGCACGTAAGTGATCAAAGAACGCCAGTTGGGCACCCCAATCTGTCGAGGGGTGCGTTCGTCTAAGGTCAAAGTTCCTTCCTGTGGCAGGCGCAACCAAGCTGAATACAGGTCGATGCGTTACGGGACAGCACAAGACACACGAGCTTGCCTGCAAGGGATCCAAACACGCTAGTACGCGAAGTAATAGGCTCTTGCCGACGCCGCTAGCGCCGCGTATAAAGAGGACGTCTCCAGGCGACTTTACTGAAAAGTTGAGGTTGGTGATGACCACTCGGCCGCCTACGACCCTTTTCAAATTGCGCACTTCGAGGACGGAGTTCGACATACAAACAATGTCATGCTACAAGACTAATGCATCTGGGCTCTACGCTGTCGTCGTGAGCTGACTAGGTTCAGAAAGATGAGAGTGTTGCCGTGGTTGTCCGTGTTTCAATCAATCAATATATATTTAATGTCCTGGGGGGCAACTGGGACCCGACAGACAAGAAGTTTAGTTCAGTGAATTCATACAGACAAGATTTGCTTCCTACATGCAAAGCATTCCCTAAGGAAACCACCACATGCATTTGGTTCACACAATATCATAAAGTCTGCAATAGTACAACAGTGCTGCAGGAGGTCCTAATGCTGTGACCTGATGTGGCTGTACGCTGGGCAATAAAAAACAAAGTGCTGCTCGTCCTCCACACAATCCAATGACTTGCACACTAGACACAGCCTGTCTGTCCTATCTAGGTGAACACCGTCTGCCCAGCGGCCTGTGTCTACCCGCAGACCATGGCATCCAGTCCTAA